>Ga0207991_1001725_pt1 | contig 12964 bp, 11 predicted proteins | sample ETN07SmetaG_FD_185786 | JGI IMG/M metagenome (GOLD analysis project Ga0207991, IMG submission 185786) | Marine microbial and viral communities from oxygen minimum zone, Eastern Pacific Ocean - ETNP2014F14-07SV275 (SPAdes) (version 2) | ecosystem: Environmental > Aquatic > Marine > Oceanic ... | reverse complement strand
TGGAAAATTCCAAGCAACTAAAATATCAGAATCTAACATTGATGAATTAAAATTTTCTTCATCCCAATCAATAAAAATTTCTATTTTTTCTTTAGCTTCGGGAAATTTTTCAAGAGCTTTGTCAAAATGAGATTTGGTTATTGTAAAGTTTTTTTCACCTTCGGCGTCAGTTGGAAAAATTCCTGGTGCCCAATGGTTATTTTTAACATGAATCTTGATTTTTTTATTGTTTTTCAAAATGCTCCCCTTCTTGTATCCATATTAGGTAATTTGCTAATAATATAATTATCACGATCTTTAAAAGGTGCAACTTTGTTGCAACATTTCTGGATTTCCCTTATAATTTTGATATTAAGAGATTAGACGATACATAACTCGTCGTAATTAAAGGATTATTCAAGGTACGAAAGTGGGATCGGTCGTTTTTAAATTGAATATTTAAAGGAGGCAAAGTGAAGTTTGGCTACTTTTGTAATACTACTAATTGGAATAAAAAACCCTTTTCAGAAGTTCTAAATGAAGCCAAAGACATAACAACATATTGCGATCAAAATAACTGGAATTCTATTTGGTTTACCGAACATCATTTTAACCATGAAGGAATGGAGTGTTGTACAAATCCTTTAATGTTAGGAACTGATGCTGCGGCAAGAACAAAAAATATTAGAATTGGACAGGCTGCTAATATAATTACTTTTCATAACCCAATAAGATTAGCAGAAGATATAGCTACACTTGATCAACTTTCAAAAGGAAGAGTTGATGTGGGTGTTGGCAGAGGAATATATGGCCGTGAAGCTATCCATATGAATGTGGAAGCTGATTTAAAGGATCAGGCAAAAAATTTTAGATTATTCGAAGAAACTTTAACAATATTAAAAAAGGCGTGGACTGAAAAATTCTTCTCTCATAAAGGAGAATTTTATACTTACCCATCTCCAAACTTTGTTTGGCAGCACGATATGAGTCCGCCTAATGAAGAATTTATGGATTTAAAAAATAATACATTGAAAAAAATAAGTGTTATTCCTCAACCTTATCAAAAGCCTCATCCTCCAATACATCAAGTTGTTGATGGAATAAGATCTATAGAATGGGCGGCAAAAAATGGAATAAATATCATTATGTGGATACCGCCTGTAAAAGCTTTAAAAATTAAATTTGAAGCTTACAAAAATACTCGTTCTGAATCAGAAAAAAGAAATGTTCCACTTGGAGAAGGCGTAACATTAGTTAGAGATATGTTTGTTGCTGACTCTATGGAAGAAGCAAAAGAAAAAGCTGGTGAACAGATGGTTAATTACATGAGATGGGTTTGTCACTGGAGAGGTCTAGGTAATCACATGAATCCTGGCGAAGAACTACCAGTCACTAAAGATAAATTAGATTTATTGAGTTATGATTTTCTTCATAAACGTAACATGCTTTTTGGAACTCCAGAATATGTTATTGAAAAAATAAAAGAGCTTAAATCTGAACTAAACTTACAAAACTTACAAGTCTGGTCAAATTTTCCAGGAGTTAAACATGAGGATTGTATGAAAAGCATTAAGATTTTTACAGAAAAAGTAATGCCTCATTTCAAAGATGATATAGACACTAAAGTTAAAAAAGTTTCGTGATTAAAACTAAAAAAAGAAAAACCTCAAAAAATTTAACCGGGGGTCAAGCAGCTGTTCAGTCTTTAAAGAAAGAAAAGGTTAGACATGTATTTGGTTTAATTGGCTCTGCGACTATGGAAATGTTTGATGCCCTTTACCACGAAAAAAAAATAAAATTTATTGGTGTTAGAGATGAAAGAACTGGTGCACACATGGCTGACGGTTATGCTAGAGCATCAAATAAACCTGGAGTAATTCTTGCAGGACAAAATGGTCCTGGAGCAACAAACCTTGTAACTGGAATTGCGCAAGCTGCGGCTGCGTTTTCACCGGTGGTGTCAATTGCAGGTTCATATTCTACAAAAGATAAAGTTCAAGATGCTTTTCAAGGCCTTGATCAACAATCTTTATTTAAACCAATCACTAAAAAAACGTGGACTATTAAAGATACAAAAAAAATTCCTAAAATTTTTAGCAAAGCTTTTAATTTAGCAATGTCTCCAAGAAGAGGTCCGGTACAATTAAATTTACCAAGAAATATTTTAGCAGCAAAAGCTAAATTTAATATCAATCAAAGTAAAAAATCTTATGAATCTGAAAGTTTTTTAAAAGCAAATAATAATGATATTAAAAAATCTACAAAAATAATTTTAACATCAAGCAAAACTGTAATTATTGCTGGTGGCGGAATAAAATATTCAGGAAAATACAAAGAAGTAGTTAAACTAGCTGAATTATTAAATATTCCTATAGTAACTTCGGCAGGACATGGGGATGCTATTCCTTTTAATCATAAATTAAATGCAGGACAGATGGGTCCTAGAGGAAATCCAGTAGCCTCAAAATTGGTTAAGCAAGCTGATGTAATTATTGCACTTGGTACAAGACTTGGATTTAATTCAACCTTTTATTCTTATGAAAACATAAATAAAAAAGCTAAAATTATTCAAGTAGAATTAGAAAAAAGAATGTTAGGCAGACACTTTCCAATTTCTGTTGGCATTCATGCCGATGCTGCAATAGCAACCAAACAATTATATAAAGAAATAAAAAAACAAAAAATTATATTGAATGTAAAAAATTGGACAAATAATTATTTAAAAGAAAGAAATAATTTTTTAAATAAAAGAGATAAAGACAAATCTTTAAATAAGTTTCCTATACAACCTGCAGGTATATTTAAACAGCTAAGAAAAGTGCTACCAAAAAATTCAGCAATTACTTTAGATGCTGGAACACTTTGTCTTCAAGCAACTGATGCTCTAGAATACTATAACCCTCCTTCTTTGTTTACTCCTTTAGATTTTGGGTTGGTTGGTTTTTCTTTCGCATGCGGATTAGGCGTCAAAGTTGCTTGCCCAGATAAAACTGTGGTTAGTTTAATGGGAGATGGAGGTTTTGGAATGACAATTTCTGAATTAAGTACAGCTGTACAATATGGAATTAATACTATTACTATTGTTATGAACAATAATAGTTGGGGGGCGGAAAAAGCTTATCAAAAAGATTTTTTTGGAAAAAGATATATCGGAGCTGACATAATTAGCCCACCGTTTGATAAAGTCGCTCAACTTTATGGCGCAATAGGTTTTCAAGTAAACAAAGTTTCCGAAGTTAATGAAGCGTTGAAAGCTGCGTTAAAATGTAATAAGGCTGCTGTGATTAATGTTAATGTAGATCCTAAAGCATTATACAGTTTTAGAAGAGATAGTTTTAAACATAGAGCAAAATAAATGAATTTAAATCTAAGAAAATTTACAAAGTTTGTAGACAAAACTTTTATTGAAGGCGGCAAAGAGGCTAAAGAGCCAGTGGTCATGGTTTCGGTCGCTGTAGTTTTTAATAATCCTTGGCACGGAAAAGGATTCGTTGAAGATTTAAAACCTGTAATTTTAGATCTGGCGCCAAAGTTAGGAGACATTTTAGTTCCAGAGTTAATTAAAGAAATCGGATCACCAGAAAAAATTTTAGCATACGGAAAAGCAGGAGTAGTTGGACTTACAGGTGAAATTGAACATGCTTCCGCTTTTATTCATACTTTAAGATTTGGAAATAAGTTTAGAGATGCAGTTGGAGGAACTTCTTATTTGAGTTTTACAAACACTAGAGGTCCTGCTGGATGTAAAATATCAATTCCAATGATGCATAAAACTGACGCTGGCTTAAGATCTTATTATCTAACACATGAATTTACTATTCATGATGCTCCGTCCGATGATGAAATTGTAATTGCAATCGGTGGAGCTTCTAGCGGAAGAGCTCACGCAAGAACAGGTGATAGATATCAAGATATGAAAGAAATGGGTTTAAAAGAACCAAAATAATATCTATGCCTATCACTTCTGAAAAATTTAAAACAGATTATTATTTTAAAAAACAAGACAATAGAAATCCTATTGTGTTTATACATGGAGTCGGTTTAAAAAAAGAAATGTGGACACCGCAAATCGAATTTTTTAAAGATCACAATGTACTCACTTACGATTTAATTGGACATGGAAAAACACCTTTGCAAAAAACACAATTAAATTTTGAAGATTTTACTAAACAATTGCTTAATTTAATTGATGAGTTAGAAGTCAAAAGAATCCATTTAATTGGGTTTTCTTTAGGATCGCTTATTGCTAGACACTTTGCGGCTAGACATGGAAATCGATTGAACTCCCTAGTGCTTCATGGGTCAATTTACAAAAGATCTCCTGAACAAAAAAGAGTTATTGAAAATAGATATGAGTTAATAAAAACAGATAGGCCCGCTTCAAAAAATACAGCTTTAAGAAGATGGTTGTCTGAAGAATTTATCAGGAATAATAAAGAAATATATGACAAAATATATTCTATGCTTGAAGAAATTAATCATAATAATTTACTAAAAGCATATAAACTTTTTGCTTATTATGAAGATGATGATGAAATACTTGGCAAAATTAATGTTAATACACTTGTAACAACTGGACAAAATGATCTAGGATCAACTACAGGAATGGCAAAAAATTTAACTGAAAAAATTAGAGGTGCGAAATATATAGAAATAAAAATAGGTAAACATCTTTGCAATATAGAATGTGCGGAAGATTTTAATAAAACTATAGAATTATTTGTTGATCAAAATTATGACGAAGCTTAAAGAATATAAAATGTTTATTGATGGAGAGTGGTTAGACTCTGAAAGCAAAAAAAAATTCGAAACATTAAATCCAGAAAATAATGAACCCTGGGCAGCTGTTCCAGAAGCATCAACTAAAGATGTTGATAAAGCTGTAAAAGCAGCTCAAAAGGCTTTTGAAGGAAAATGGCCAAAATTATTTCCAAAAGAAAGAGCAAAATATTTAAAAGCAATAGCTGACCAATTAAGAGAAAATGCAGAACTTCTGGGAAAAATTGAAACAATAGACACAGGAAAATTATTTAAAGAAACAAAAACCCAGGCAAATTACATAGCAGAGTATTACGATTATTACGCAGGCCTTGCAGATAAGATTGAAGGAACAGTTTTACCAATCGATAAACCCAATATGCAAGTTATAACTACTAGAGTTCCTATTGGAGTCGTGGCTGCTATTATTCCTTGGAACTCTCAGATGTTATTAACTGCAGTAAAATTAGCTCCAGCTCTTGCTATGGGAAATACAATTGTAATTAAATCTTCTGAGTTAGCACCTGCAACATTATTTGAATTTGCAAAATTAATAGAGAAAACTGGAATTCCTAAAGGAGTAGTAAATATCGTATCTGGCCTTGGTGATCCTTGCGGGAAAGCTTTAACATCCCACAATCTAGTTGAAAGAGTTGCTTTTACTGGTGGTCTTGAGACTGCTAGACACATAATAAGAAATTCTGCTGAAAATTTATCTCAAGTAAGTTTGGAACTTGGAGGAAAAAGTCCTGTTGCTGTTTTTGAAGATGCTGACCAAGAAAACGCATTAAACGGAATTACAGCTGGAATCTTTGGAGCAAGTGGGCAAAGTTGTATAGCTGGTTCAAGACTGTACATTCAAAATAGTATTTATGAAGATTTTTTAGAAAAAATTGTTAATCGCGCCAATAAAATTAAATTAGGCCCTCCCATGGAATCTGATACTCAAATGGGTCCTTTAAGTAGTTTAAAGCAATTAGAAATAATAGAAAAAAATATTAAACTTACTCTAGATCAAGGAGGAAAATTAAAATGTGGAGGCAAAAGACATGCTTTATCAAATAAAGGATACTATTTTCCTCCTACAGTAATTGAATGTGAAAATCATAATCTGCCTACAGCGGAAAATGAATTATTTGGACCTGTATTATCGGTAATGAAATTTGATGATGAAGATGAAGTAATCAATAAAATGAATGATAATCAATATGGATTATCTTCTGGAGTTTATACAAAAGATATAAACAGGGGATTAAGAGTTTCAAATGCTATACGTGCTGGCATTACATTTGTAAATACTTATCGATTAATTTCACCTTCAGCCCCTTTTGGAGGAATGAAAGATAGTGGCTATGGAAAAGAAGCTGGAATCGAATCTATTAAAGATTATACAAGAATTAAAACAACTTGGTTTAACACATCCGATAAGCCAATGGATGACCCTTTTACTATGGGTTAATTAGTTGAGTAAAAAACACATATTCCAATTATTATTTGCAATGTTTTTGTTTGGTAGCGCGTACCCCACAGCAAAACTTGGTATTAATGCATCTATGCCTCCAATTTTGTTCGGTGCAATAAGAATGGTAATTGTATTTATTTGCTTAGTACCATTTATAAAATTTAAATTACCAAATAAAAAACATTTACTACCATTGCTTGGCTTTGCATTTTCAATGGGAGCAGGAGTAAATTTGTTTTTATATTTGTCTGTAAATGTATCAAATATTTTATCTCCTCTTGTTATAGGTGCTCAACTATCAATCCCTCTTGCAATTATTTTTAGCTCAATATTTATTGGAGAATCCATTAGTTACAAAAAATGGATTTTAATAATTACATCTTTTTTGGGAATAATATTAATTGGATTTGATCCAAAAATTGCAGATGAAATATTAGGATTTTTATTAATCTGTGGGATGGCTTTTTTTTACGCTTCGGCACAAGTATATTCAAGATATCTTAAAGAATTGGATGTAAAATTTACTAATGCTTTTATGGGAGCTGTAGCTTTTATAGTTTTATTAATTCTATCTATTATTTTTGAAGAAAATACAATTTTTCATTTAAAAAATTTAAATCTTGAAGCATGGTTGATGGTATTGCATGCTGGAGTTCTTTGTTCTTTAATGGGACATATGTCGATGTTTTATCTTTATAAATTTTATTCAGTAGGACAAGTGCTTCCTTTTTATGCCTTATTTCCAATTTTTGGAATGTTGCTAAGTTTTTTCATATTTGGTGAAATTCCAACATTAATTATGGTAATTGGTGGAATTATAGTGATAATTTCAGTGTTTTTACTCCAAAAAACTAGTTAAATTAATTATTGAAAATTTAAACTAATAAGATTTAATTTAATTTTTATAAATTGTTAACAATTGGGGGAAATATGAAAAAATTAATAATTGCTGCTTTTTTATTTGTTTCGATAATCACAACAAATGCATTGGCAGAAATTAAGATAGGAATCATTTTAGGATTTACAGGTCCTATTGAATCTCTAACTCCTGCAATGAGGGATTCTGCTAAATTAGCTTTTAAAGAAGCTTCTGACTCAGGTTCTTTATTAGGTGGAGAAACAATAACAGTTTTAGAAGGTGACTCAACATGCGTAGACTCTGCTGCTGCACAAGCTGTTGCTACAAAATTAGTATCAGATGGTGTTGCTGCGATTATGGGTGCTGACTGTTCTGGTGTAACTGGAGCAATTGCTACAAACGTAGCTGTTCCAAATGGAGTTGTAATGATTTCACCATCAGCAACATCTCCAGGATTAACTGATCTGGATGATAGAGGATTATTCTTTAGAACTGCACCATCAGACGCAAGAGGTGGACAAATTCTAGCTGATATCACTAAAGACAGAGGAGTTAAAAGCGTAGCAATTACATACACAAACAATGACTATGGAAAAGGTTTGGCAGATGTTTATGCTGCTGCAGCTAAGGCTCATGGTATTGAAGTTACAGCTGTTACTTCACACGAAGATGGTAAAGCTGACTATTCAGCAGAGGTAGCAACACTTGCTTCAGCAGGTGGTGATGCAGTTGCTGTAATTGGTTATCTTGATCAAGGTGGAAAAGGAATTATCCAAGCTTCATTAGACTCAGGAGCATTTGATACTTTCATCTTGTCAGATGGAATGATTGGCGACACTTTGACTGATACATTTGGGAAAGACTTGAATAAATCTTTTGGTTCTTTGCCAGGTTCAACAGGAAAAGGTGCTACTGTATTTACTGATGTAGCAAAAGCTGGTGGAATTGATTCTTCTGGTCCTTACACTGGAGAATCTTACGATGCTGCAGCTTTAATCGTTCTTGCAATACAAGCTGGCGGTTCAGCTGATAGAGGTTCTATCGCTAAAAATGTAATGGCAGTTGCTAATGGCCCTGGTAAGAAAATTTACCCAGGTCAACTTAAAAAAGCTTTAGATTTACTAGCAAAAGGTAAAGCAGTTGACTATGAAGGTGCTACTGGAGTTAACTTTACTGACGTTGGAGAAGCCGAAGGTTCTTTTTTAGAAAAAGAAATCAAAGGTGGAAAATTTAAAACTAAAAAACAAAGATAATATCTAAATTTATAAACCTCAGCGGCAAAAACTGCTGAGGTTTTTTTTATTTATTTCTTAATATTTCAGCTCGATAAGTAGTAAAGATAATCAAAACTAAAAATGGAATACAAATTAAATTCATTAATTTCCAACTTGTCAAACTAAGCAATACACCAGCCGATAAACTTGCTAATGCCATTGTAGTAAATACAATTAAATCATTAATTCCTTGTGCTCTAAATTTCTCTTCTTCTTTATAAGTTAAAACAACTAAACTAGTTCCAGAAATAAATAAAAAATTCCATCCAAATCCTAAAAATATTAGAGCTACCATATAATTTGCATATGTTTGTTCAAATAAACTTAAGATTATCATTACGACAAGAAATAAAACTCCTATATAAATTATATTACTATGCCCAAACTTTTTAATTAAATGTCCTGTAATTAATGATGGAAGAAACATAGCTGCCACATGAATTTGGAGAACTAAGCCTGTTTTTTCTAAACTCATTTTTTCCGTTAAATACATGCTCATAGGTGTTGCAGTCATTAAAAACGACATGATAGCATAAGCAAATGCAGCAGCAATTACTGCTTGCAAAAATCTTGGTTGAAAAATTATTTCAAATAATCTACGCCCATTGTATTTATTATTAAATTCTGTTTTTGTTGTTTCATTATTTTTATAAAAAAATAAAAATATTGCTGGCATAAAAGTAAATACAGCGAGCAAAAGATAAGAACCAACATATAAATGATCAGGGATAAGATTTTTTGTATAATTTGCCGATGATATTCCTAAAAAAGCTGCAACAACACCTGCTAACATTAAAATAGAGATAGCTCTTGGTGCTTTTTCTTTCTCTACACTTTCTGCTGCTGCAAAACGATATTGATGATTAAATGCCGCCCCCATACCAAGAATTAAACATGAGATACAAAATAAAATAAAGTTTTGTTGACTGATAGCGAAAGCAGCTAACAAAGAAGCCGCTGAACTTCCTAAAGCTGCAAAAATAAAACCTAACCTTCGGCCAATTTTGCTCATAATTCTTGCTGCTAAAATAGTAAAAATTGCAGTACCAACGACATATAAAGCTGTAGGCAATGTTGATAAAGACTTTATAGAAGTAATTTGTGACCCGATAATTCCACTTAAAAAAACTGTAATAGTTGCAGCTGTAAATCCAAAAACCTGACTGATGGTTAATAAACTAAGATTTTTATTCATTAATAAAATTTTATTAGGTTTTCAGCAACTTCTTTTGGTGCTTCAATTAAACAGGATATAATACATTACATTATATCTCTTTTTTTATTAAAGAATATATGTCGTCCTTACTGGTAATTCCAATTTCTTTACCAATTTCTTTATTGTTTTTATAAACAACAATTGTTGCCCAGTAATTTATTTTTAGTAGCTTGGCAATGTCTTTATATTTGGTTTGTTCATAGCTCAAAAAAATCACATCAGGAAATTCTTTTTTTGCTTCATCTAAAATTTTTACTTGTTTAGCGCATGTGCCACAAAATTTATTCCAAGAGTTTATAACTACAGTTTTACCAGCCTTTTGAGCTTCATTAAAAATATCAATATCAAATGTGGTTTTTTTCTCAATTGCTATTGATTGAAAAGAAAACAGGACAAAAATTAATATTAAAAATTTTTTCATGAAATAGTAAATACAGTTTTTTTAAAATTTTTCAATTAGATAATTATTGTTTAATAATTTTTTCAGGTAATATTCCTTTAGGTCTATACCTCATAATTAATAAAAGTCCAACACCCATCATTAAAAATCTAAAATATGGAACACTTTCTGTCAAATGAAGTTTAAAAGCATTTGTTTCCACAAGACCAGAAGTGAGGAAATTGATTAAAAATAAAGCTATTGGTGCTGCTTCAATCCATAAAAACCAAACTGCAAAACCACCCAATACTGCTCCAAAATTATTTCCACTTCCACCAATTATAACCATAACCCATATTAAAAATGTATATCTCAGAGGTCGATAACTTCCTGGAGTAAATAAACCATCGTGAGTAACCATCATTGCTCCAGCAATTCCAACTATTGCTGATCCTAAAATAAAAATCAGCAAATGTTGTTTAACAACATTTTTTCCCATTGCATTTGCAGCTTCTTCATTATCTCTTATAGCTCTCATCATTCTTCCCCAAGGAGAATAAAGTACTTTTTGAGTAACAATTAATAAAATTGCTACTACAATTATAAAAAGTCCAGAGTAACAAAGTTTTACAAATACAGTTGATGACTCGATTACTAATTGAGCAAGCGCAGCTTGTTTTTCTGCTGTTGTAGAAATTAAATCTAAAGCTCCACTGTTCCATTTTGCTACTAGATCAATAAACCATTGTTCGCTTTGAAGATTAACTTCATATGGAACTGGTCTTTTCAATCCAATTACATTTTTTACTCCTCTTGCTAACCAATCTTCGTGTTTAATAACAGCTATTACAATTTCAGAAATCAACAAAGTTGCAATTGCTAAATAATCTGCCCTAAGTCCTAGTGCAATTTTGCCAATAATATATGCTAAGCCAGCGGCAAAAAATGCACCGGCAATCCATGAAAATATAATTGGTAATCCTAGACCACCTAAAAATCCAGTTTTAGCAGGTTCTACTGCTTCAATAGACTCTATGGCAGGACCAGACACTATTCTTAATATAATTAAACCAACAACAATAATTGAAGCTATGTAGATATTTCTTTTTTTTGATTTTTGAAAATTTTTTAAAACATAGCGAACGCCAAATACAATTAATACAATTATAACAAGACAAAAGATCATGCTTAATCCACCTACCTGCCAAGCTTCTCTAACAGGTGGCACCGAAACTAAAACTGCCGCTAATCCACCAAGGGCTGTGAAACCCATAATTCCGAAATTTATTAAGCCTGCATATCCCCATTGAATGTTTGCTCCCATCGTCATTACTGCAGAAATTAAGCAAAAATTTAATATTGCTAAAGCTACATTCCATGACTGAAAAACCCCTACTAAAATGATAAGCCCTATCATTATTAAATAAGCGGTAATTACATTTGCATATTGCTTCATAAAACTTTTCCTTTGAAAATACCCGAGGGTCTAAATAGTAAAACAATCACTAAAATTGAAAAAGACACTGCAAATTTATAATCTGTTGATAATAGTTGTATTAATGAATTAGGTTCCATGCTTTCTGGAAGAACATACATAAAAAATTTCTTATAAGCATAAGTTATAAATATTTCTGAAAATGCTATCACATACCCGCCTAGGAAAGCTCCGAAGGGATTTCCAATACCCCCAACAATAGCTGCCGCAAACATTGGCAACATATTATTAAAAAAAGTAAATGGTTTAAAACTTTTATCTAAACCATACAAAACTCCTCCTATAGTTGCTAAAATTCCAGCTATCATCCAAGTAATCATTACTACTCGTTTTGGATCAATTCCGGATAACAAAGCTAAATCTTCATTGTCAGAATAAGCACGCATGCTTTTTCCAGTTTTTGTCTTGTTTAAAAACCAAAATAATATTGAAACAACTATTACAGTAATAATTATTGTTAGTACTTGAGTTGATTTTATTGCCAATCCTTCATTTAGACCTGTCATTTCTTTAAATTCATTGGCTTTCAAAATAAATCTTTCGCCATCAAAAAATCTTCTATCAAAAGGGCCAATAATTATTCTAACAATTGCTTGAGTTACAAACATTACACCAATACTAACCATGGCTAACATTACTGGTGGACTTTTCTTTATCCGATAATAACTGAAAACAAATTTGTCTACTGTCAGCATGTATAAAATCATCATAACAATAGCAAAAGGAATGGTAAGTAAAGCTGTTGGCAATACTCCTAAACTTATTCCAAGTGATTGAAAATACCATGTAAGCAAAACTGCAAACATAGTACCAAAAGACATCATGTCTCCTGTTGCAAAGTTTGCAAATCTTAAAATTCCATAAATTAAAGTTACAAAAATAGCTCCAAGAGCTAGTTGTGAACCGTAAGATAAAGCTGGAACAACAATATAATTTAATAATAATATTATTGCATTTACAAAATCCATATTATCCGCCTAAAAAAGAGCTTCTTACTCTTGGGTCGTTTAATAATTCTTTTCCAGTTCCAGAAAATTTATTTTCACCTGTTACTAAAATATATCCACGATCAGAAATGCTTAGTGCCTGCTTTGCATTCTGTTCAACCATTATTATGGCTACATTAGTTTGTTTCACCTTTAATATGTGATCAAATAATTCATCCATCACTATTGGAGAAACTCCTGCGGTTGGTTCATCCAACATTAAAACTGAAGGCTCTATCATTAATGCTCTTCCTAAAGCTACTTGTTGTCTTTGACCTCCAGACAATTCTCCTACCAATTGGGATTGTTTTTCTTTTAAGATGGGGAATAATTCATAAATTTCTTCAATAACTTTTTCTAAATCCTCTTTTCTTAAAAAAGCCCCCATCTCTAAGTTTTCTTTAACACTTAATCCAGTAAAGACATTTCTTGTTTGTGGAACAAAAGAAATGCCTTGTTTAACTCTGTCCTGGGGAGATAAATTTGAAATATCTTTACCACCAATTGTGACTGTTCCTGATTTTAAATTAATCAAACCAAGCATTGCTTTCATAAC
>Ga0207991_1001719_pt1 | contig 12984 bp, 8 predicted proteins | sample ETN07SmetaG_FD_185786 | JGI IMG/M metagenome (GOLD analysis project Ga0207991, IMG submission 185786) | Marine microbial and viral communities from oxygen minimum zone, Eastern Pacific Ocean - ETNP2014F14-07SV275 (SPAdes) (version 2) | ecosystem: Environmental > Aquatic > Marine > Oceanic ... | reverse complement strand
GCAGCAGCCCGGCCGGATGCGGCCCAGCCTGAACGCCAGAGGGCATGCGGAAACAATCAGTGCTTCCCTAACCACTCAGAGCCAATTCCAGGAAAACCCGGCGTAAACACCAAAACCTTCACCAGGCGTCAGGCGCGCGGCTTCTGCTCCGTTGTCGTTGTAGCCTGGGGTCACGGTCGCGGCGTAGTGCTCGTCAGTCAGGTTGCGCAGGTCCAGCCAGGTCTGCCAGTCGCCCTTGGGCGCATCGTAGCCCAGGGTAGCGCCAAAAATCGTGTAGCTATCGGCATTCCAGGAGTTGGCGTAATCCACCGGCACTTTAGACGCATACTGGGTATTCAGCCCCACATAGATACCCGCCGGATGCTGATAGCGCAGCTCACCCTGGTAGTAATGGCGCGGCAGCCCCGGCAGCGCATTACTGCCAAAGGTGTCGTCGTCACGGTAGTGGAAATCACTGAAGGTATACGCCTGACGCAGCGCCAGCGCGCCCAGTTCGTCACCCTGCCACAACGTGCTGCTCAGACCCGCCTCGATACCCTGATGCACAGTGGCGCTGGCATTGGACTCGGCAAAGATGTTCGGTTCGATTTCGACCGTCAGCAGTTCATGGTTGACCCGCGAGTAATACCAGGCCAGGTCCCACACACCAACGACCGAATCCCCCCGAGCGCCGACCTCAAACGTGGTCGCAGTCTGGTTATCCAGACTGACCGGCGTACTTTGGCGATTGCTCCAGGGCTGATTGCTGACCGGGAAGCGGGTTGGCGAGCCCCAGATCATCGACCACGGGTGCGGCGGCTCGACTGAACGAGACAGGTTGCCATATACCTCGGTACCGGACTCCAGCTGATAACGCAGGCCCAAACGCGGCGCGTAGTCCCAGGTGCCCTCATCCAGACGCTCATTGGTCTCCGGCCAGGTGACCTCGACCTCGCGTTGGGTGTAGATCAGTGCCAGTCCGCTGCTCAGCCACAGGCGTGGGGCCAGCTCCAGCTGGTTACTGATATGCAGCACGTTATCCGAGCCCTGATGCTCATATTTGCGCATCAGCGTGCCAACCGGGTAGACCGTGCCATTGGCGTTAAGCGGCTGGTAGGCGGTTTCCTTCGAATCGCTGCTGGGCAAATTGGTGGTTGTCCGCCAGCCGACAGTGGTGTTTGAGTTCAGTCCGAACAGCTGGTGCTCACGCTTATAGTTGAGCGTGGCGCTGATGTCGCTGTAGTCCACCCGGATGCGGTACGGGCTTTCCATCAGGTCCATCGGGTAATGGTGATAAACCAGCCCCATCTCCAGCGTGCTGACGTCGTCCAGACGCAATGTGGTCTTGTTGGCCAGCCAGGTGCTGCCCGGCTGCTCGCGCTTGGCGTCGCGGGCAATGTTGGCCGGGTTGGCCTGGGTCGGGTCGTCGTCGATCTGCGACTGGGTCAAACGCCCCGGGCTCTGGTGTTCGGTCTCGCGATAACGCAGGTAGAAACGGGTTTCCAGATCCGGAGTCAGCTGCAGGCCGACGTTGGCGACCACACCCTTGCCACTGCCGGCGGCGTGATCCTGCTGGCCGTCGTAGTGCATGTCGGTGATACCCACGTAATAATCCAGATCACCGATTACCTGACCGGATGCGATATGGCGCTTGAGGTAACCGTCGCTGCCCGCCTCCATGCGCAGCTGCAGACGCGGCGCATCAAAACCGCTGCGGGTGATGTAATCGACCGCCCCGCCCAGTGCCAGCGCACCGCGCTCAAAACCGTTGGCACCGCGCAGCACCTCCGCGCGATTGAGCCACAGCGGCTCCAGCAGCTCATAGGGCGTACCGCCCGAACCGGTCAATGGCAGGCCATCGAGCAGAATATGGTTACCGGAGGCATGGGCACCCGGCCCACGGTTGATGCCGGAACCACGGATGCTGATCTTCACGCCCTCGTTGCCGGGAGACTGGGCATACACGCCCGGCTGATAAGCCAGCACAGCAGCGACGCCAGCGACCCGCCCCTGCTCAACCTGCTGCATATCAACCAGATTGGTACCGCCCGGCACCTCGTTCAGCGCCTCACGAGCCTTGGCGACCTCATCGTACTTCTGCCCCGCAACCGTAATCGCGTCCAGTTGGGCAACCTCATCGGCCTGGGCGAACGCGGGTGATGCCATCAGACAGGCAAGAAACAACGGCGCCAGACGTTCCGGCGGGGAGATCAGGTTGGACATGCAGTGACTCCGGCAACAGACAGGGAAAATGCGAACGGCGCATTTTACTGGTTTCCCCGACGCGAACAACCGAGCGTAAACGCCGCCCGGCGGCTGTTCGACAAGGATTAGTGCGCCTGCTGACAAGAGCGATTTTGCGTGCCGTCACATAATCCAGACAGAGGCCGCAGGCTAGAGCGGCCGACCTACGAAATGGGGAACCAACATGAGCGATCACATCTGCACGCCGGGTTGCACTCACGGCATTACTGAAGAAAACCGCAAGGACGTACTGGACGAGTTTGATACTGCCCGCCGCTCCTTTTTGCGCAACACACTGGTCGGCGGCGGTGCCGTCGGTCTGGGCGCACTGGGCCTCGGCATGACGCCCATGGCGCAGGCTGCCAGCGGTGTTACCGGCAGTGACCCGGACGCACCGGGCCCGCGCCACTATTACATCCCGGCCACCCCGGACACCGTGCTCTGGGGCTACTTCAGCAAAGTCGCTAAGCCGGTGCTGGAAATCGAATCCGGTGACTACGTGACCATGGAAACCCTCACCCACCACGCCAACGACGACGCCGACCGCATGGTCAAAGGCGATCCGGGCGCCGAAGCGGTGTTCTTCTGGGACGCCAACCGCAAAGGCGTAGATCGTCGCGGCGCAGGCCCGATGGATGCAGCCATCGGCGCCGGCGGCGGCGCAGGTGTACACATCTGTACCGGCCCGGTGCGCATCAAGGGCGCACAGCCCGGCGACATTCTGGAAGTGCGCATCGCTGATGTCGTCGCACGTCCGAGCGGTAACCCGTCGTTCAAGGGCAAGTCGTTCGGCAGCAACGCGGCCGCCAACTGGGGCTTCCAGTACGGTGACCTGCTCAGCGAGCCGAAGAAACGCGAGGTCGTCACCATTTACGAGGTGGATGCCACTGGCGAGCGCAACTGGGCGCAGGCGGTCTACAACTTCCGCTGGACTCCACAGACCGACCCGTTCGGCGTGGTGCACCCGACCATCGACTACCCGGGCATTCCGGTCAACCACTCGACCGTGACCCACAACGAGAACATTCTGCGCGACATTCGCATTCCGATCCGTCCGCACTTCGGCACCATCGGCGTGGCGCCGGCCGAAGTCGACATGGTCAGCTCGATTCCGCCCAACCACACCGGCGGCAACATCGACAACTGGCGCATCGGCAAGGGCGCGAAGATCTACTTCCCCGTTGCAGTGGAAGGGGCCAACTTCTCGGTCGGCGACCCCCACGCCTCACAAGGGGACTCGGAGATGTGCGGCACCGCCATCGAGTGCTCGCTGACCGGCACCTTCCGGTTCATCCTGCACAAGAAGGCAGACCTGCCCGGCACCGCGCTGGCCGAGCTGAACTACCCACTGCTGGAAACCCAGGACGACTGGGTACTGCACGGCTTCAGCTATGCCAACTACCTGGCGGAACTGGGCCCCAACGCGCAGAACGACATTTACAGCAAATCCTCGGTGGATCTGGCCATGCGCGACGCCTTCCACAAGATGCGCCACTTCCTGATGACCACGCAAAATCTGGGCGAAGACGAGGCCATCTCGCTGATGTCAGTCGCGGTGGATTTCGGTATCACTCAGGTTGTGGACGGTAACTGGGGCGTGCACGCAGTACTCAAGAAGTCGATGTTCCCGGCCCGCCGGAGCTAAACCAATGGCACAACACTTGCTGCGCAGGCAAACACCCAAGATACAACGGACACCCACGTGACCGACCTCAAGCGCTTCTCTGCCAACAGTGTGCCAGCGGCGCTGCGCCAGCCAGCCTGGAATGACATGCTCACCCAGGTTGGCCTGGCCAGCCGCGTCGCCGCGCCCGCTCTGCGGGACAACAAGGATCATGTAGCCCTGTGCGCCTCGGCGCACAGCTCGGTGTTCGTTCACATGAACGCTGCACCACAAAGTTTCACGCCGCTGCCAGCCACCCCCGGCGGCAGCCGCAATTCGGTACTGGTCGTCGCGCTGCTCAGCGGCAGCGCCCACCTGCTCGCCAGTGACCAGCCGCTGGCGCTGGCACCCGGCGACATCATGCTGCTCGACCCCGCCCAGCACTGGCAGCTGGTCCTGCAGACCGATTTTCGCGCCATGTTGGTGCGTCTGGAATCCTCAAGCTTTCTGCTGCGTCTGGTGCGTAACGGCCAGCTGTCAGCCAATCGAATTAGCGCAACCCGCGGCATGGGCGCTCTGTGTCTGCGCATGTTCGAATCGCTGGCCGAGCAGCTGCAGCACCTCGACAGCATCGAGCTGCCTGCGCTGGAAGCCACCCTGAGCGAGTTGCTGGTTGCCAGCCTGTCGCAGCCGCAAACCAGCAACAGCGACGAGACCACCGACGTGCAGCTGGCACACCTGCGCCGGGTCTGCCGCACCATCGATGCCCGGCTGGAAGACCCGGAGCTGAACATCGAGCAGATTGCCGAGCAGGAGGCTCTTTCAGCGCGCTACGTGCAAAAGCTGTTCAAGAACAGCGGCACCACCTTCAGTGAATACCTCAAGGGCCGACGCATTCAACACTGCTGCCTGGATCTGGCCAACCCGGCGCTGGCGCAGTTCAGCATTGCCCAGCTGTGTTACCGGTGGGGTTTTAACGATGCGGCCAACTTCAGTCGCAGTTTTTCCCAGTACGTCGGCATGTCGCCCAAGGCCTATCGGGCCGCGCCACCCAGCGATCTGCAGGCGCAACTGCAGCGCGGCCGCCCACAGGTGGCGCCGGCGGTGCGCTCGTCGGTCAACCCGGCGCAGGAACAGCGTGAAGACGACCTGCAGAAGCACCGCCGCTCCTTCGTCGAGGTGCTGGATGAGCACGCCCGCTACGCCCAGTCACTGCGGCTTGCGCCTAAACGCCATCCACTGCCGGCGGACGAAACCCGCTTTACCGGAGCCAGCCAGTATTACCTGCCCGTTTCTGACAAAACCGTGCACTGGGGCTACTTCAGCCGCGATATAAAACCGGCGCTGAGCGTGCGCTCCGGCGACATCGTCACCATCGAAACCTTGTCACAGCACGCCACCGACGACTGCGAACGCATGGTCGCTGGCGACCCCGGCGCTGAAAGTGTCTTTCACTGGACCCGCGAGAAGAAGAATGTCGACCGCCGTGGCGCTGGCCCGGCCGACGCCAGCATCTTTGGCCGAGGCTGCGGTGAGGGCTTTGGCGTGCATATCTGCACCGGCCCGGTATATGTGCGCGATGCCGAGCCCGGCGACGTGCTGGAAGTACGCATTCTGGATATATTGCCGCGCCCCAGCTGCCACCCCGAACACGAAGGCCGCCACTTCGGCAGCAATGCCGCCACCTGGTGGGGTTTTCAGTACGACGACCTGCTGACCGAGCCGCGCAAGCGCGAAGTGGTCACCGTGTACGAGGTGCATCAGCACACGCAGCCGCCCCACGCCAAGGCGGTTTACAGCTTCCGCTGGACACCGCAGACCGACCCGTTTGGCGTGGTGCATCCGACCATCGACTATCCGGGCGTGCCGGTTGACCACAGCACCATCGACAAGCAGTTTGGCGTGCTGGCAAAGGCGCAGATTCCGGTGCGCCCGCACTTTGGCGTTATGGCCGTCGCACCGCGCGAGTCCGGCATGGTCGACTCCATCCCTCCCAGCTACTTCGGCGGCAATATGGACAACTGGCGCGCTGGCAAAGGTGCCCGTTTGTTCCTGCCGGTGTCAGTCGCTGGCGCGCTGTTCTCGGTCGGCGATCCGCACGCCTCGCAAGGGGATTCAGAGCTGTGTGGCACCGCCATTGAATGCTCGCTGACCGGCGTGTTTCAGCTGGTGCTGCACAAGCAGCGCGATCTGGAAGGACAGTTTCTCGGCAACCTCAGTCACCCGTTTCTGGAGACCGACAACGAGTGGGTGCTGCAGGGCATGAGCTTTGCCGACTACCAGAGCGAACTCGGCCCCGGCGCGCAGACGCAGGTGTATAAAAGCTCTTCGCTGGAAGCGGCGGTGCGCGACGCCTTCCGCAAGACCCGCAACTACCTGATGACCGAGCACGCGCTCAGCGAAGACGAAGCCATCTCACTGATCTCTGTCGCCGTCGACTTTGGCATTACCCAGGTGGTCGACGGCAATCTTGGGGTGCATGCCATCATTCGCAAGGCGACCTTTCCGGATTATGAGCGCCGGGCCCCTAAAGCAGATCAGAAGCTGTAACGCGCCGCCATCCCCAGCGTCATCGGCGCGCCCACATCAAGCAGGTTGTCGCTCTGGTTGTTGGTGATGTAACGCTCGTCGAACAGGTTGCGCACATAGCCACTGACCGTCAGATCGCCTATCGGATATTCCGCATTCAGATTGACCAGCACCACGCTGTCGTTGTGGCGCTCGCCCGTCACCTCACGCGCCGCGTTGGTGTTGAAGTTGGAAATGCTCTTGCCCTGGTAGACCGTATCCACACCCAGCATCAGCCCATTGCCGAAGGTGTAGTTGGCGCCGAGGTTAGCCATGGTCTTGGGCGCGAAGACAAACTCGCGGCCGCTGAGGTCGACGCCGTCGCGGACAAAGTCCTCGTACTTGGTGTCGTTGTAGGCAAATCCCGCGTTGAGCAGCCACTGGGCGTTGAGCAGATACTCGGCCGACAGCTCCAGGCCGATCATACGGCTGCTGGCCGCGTTGGCCACCTGCACGGTGTTGTCACTGAGGTTGAGGAAGGACACCTGCTGGTCCTTCCAGTCGGTGTGATAAAGATTGGCGCTGGTGCGCAGACGGCGATCCAGCCAGCTGGCGCGCCAGGCCAGTTCAAAGGTGCTGGTGAACTCGGGGTCGTAGCTGTCATGCGCTGCCCGGGTGCGGACGTTGACACCGCCGCTGCGATAACCGCGTTGCCATGTCAGGCCAATCAGCTGGGTGTCAGACAGGTCATGGCTGATGCCGATCTTGGGCAGCAAGACACTGGAGCTGAGCTTTTCATCAGCCACCGGGTCGGTGGCAATCCCCAAGGCATCTACCGGGTAGACGATCTCGGTGTGGTTCTTCTCATGGTCCCACCGCAGGCCGGAGATCAGCTCCCAGTCCTCGACGAAGCGCCAGTTCACTTCGGTGAACAGCGCCTGACTGTTGATGGTGGTATCGCCCTGCTGATCAAGCAGCACGGTACCGTTGTTGACCAGTTGGTCGTCGATCTTGCCGCTGGAGCGTCCCAGATACAGGCCGACCAGCCCATCCAGTTGATCGGACGAGTAGCCCAAACGCAGCTCCTGGCTGGCCAGGCTTTGTTCGTGGTGGCGCGGTGATGTCTGAGTGACGGTCGGCAGCCGGTCAAAATCCAGTACCGAGTGATACTCGGACCAGGTGCCTGAGGTGACGCTGGTCAGCACCAGGCTGTCGGACAGGTCGTAGTCCAGTCGGGCCGTTGCGGTGGTCTGCTCCAGCGTGTTGTGGGTCTCGGTATTTTCGTAAAGCTTGAAATAGTCCGGCTTGCCGGCCGTCGCAGCCACGGCGTTAACGCCACTGCGCTGCTCGGTGCGCGCCAGCGTCAGCAGCAGCTCGGCCTCATCTGACGGCAGAATCAGCAACTTGCCGCGCACATTGCTGGTACGCAGCAGGTTGGCGTCCTTGTTGAGCGTGGCATTGTCGATGTAACCGTCCTGGGTCTGGTAATCAACGGCGATACGGCCGGCCATTACGCCATCAACCAGCGCGCCATTGGCCATCGCGGACGCGCCCTGCTCGCCGTACTTGCCGACGTTGCCGCGCACGGCGAACTCCGGATCAAAATGCGGATTGCGCGTCTGCATGACGATGGCACCGGCCAGCGAGTTGCGCCCCTGCGTGGTGGACTGCGCCCCACGGTAGATCTCTATCTGCTCCACATCCCACAGCGGCAGCGGGTTAAGTGTCAGCAGCCGGTTTACTTGAAGGGCGTCGTCCACATACACCGAGACGGCGCCGTTCATCGCCGCCGGGCCTTGATCGTCAAAGCCGGTGACCGGAATACCGCGGATGCCCCAGTTCTCGTTGCCCGACTGGGCATACACACCGGGCGTGCGCTCAAACACGCTCTGCAGGTCAACGTCGCCGTGATCGCGCAAATCGTCAGCCGTCACCACCGCGACACTGGAGAGCGTACGCTCGGCGGTACGCTCTATCTTCTCGCCGGTAACCACGATCGAGTCCAGATACAGAGTCTGCACCTGCTCGTCATCAGCTGCAGCAGCTGACGTCGCCGTGATTGCGCCCAAGGTAACCGCTACCGCCAGGCTGGTACGTGTGAACTGCTTCATCCGCGCATGACTCCTTTCCTGAACATGACTGGCGATACGGCCAATTCGATGGGTGCAAAATATTATCGATTGCAATCGTATTTGCAAGATTTACTTGCTGGCCGCCCGCCGCCAGCACACCCAGGATGGCGCGATCTGCACTTGTTCACCGGGATCGCGCTAGCGACACTGGGCGCTGTCCATCGCGCCCAGGTCTCCCCCTCATGCCACAGCCAGCGCCGTCCGCCTCCGCCGAGCACTTCGAGAAGGTCCTCAAGGGTCTGCGTGCCTGTGTGCCGAGCGATCCGCTGGAGGCCGCGCTAGTACGCCATCAGCTGCGCGGCATGTCTGCCAGAGAGCGGGTTCCGCTGGTAGCAATCCGGCAGTTGGTAGAGGAGCTGGCCCAGCAGCAGCAAGACCCATGGCTGCTGGTACGCGCGTTCAGTCATCTGGATTATTCGGCTGCGTTTTTGGCGACAACCTACCTGGGCAACGCGCGCACCCTGCGCGATGCCATCCAGCTGAGCCAGCGCTATCTGGACCAGAACAGTGATCTCGCCACCCTGTCGCTTGAACAAAGCGGGCCGTTGGCGAGCATCATCGTCACCCCCAATGCCCAGGTGAGTGCGAGCGATCAGCAGCTGGTTGCCATGCTGTATGGCGTGCTGCGCACGTGCCAGGGGCTCGGTTTACAGCAGGCGTCGGCCGGCATCGCCGCCATGCCGGAGCAGGCGCTTGCAGCATGCCGCCAGCTGCTGCGCATACCAGTCACGCGGCTGGACGGTGCCCTGCGGGTGGAGCTGCACTTTCCGGCGCTGGAGCTGGCGCGCGCACTGAACGCCAACCAGCCAAACATCGCGCGACTGGCCAGACGAGAGCGCCAACTGATTCGCAACCGCGCCAACCACCGTTGGAGTGAATCCGTTCAGCTGCTGCTCGGCGCGCTGTTGCCACGAGGCGAAACGCGCCTGTCGCGCTGTGCCAGTCTGCTGGCCGTGGCGCCCCGCACATTGCAACGACACCTGAGCGCAGAGCAGCAACCGTTCAACGAGCTGCTCAGCACCGTTCGCCGGCAACTCTGCCTGGAGTACCTGCGCGACGGGCATCGCGACGACACCCTGGCGTTGCTGCTGGGCTACCGCCAAACCAGCCAGTTTTACCGTCAGTTTCGTCTGTGGTTCGGCTGCTCTCCGAGCCAACTGCGCACCCGCCTTGCACCTGAAACACTCACAACAACCACAACAAGAGGACGCATCCATGCGCCGCCGCACCCTGCTCCCTACCCTGCTCCTGCCCTTGGCTCTCACCGCGAACGCTGCTGAGGACACGCTCGACGAACGCCTGGCCCGCAGCGCCGAGGCAATCCAGCCAAAAGCCATCGCCTGGCGCCACGACATCCACCAGCATCCTGAGTTGGGTAATCAGGAGCACCGCACTGCTGCGCTGGTCGCCGAACACTTGCGCCATTTGGGGATGGAGGTAGAAACCGGCGTTGGCACCACTGGCGTCGTCGGCTTGTTGAAAGGCGGTAGACCCGGCCCGGTTGTCGCCCTGCGCGCCGACATGGATGCCCTACCCGTACTGGAGGCCACCGGCCTGCCCTTCGCGTCCCAAGTCCGTCAGCAGTACCAGGGCGAAGAGCGTCCGGTGATGCACGCCTGTGGCCACGACGCCCACGTCGCCATCCTGATGGCTACCGCCGAGGTGCTGGCGGGCCTGAAGGACGAGCTCCCGGGGAGCGTGAAGTTTATCTTCCAACCTGCCGAGGAAGGTCCCAGCGATTACGTCTACGATGGCCAACGGCACTTTGGCGCGCGGCAGCTGGTTGAGGCTGGCGTGATGGAGAACCCAGACGTTGCTGCGGTGTTTGGCCTGCACGTGACTGCCTCCATGCCGACCGGGCTGATCGGTTATCGCAGTGGGCCGGTGATGGCCAGTTCGGGTGATCTGCATATCCGCGTGCAGGGCAAGCAGACCCACGGTGCCCAGCCCTGGGACGGGGTCGACCCGATCGTTACCAGCGCCCAGATCATCAACGGCTTGCAGACCATCGTCAGTCGACAGACCAACATCATGCCGGCACCGGCTGTGGTCACCATCGGCACCATCAACGGCGGTAGCCGTCACAACATCATTCCGGATGAGGTCGTCATGACCGGTACCGTGCGCACCTTCGGCGACCAGGTGCAGCAGCAGGTCAACGAGCGAATAGAGCGCACCGCCAGGGGCATTGCCGAGGCTGCGGGTGCCAGCGCCGAGGTCAGGATCGTGGATAACTACCTCACCACCACCAACCACCCGACGCTGACCGAGCAAATGGTGCCGACCCTGCAGCGGGCGGCGCATGAACGCGTGGTGGTTTCACCGATGGTGACGGGCTCAGAGGACTTTTCCTACTACGCCAATGAAGCGCCGGGCCTGTTCGTGTTTCTCGGGGTGACCCCGATGGCCCGGATGGGCAAGGCAGCGCCCAATCATGCTCCAGGCTTCATCATCGACGATGCCGCCCTGCTGACCGGCGTCAGAACACTGAGCATGCTGGCCAGCGATTACCTGCAGCAGGCCCGCTCTGCGGAGTGAAAGGCAACGTCCCGGCACCGCGCTAGCGGCGCCGGGCAAAGTGACGACGCGTATCGCCTGATCGAATGGCCTCCGCTTGATGTACAACACAGAACCAGCGGCTAGTGTCTGTTGCCGTTTCGTTCGCCCGCCTGTTGCAGCCTGTAAAGCCGCCAACCAAGGAGCGAGAAGCGTAGCGTGGTCATTCCACATAAGCGACCGACAACGCAGCATGGCCGAAAAATGGCCTCCGGCAGGCGGATGAACGAAACGGCAACAGGCCCTAACCCTTCGGCCAGATCCCGGTCCGCTTCAACGCCGGAGAGAAGGTCTCAAACTCCCAGCGCAGACGCGACCCGCCTGGACGCCAGACCGCATGTTCAACCTGCAGATGCCACAGGTGCTCGACACCCTCGAAACCGCCTGCATCAGGTATCTCCCACTCAAGCTCCACGCTGCCAGAGACCTGCAACAGGTCACCGCTGGCGAAATCGACAAACAACAGTCCCGCACGCGGGTTAAGCAACAGGTTGCCAAGCGTGTTGAAGAAGCGATTGCCGGAAAATTCCGGCATGGTGAGGCGGTTGCCTTGCACTTTTACGAAACCGGGCCAGCCGCCGCGATGGGACACATCAACAGCAGGTTCGCGTCCCTCCTGCGGGACGCAACTGGCAACAAAACAGGTATCAGCCAAAGCGATCAGCGCCCGCATCTGCTCGGTCAGGGTCGCCGAGTGGACGGCTCGTGAGCCGCCTGCAGGCGGCCCGACAGCGGCGGTAAGCTGGCGCTGTTGAATAAACTGCGGACAGTTGCCGAAAGCCTGCGTTACCTGCACGCTCATGCCGGCGTGGTCGATCGCGTCAACGCGTCCGGACAGGCGATTGCGCCGACGCGTCTGCAGATCGATACCCAGCAGACCCAGTGTACGGGTTTGCGCCACAGCAACCGCGCACGGATCCTGTTCGCTGAACAACGCGTCCAGTCGCAGCACGGAGGGATCAGGAGACCAGGCAAACCCTGGCTCACCTTCCAGCAGGCCAGCCCAGAGATCGCCCTGCGTCGATACCGTACCCGCCACCACAAAGCGCAGCAGCGGATAGAACGCCCGATGCTGCTCGGGTAGCACCGGGCTCAGTACGCGCGGGCCCACTTCAGCCATGCGCTCGGCCACGCCGAGGCGGCGCTGCAGTTCCCGCTCACCCGCGTGCCATACAGACTGTTCAGGCTTGCTCATGAGGCCGCCCTCCCCACGTGACCAGCAACGCCCTTACGCACTCTGCAGCCCCACCGCCGATCGCGCCATCGGCACAAACCCCGGCAGATCTTCAATCTGCGCCAACCAGGCTTGCACGCGCGGATAGTGGGTGAGCGACACGTTGCCTTCGGGTGCATGGGCTACATAGCTGTACAGCGCGATATCGGCGATGGTGACCTGCTCGCCGGCGAGATAGCGGCTGGCAGTCAGCGTGCTCTCCAGCAAACGCAGCAGCTCATGCGCGGCAGTGATGGTGCTCGGCGCATCGAAGGGGGCGCCAAACAGCGTAATCAGGCGCGCCCGCGCAGGCCCGGCTGCCAACTCACCGGCAGCAACCGACAACCAGCGCTGCACGCGCGCCGCCCCGACAGCATCACATGGCAACCAGCGATCAGTCGGGTCGTACTGGCTGGCCAGGTAAACCAGAATAGCGTTCGAGTCGCTCAGCACCGCGCCGCGATCTTCGATCACTGGCACCTGGCCAAAGCTGTTGAGAGCCAAAAAGGCCGGCTGCTTGTGCGCACCAGCGGCAAGGTCGACGAAGACGGTTTCGTAGGGAAGTTTCAACAGCGACAGCATCAACTCGACGCGATGCGCGTGACCAGACAACGGATAGCGATAAAACGTGATCGAATGTGACATGGAAGACTCCAATAATAGCGTGATGCACAACGGGTAAATGCGCCTGCCGCAAATGCCCTAGGGAGTCTTATCTTGATACCCCACACGGATGTGCGGAATAACCA
>Ga0207991_1001716_pt1 | contig 13000 bp, 16 predicted proteins | sample ETN07SmetaG_FD_185786 | JGI IMG/M metagenome (GOLD analysis project Ga0207991, IMG submission 185786) | Marine microbial and viral communities from oxygen minimum zone, Eastern Pacific Ocean - ETNP2014F14-07SV275 (SPAdes) (version 2) | ecosystem: Environmental > Aquatic > Marine > Oceanic ... | reverse complement strand
TGTTGGTCAAAATCCTTTCTACAGGTTGGGCAAGATATTTTTTCCATATTTCACTTTCGCCTAAGTTTTAACCTGCATTCCCCTTTGTGACTTGACAATATACTTGTCTCTTATCCGTACGCTAACCCAATCAATTATCAAAACGGTTACAAGAACAACCACCATGAAAACTGCAGCCTTTCCATACTCAAAGAATTTGATGTAATTAATTATGTAAAATCCAATTCCACCCGCGCCTACAAGACCAAGAATGCTTGTCTGCCTAATGTTATAGTCAAATATGTATAAAATCTGGCTAAGCAAATGTGATGCAGATTCTGGTAATACAACAAATCTGATCAGTTGTAACTTGGAAACTCCAATTGCACCTACTGCATCCATTGGGTCAGCATCAACGGCTTCAATTGTTTCGTACTGCAATTTTGCGATAAATCCAACTGTGTACATTATGATTGCAAGTACTCCTGCAAAAGGACCTAGCCCAACGATAATTACAAATAAGATTGCCCAAAGTATTGAGGGAAAGGTACGAGTGGCAGCTAACAAGGCGCGAATTGGTATGTAAACAAACTTTCTGTTTAGATTTCTAGCCGCTAGTAAACTAAGTGGAAGTGCAATTGCAACACCTACAACAGTTCCGATGAACGCCATCTCGATTGTTTCCAACATTGCCCAGAATGCAGTTACAAAAAGTGAGGAATCTACTTCGGTAATCTCTTCTAGTATAATACCAATGTTTGGTAGTCCCTCAACAAAGTCTCTGGGATCCGCATCTATATTCGCAGACATGACTACGACCCCTGCAATGATCAGCCCAATGATCAGATTATTCTTCTGGTTCACCACTAAACATCTCCAAAATTTCTCTTTGCGTATAATTTCCCGATTGGAAGTCCACAATTTTGTCTCCTTCAACTCCTATCTCAAGAATTTTTTCACCCTCCTTGATTACTGCAACTCTGTCAGCATACTCTAGTGCAAGCTGAAGATCATGATGAACCATTATTGCAGTGAGATTCATTGTTGCCTGTGCTTCTGCTAAAACATCCATAATCTCCCGTGCGGTAACATGATCCAATTCAGAAACAATTTCATCAGCAAGTATTATCTCTGGTTTTTGGACAAGAGCTCTTGCTATTGCGACTCTCCTCTTTTCCCCCCCACTCAGCATGTAGATCTTTCTGTTTTCTTTGTCCTGAAGACCAACTTGCTTTAGAATTTTTTTGGCATTATCAATCTCTAAATCAGAAAATCTTTTGAAAAATGAATTAAATCCTCCAACACGTGGAAGTGCCCCAATCAAAATATTCTCAAGTACTGTAGAATTTTTTATCAAGCCCAAGTTTTGAGGTATATAGCCAATTTTATGCATTAATGACTTGAATTTTTTGTCGGAGGTATTGGGTGTTTGATAGTCAACCATAATTTTGCCCTTGCTTGGGTTCATCATGCCATTTATCAGTCTCAACAGGGTAGATTTTCCCGAACCAGATTGTCCAACTATAGCATAATTTGAACCTCGATCAATTGACATCCTGATATCTTTTAGGACATAATTCTTTGAATCATATGATGCCGAAATGTCATTCATCTGAACGATGGTTTTTGTAAAAATTGCAAAAGCTTTTCCCAATGTTTTTACTTTAGATGGTTTTGTAGCAGACATTCTAACTCGACTTGTTGTATTTATCTAGGATTTTTTGATCTAGACCCACTAAGGCATCAATGAATTTTCCAAAATCTCCAATGTGCATTTCAGTTGACGTTGGTAGTAACGCCTCCGCACCGTAAAGGTTTCTTAGAATTTGATTATTTTCTGCATAATTTAGCTCCACCAAGGCACTAACTAATGCAGCTTTGGTACCGTCTGACATTTCAGAGCTGACCATAAAGACATGTGATGGAACAGGTCCTATTGTGTCAACTGCCTTTAATTTTCCTTGGTCAACTGGGTCAAGATATTTTTTTGGTGCAATATCGGAACCAAATGCAACATCAACGTGATCATTAAGTAACAATTGAAGAGCTGCCTTGTATCCTCCTGCAAACGTATAATTCTCAAATGAATTTGTCAACGCTGCTTTAAGTGCAATAATATCATCTCCTTCAATGTTAATGTGACCTTGTGTGACTAGTGTACCCATTGGTCTTACAAATCCTGATGAGCCAGTAATGCTTGTGAAGGCCACTTTTTTACCCAATGTGTCTTCTAAGGAATTAATTGAATCATTATCTGATTTAGTCCAAACTGTTGCTTGATAGTTTACTTTCCCCTTAACAACTTCAGCTAGTACAGCTTCTGCTCCTGCCCTATTATGAGCAATCCAGGCAGGTCCGGTATCCATAAAGGCTGCATCAATGTGCCCAAATTTCATTCCTTCAATTATTGTCTCATAATCGTTTGGAACTACTATTTTAAAATCCACGCCTGACATTTTTTCTTCAAGAAATTTTTCTAACGATTCAGCTTTTGGCGTAAGCTCATCAGCTTTTTCAATTGGTATAAAACCAATTGTCAATTCGCTAACATCAACGCCTTGTTGGGAAGACACTTGAATAATCCCAGAATCTATGAGATATTCAATCGAGTTGACAAATTCTGTTTCAGAAATCTGATCGTCTGCCCACCAACCTGCTGTATTTTTAATCCAAGATGGAATAGCGTCACTTTGCGCTGTAACCGCTAATGGAAAAGCAGCAATCATAACAAGTATTGCAGAAAGTAAAATGAACTTTCTAGTCATGATTTTGGATTTACTCAATGTGTTTTCTTAGGTAGAGCTAAGTTATTTAAACGATACAGAAATTCTAATTTCTTATTCTAAGAATATAGAATGAGAGTGAATATGTAGTTATGTCTCAAACGATGATTCGTCTAACTTTGTTTTGTATTTTTGCCATAGTGCACCGAGTATGATAGCTTCAGCAACCCAAAAGGTTGAAACTGCAACTACAGACATTGTCCTAAAACCGTTTACCAAATCCATCGGAACGGTAACTTCATCAGGACTTGGTGGCATTATGAAAAATACAGCCGTGATAAAAACTGCATAACCGATAAATGCAAATCCCTTCTTTTTGTTTTGCAACTTTTTGTACAACACAAAAAAACCAACAGCTGAAAAGCCCGAGATTGCTATAAACAAAAGATATAGAGTTTGTCTAAGAACAACTGTATCTGCATCTCCAACTGTTGGAGGGTTTGCAGGATATTTCAAAAACGGAATTAAAAAAATAGTAAACCACATTATTGCCGCTAGCACAAATGTTTTCTTTACAGTATGTCCCTTGGGCAGGGAATTTCTTGAATAAGCAAATACAATACCAAATAATGCCCCTATTGACATTCCAAGAATTCCGCCAGCTAACAGCTGGCCGCTTTTTTGCCAATCACGGTATGAGTTGTATTCAACCCAAAACTGAGGGGTATCCTCGGCTTCCCCAGACGCAAAGAGATTTTGGTTTTCAATTCCAATTGCCTTATCCAGATACGGCTCTACAATTGCCAAATTTACTGCTCCATGTATTGTACCTGCGACAAATCCAGACACTAGTACAATTGCAATAAAATATCCGGCGTTCATTTCTTCAAATAGTCTTTCAGGTTTGTTTTAGCTTTTGGAATCTTGCCTAACTTGAAGCCATCTGGTCTCTTTGAGCCAGGTATTGTAGCATCTATTCCCATTTTTGCTGTTCGTAATTTCCTTTGGTCACTAGAAGGATCAAGGCTAGAGCCTCTCACATTTTTTATTATTACCAGATCCTTGTCAGCCTGAAACCTGGTAGCCATCGCAAACTCTACAGCCACAGCATCTGTAGGATCAATATCATCATCTACTACAGTCACCATCTTCAATGATCTGTGATTTGCAAATGTTTCACTGATAATTTTTTTAACGTTGGTTAATCTGGTTTTTGAGATTTGAACTACAGCATGAAGCCAGTTAGCACCACCGTTTGTCAGGATCACCTGTTTTGTCTGTGGGAATCTTTTTTTCATTATACCATTAAGTTTAGCCTCGATAGGCATTGCCATGAGCAATCTTGCCTCGGTGTAGCCAGACAGTATGTCATGATAAATTGGATTATTTCTGAAATACAGTTTTTCAATTTGGATTACTGGTGCAGGTCTTGGCATGTCATATGTTCGAAGCATTTCAACCATCCACTCCTTGTGAGTCTTGTTTCGCAAAATTTTTCCTTCCATGACAATTTCCGCAGTAGATGGTACAAGCAGTCCAGTACTGGGACATTTTGTCAAAGTAAGTTTGTTGTTTAAGAGTGAATTAGCTATCTCAAGTTCATTTTTCCCCCATTTTGCCTGGAATGCACACGCAATTGTAACTGCAGGATGAACCCCGATAGTAATTACAATTGGTAGATCCTTCCCATTATTTTTTGCAAACATGAATGTTCTGTGAAGATCTCTGCCCTCTACCATTCTAATTGAGAATTGGTTTTTTCCAATTGGCATTAGTCTGTGAATGGAAGAGTTTTGGGATTTCGTTTCCTGATTTTTTGTATATAGTATAGATGATGTGATGAAAGGACCTGATTCATTTTGAAAGTGGGTTACAACTGGAAGAATGGAAATGTCTTTGGTGCTGTTTTCAAAAAACTTTGCAGATGCAGAAATTTTTGGTTTTTTTGCAGAAGAAATTGCCTTAACAATTTTTTGATTGATGTCAGACTTTTTGGAGCCTATAGCCTGTGCAAACCTATCTCTGCTTCCCACCAAGTTTGAAACCAGCCTGAATTTGTTTCCCTTGATATTTTCAAACAAGGCGGCCTTTGAACCATCAAGCTTTTCAGTTACTGCAGCAATCTCATATTTTGTAGAAACCCTTTTCTTTACTGTGAATACATCATTGGTTTTTTTAATTTCCTGTAGAAAACTTCTCATATCAACTGTCATTTTTCAATAATCTCTTTGATCTTGGTCATTAGGACCTTAGTAGTTTTAGTATCTAGTTTTTGTGGAATGAATGCAGAAACAATATTGATGCCCTTTGTAATTGAAGATAGGTAGTCGGACATCATTTTTAAAAAAATAGATTCTGATTTTGGTGGAATAATCGTAACGGTGGATGGCACTGGTTCTGTGGCGATTGATGCCAACATTCCACCAATCTTTTCTTGACCTTCAGTGATAGAAACAAAACTACCGTTATCAAAACGTAATACTTGAACCATAAATTTTCGATTATCTATATCACAAGATAGCCGTCTATAACAGGGTTCGGTAACCAACAAGCCTACGAAGTTTCTTAAGCCTTTATTGCTATCGATTTTTCTAGTTTAGATTCTGCCTCTATTTTGGCGTCTGCTTCTACTCTTGCACGCAATTTTGCCTTATATTTCAAGTTTCGTGGTTTGGTTCTCAGTCGATATCCACAGCATGGACACCACAAGCCTTCCCATTTAATGAAGATCTCACAAATCTGGCATCTTCTTTGACCTGAAGCATATCTTCCAGTACCTACTGGCTTTTGTGCTTTGTATCGTGTGCAAATTCCTTTACATGTCATTTTTACTACATTTATTATAGAAATAGTATATATTTAAGCATACATATCTAAATTCTTTGAAAATTCTAGAAAAAACTTGTAAAAATTTCATTGATTTATATAATCTTATCAAGCAATTTCAAGAAAAAGAATTAAAAAACATATAAATAGTGTGTTTTTTCAAAATTCAAAAATTTGCTACATAAATAGAGATTTAGAGGTTATGATTCAGCTGTTGGTTAGCATGAGTATTGCCTGGGCTATGTCACCTTTGGTCTCAGCTAGGGCATTTTTTGCTTTTTCTTCATCACAATTTGCCTGCTGGCAAACAAGCATTATATCATCTTCAGAAAATATAGGCACTTCAAGTTCTTTTTCCTCAAAGCTTTCTGCAATTACTTGAAAAATTGAATTTTCCTTTGACTTCATCTCGGTAACAGATGGCTTTGGGATTATGATCTCCTTTTTATCTGTCTTAATGATTACCTCTTGAACGTTTGGAATCTCTTCCATGTCAAGACCCATTTTATCCATCATTCTTCGCATTTGGCGATTCCCTCCACGCATCATGCTGATCTAACCCTTTGGCTGACTTTTTAAACTATCTCTAACTTTTACTGCAACTCCCCTTGTTTGCCCATTCATCATCTTTGAAGATAATATTGCTTTTCCTACTGCAATAACCCTGTTCTTGTATAGAATTGGAACATCACTCTGAATCCTGATACTTTTCCCACACCATGCAATATGACCACAAAAAACAGATCTGCCATCTTCTACAAATGGCTTTGATTCTTGATCAACCTCAAGGCAATTTTCCTTGAATTTCTTACTTTTCATAAGAATCTGTGCAAAAAAAGGTGTAATGGCTAGACCGCCATCTATCCTTAGAGTACAAAGAAGTTTTTGGTTATGATATACCTCACGAATTCGTCCTGTTCTCTTTGAAAATGAAATTTCTATGTTTTTAGGAAGATGTTTTGAAACTCCTTGACCAAATAAGGCATCAATATTATGTCTTAATTTAACAACAGGATCCATTCAATCTATGTTATTCATATCTAAATATTAATTTAAATTTTACATAGAAATAAGATAATCTATATAGAACGAAATTAGGAATATAGTTACATGTCAAGTAATGAAGAAACTAGGAAGATTCAGTTTACAGGCAAGTCCACTTACATTGTTTCTCTTCCAAAAAAATGGGTCAACGACTTGGGTCTAAAACAGGGAGACCAAGTTTCAATTGGGCGCCAAGGAATTTCTGGTTTGAGGATAATACCATATAGCACTAGAAGAAAAGATGAATCTGATGTAGCTACAATAGAAATTGACCAGTATGATGAAAAATCATCCGTTGTAAGAAAGCTTGTTGCACTATATTTTCTACGTTTTAAAACGATCAACATAAAACCAAAAACAGGTAGAATTACACCATCACAAAGAATTGGAATTAGAGATGCTGTTAAGAAAATGTTAATGGGTTCGGAAATAACTGCTGATTCTTCAGATGGTATAACAATTCAAGTTCTAATTAATTTGGTAGAACTCTCAGTAGATGGTGCTTTCAAAAGGATGATGTTATTAGCAAAATCTATGCAAGATGATGCCTTACTTGCAATTAAGGAAGGAAATGAGGATCTTGCAAAAGAAGTAATCAATAGTGATGATGATGTTGATAGATTTGGATTTTATATAACAAGACAACTTGCTATTGCAATTGAAAATGAACATATGTTAAAGGAAATGGGATTTGAAAATTCTCGTGATTGTCTTGGTTACAGAGTAATAATAAAAAACATTGAAAGATTGGCAGATCATTCTGTTAGGATATCACGTGATGTATTGGATTATAAAACTCCCATTAAGGGCAAAATTTTTGATAGGATACGGGAAATGAGTGATTTTGCAATTTCAGTAATTGATGATGCATGTTTGGCTCTGTTCAAAAAAGACTACGACCAAGCAGAAATAGCAATAAAAAAATCAATCGATATTCAAAAATATGAAAAAAGAGTGTCTGATAATCTAAAAACAAACAAGAATGAGTTGGAAAAATATAGGATCAGAAGGATTATTGAAAATGTACGAAGAATTGCTGAATATGCAAGTGATATCGGTGAAATCGTGTTAAACATGAATATTGAAAAGATTATCAAAGAACCAAAAACATAGAATTTTTGATGAATTCTGCTATTTTAATAGCGTACAATGAAGATGATGTAGTTAGGGAAGCTCTGGCTCTTTGCGACTCGGCAGGCTATAAGGTATTACACAGCATGAAACAAGATTTCTTACAGGCGCCAAAATATGGTATTAGTACTGGAAAAATCCAAGAGCTTAAAGACATTATGGTTTCAGCAAAGCCAGATGTAATAGTTTTTGATGAAGTACTAAAACCAAGTCAGAACTACAATTTGGCCTCGGAACTAAAAATCGAAATACTAGACAGACAGGCATTAATTTTAAAAATATTTGAGAAAAGATCTAGTAGTGCAGAGTCTAAGTTTCAAGTAAATTTAGCACAATTACAATATGAAAAGTCAAGAGCCAAAGAAAAGGTCAGGCTTTCAAGAATGGGTGAACAACCTGGATTCATGGGACTAGGTATGTTTGAAGTTGATGTTTACTATAACGATATTAGAAGAAGAATAGTTAACACTAAATCAAAATTAGTAAAAGTGAGAAAACAACGTGAACTTCATAGACAGGGAAGGAAGCGTCTTGGTTTTAAAATAATTTCATTAGCGGGATATACTTCAGCTGGAAAAACTACTTTGTTTAATTTTCTAACAGATGAAAAACAAGATGCAAGTAATGAGCTCTTTACTACTCTTTCAACAACCACACGAAGAGTCTCGATAAATCAAGAAGCAGCACTAATTTCAGACACTGTTGGATTTATCAGCAAACTTCCTGCATATATGATAGAAGCTTTCAACTCAACATTAGAAGAGCTGTTGTATGCTGATATTGTACTAGTCATGATTGATGCTAGTGACACTTTGTATGTATTACAAAAAAAATTTAAAAGCTGCTTCAAAACTCTTAATAAAATTGGTGTGGAGCTAGATAAAATGATTTTTGTTTTGAATAAATCAGAATTATTAGATGATGATTATATTTTAAAAATAGTAGATAAACTTGGACTTAGAGAAGATAAAAAGTGGATAGCCATTTCTGCGGTTACAGGAAAAAATATGAAAGAACTCAAAAAATTAATTGCTAAAATTTTTCAAAATAATATGTCACAAAAAATTAATAATGCTGGTGAAAAAATGTATGGAAATTGAAGTTTTAAGAATTGGTCAAAGAGTAGTAAGAGATGACAGAGTTACAACTCATGTTGCACTTGTTGCAAGGTCATTTGGAGCTAAAAAAATCTATATGAATGAGATAAATCCTGACATAATTAATACAATTTCTAAAATTAATAAAACTTGGGGTGGTCCATTTGAGATTAAAACTATTACAGATTGGAAAAAAATTATTAGGGATAGGAAAAAGGAATCAGTAAAAATTGTTCATCTAACAATGTATGGTCAGAATATTAACGATATAGAATCCAAAATTAGAAATGAAGAAAAAATATTGATAATAGTTGGGGCCGGGAAGGTTCCAAAAGATGTCTTTGTAATGGCTGATTATAATATAGCAGTGGGTAACCAACCACACTCAGAAGTTAGTGCCCTGGGTGTACTATTAGATCGTATTCAACAGGGAAGACAATTTGAGCTTAAATTTGAAGATTCTGAAAGAGTGATAGTTCCTCAAAAACAAGGAAAAAATGTGAGGATGAATAAAACAACGGATTAATAGCAGAATATGTGTGTGTGAACATTGTTGATTGACAAATATGAAGATCCGTTTGTGAAAATTTCATTTATGATTGGTGGTGACGAATATCTCAAAGTAGCTAGATCACTTCTAAAATCAAAGGATGCAACAGATGAGGAAATTGCAAGCTCTACTGGTTTGAGAATTAATATGGTCAGAAAAGTTCTCTACGACCTTTTTGGCAAGTCCCTGATTACAGGAATTAGAGTAAAAGATGAAAGAAAGGGGTGGTTTGTATATCGATGGCGTTCTAGAAGAGAAGAAGTTGAAAACTTTATCCAGAATCAGAAAAAGAAGATAAAAGGAAGGTTGCAGGAAAGGTTAGATTACGAAAATTCATCTCAGTTCTATCATTGTGGAAATAATGATTGTGACAGAGTGACATTTGAAAATGCACTTGATCAATTTTTCAAATGCCCTTCGTGTGGAGATGTACTAAACCTTAAGAAAAATGAAGCCCAAAAAAAGGGATTTACAAAGAAGGTTGACGAGATTGGAAAGGACTTAATCACTTAATTTTATAGTGTAATACAATTTCATTTTTCATTTTTGTGACATTTTTTAGTTTCAATTTTGTTGATTTAGCGATTGTAGAAAATCCGTTACCATCGACTAATGTAGGTGCGTCACTGCCTCCTAGTAAATAAGGAGAAATTGTGACTATTGCCTCATCGATTAAATTTTCTTCTATAAATGACCAGTTTGTAATACCACCACCTTCAATCAGAAGATTTTTTATCTTTCTCTCCTTTAGAATTCTAAGTAATTTTTTTATGTCTACTTTATGATTCCCACAAACTATCACTGTAACAGGAAATTTTTTTAGCCTTTCCAAATTTTTGTTGCCAGCCTTTTTTGATACCGCAATAATTGTTGGTATTTTTGAACAAGTTCTTAAAATTCTAGAATTAGTATTTATGGTTCCATTTGAATCAAGAATAACACGAATTGGATTTTTCTTCTTAATTCCTCGCACAGATAACAGTGGATCATCAATTTCAACAGTTTTTTTGCCAATAAGAATAGCATCAACTTTACTTCTAAGTTTGTGAACTCTAATTTTGTCTTTTTTTGAGGAAAGTTTTGAATCACCAGTTCGTGTTGCTAATTTACCATCTAAAGTTATGGCAGCGCTCAATATTATTCGTGGTCTATAGTTTTCCATGGATTATTTCACCTTCAATCATTACCGCCTTGATCGAATTTTCGTTGGCACGATGAACAATAGATGCGTGTGGATTTTGTAAAGGATCAAGATCCAAGTTATCCTTCTTAATAAAAACTCCATCTGCCAAGTAGCCTTCTTTTATACAGCCTATTTTTTTGTCTAGTAATTTTCCTGCATTAACAGTTGCCATTTTCAGAATTTTTTTTGGGTCAATACGTTTTTTCTGAATACCCATAGTTACTTTCCATAAAAAATCCATCTCCCTAAACATATCAGGCGAATTAATCATTACATTATCAGTTCCAATTGCTACATTACACTTAGCTTTAAGCATTTGATCTACATTTGGAATCCCTTCCGCTAATGATGCATTTGCACGTGGACAAACAACTATCCCCCTTATTTTTTTAGACACAAATTTCAGATCATTTTTTGTAGCATATGTCATGTGAACTAGAAAATCTGGTTTTAGTAAAATACAACGTTTTGGTTCAGTTTTTTTTGTGAGTTGTTTAGAAATAAAATAGCTTTGTTTTGTTTCTGCGCAATGAATAGCCCGAATTTTTTTTGTTTTAGAAAACTTTCTAATACTGGAATCACTATTTTCATTTGAACCACTAATTCCTAATCCATCACAATTTTTTAGCAATGATTCTAATTGATCTAAATTTGATTTTGGAAATACAACATTTTTTTTGATCTGATTTTTTGATTGATAAAATTCTATTCTGCCTAGTATTATTGCACGAATTGGTAAATCAGATAGAGCTTTTTGAAGAAGCAAAACACCTTCTAATCCTCCCTCCCTGAAATCAACAAAGGTTGTAATGCCTTTTTTTAACATAGATTTCACGGTTTTTCTCATAAAATGACTCAAAACTTTTGGTTTGGTTTCTTTGAGAATTTTTTGTTTGATTCCAAATACAGGATGAATTTTGGAATCAGTATTTTTGTTCAATGCAACATCTTTTGCAATTGAATCACCAATATGAGTATGAGAATTAATTAATCCTGGAATAAGTAGCAGACCGTCACAGTTTATGGCTTCATTTTTTGTGGACGAAATTTTTGAAGAGATTTTTTGAAACGTGTTGCCAGAAATTTGAACATTTGTTTTTTTAATAAATTTTAAATCATTTCCATATAGTACACTGATATTTTTTAATATCATGCAATCTCATAAATTTGTGGCTTGTCTTTTCCCGCATCGCGTATCTCTCGAATTGTGTCAAGAGATTTGGTTGCAAATTTTACAGCATCCCTAGCAGTTTTTCCTGTTCCTATTCCACAATTGAGAATTATATTAAACTCATTTTTGATTATATCAATAAATTCTTCTGCACTTTCCTTGTAGTTTGAATTTGCAACAACCATAAAGTTATCACCACCCATAAAAAATGCAAGTGATTTTTTTGTTAGAAAAAACTCAGACATTTTTGCATAGAGTTTGAATATTAATGATGAAATTTCGTATGGTGATTCTGTTTTTCCTCTAGAAGTTAGATTATCAACATCTAGGTGCATGATTGTAACTTTAGACTCTACTTTACCATCTATGAAACCGTAAATATTGTGTTCGTCGTTTAGTTTTGTTATGGATTTTTTCCCATCATGTGCACTAAGATTAGCATCAAATGGGGAATCGCCATAACCTATTGACATTGATAATTTCAAATCAAAAGATGATTCTAGTTTCTTCTGGATTTCTATATGATCTTCAAGTGTAATACTGTTTGTAATTGCAAAAAATTCATCTGATCTATTTGAAAAAACTAGACCGTTTTTTTCAGAAAATAATTTCTGTATTTGGAGATAAAGTGATGCCTGGAGCATTTGTATTTCATGTTCCCGATCACTTCCTAATGTAAGAGTCCAAGGACCATAACCTGTAATTTTGATAATTGTGATCTGAATCATTATTTTATCCTCTTCAATTCTTTTGCTGTATTGAAAACAGCCTCAACTGATCTTTCTGAAACTGGTCGAATTCTTGCAAATGCCTGCCTTTCAGACATTCCTGGACCTGAAATTCCTAGGGAAACTGGTTTTTGATGTTTAATCGATAATTTGGAAATTCTTGTTGCAACAACATCCGCAATTATTTCATCATGCTTGGTTTGTCCCTTGATGATTGCTCCTAACGTAACAACCGCGTCAATGTCTTTCTTTTGCAGTAAGGCATCAATAACTAAGGGCATATCAAAAACGCCAGGAACTTTACATTCGTATTTTACGTTAAGCTTCAATCCTTTGGCCTTTTCAAGTGCAACCTTATGCATTCTAGATGTCACTTTGTTGTTAAATTCCGAAACCACTATTGCAATGTTCAAAATTAACGCACCTTTGAAAATTCGTAGAGTTCTTTACCATCAATAAATGGAATAGCATTCTCTTTTGCATACTTTTTTGCTTTTTCAACAGACAGTGCAGCATAAGTTTCTGCATCCATCATCTCACAGATGGCAGAAACTGGATGTAATTTTGC
>Ga0207991_1001709_pt1 | contig 13034 bp, 14 predicted proteins | sample ETN07SmetaG_FD_185786 | JGI IMG/M metagenome (GOLD analysis project Ga0207991, IMG submission 185786) | Marine microbial and viral communities from oxygen minimum zone, Eastern Pacific Ocean - ETNP2014F14-07SV275 (SPAdes) (version 2) | ecosystem: Environmental > Aquatic > Marine > Oceanic ... | reverse complement strand
AAAGGGAAAAAAAATTGGTTTAATCAAAGTATTATTAATTAATAATAACTATAAGGAGAGAGAATGAATAAGATATCAAAGCTTCTTGTTACTATTCTTTCGGCAATCGCTCTAGCCTTTACTAGTGTTTCATCTTCATTTGCGAAAGTTGAAGGCGAATACATCGTACTAGGCGCTGCAGTGTCTCTTACCGGGAAGTATTCGACCAACGGAAAGCACACTCAAAATGGCTATAACTTAGCTGTTGAAAGAATTAACAGCAAGGGTGGTGTAAAAGTTGGTGGAAAATCTTATAAATTTGAAATCATTTATTACGACGATGAGTCAAATTCAAAGAGAGCCGCTCAACTAGCTGAAAGATTAATTAAACAAGATGGCATTAAGTATATGCTTGGGCCTTACAGTTCAGGTTTAACGAAAGCTATGGCACCAGTAACTGAGGAGAATAAAATTCCTATGGTTGAAGCAAATGGTGCATCAAGATCTTTATTTACCAAAGGTTATAAATATTTGTTTGCAGTGCTATCACCAGCAAACCAATACCTTGAGGTAGCGATCGATCTTGCAGTAGAGAAAAACGGTGGTAAGCCAGTTAAAATTGCAATGGCATTCGAACAAGATGCCTTCTCACAAGACGTGAGATTAGGTATTGTTGATGCAGCTAAAAGAACTGGATCTAAAATTATCATCGATGACAAGCTACCAAAAGAGTTAAATGATATGGCAGCAACATTGGCAAAAGTTAAAGCAACTAAACCTGATGTGCTTGTAGTATCTGGTCACTCTAAAGGTGCTCTAACTGCAATCAGACAAATCGCTGAAATGAAAGTTGACGTTCCAATGTTGGCTATGACACATTGTGATGCTTCTAAACTTGCTAAACAACATGGTAAAAAATCAGAGTATGCATTATGTGCTGCACAGTGGCACAAAACTTTATCATACAAAGATAAATTTTTTGGTAATGGTAAGAAGTACGACAAAGACTTCACTAAGGAGTACGGTTATGCTCCACCTTATCAAGCTGCAGAATCTTCTGCTGCTTTGTTAGTTTATAAAGATGCGTTCGAAAGAGCGAATTCTTTTGACACAGAAAAACTACGTAATGCTTTGGCTAAAACTGAGATGCAAACGTTTTATGGAAACATAAAATTTGGTTCTGGCGGTCAAAATACTGCTAAGCCAATGGTTTTATTCCAAGTTAGATGTAAAGGTGATACATGTGAGAACAAAGTTGTTGCTCCAACAAAATGGGCTTCAGCTAAGTTAGTTCACCCAGTACCTTCTTGGTCTAAAAGATAATAGTTGAATCTTAATACAAAATACCCCCTAATTATTAGGGGGTATTTTTTTTAAAATAATTTATGGATTATTTAATTTTTAAAGCTCCAATCCTAATGGTTCAAGCTTCTATGGATGGAATCTTGCTTGGAATTCTCTTTGCTTTAATTGCTTACGGTATGGCGCTTCAATGGGGCGTGATGAATATTATTAATATTGCCCAAGGCGATCTTGTAATCATGGGTGGTTACATTGCTTACTTCATGTATGTGGCGGGCATTCATCCTGCGTTCGGAATTATTGTTTCTCCGATCATTATGTATTTTGTGGGATGGGGACTTTATAAATTAGTGATCAACAAAGTAGTTGATCGAGATCTATTTATTTCAATTTTAGCAACATTTGGTATCAGTATTTTAATGCAACAGTTAATGAATTTTGTTTTTGGAGCTGATGTGGTTGTCGCTCAATCAAATTTTGGAACGACAATGTTATTTGATAACTCGGTTACCTTGCCTAATTCAAAAATTTTTTCTGCAATAGTGAGCGTTGTCTTTGCTATCTTTTTGATTATTTATATGAAGAGGTCTAAATTGGGCCGAGCCATTAGAGCAACGGCACAAAACGCAAGAGCAGCAAAAATTTTAGGTGTGGATACTGAAAAAGTTTACGCAGCAACATTTGGAATTAATGCAGCCCTTTGTGGTGTGGCAGGTGCTTTAATTGCAATTACTTTTACACTCCATCCCTATGTGGGATTACCGTATACGGTCCGATCTTTTATGATTGTAATTATTGCAGGTCTTGGAAATTTACCAGGGGTTGCTTTATCAGGAATGGGACTTGGAGTTTTTGAAGAATTTGCAGATTATATTTTAGGAACAGAATTTAGAATAGGGGCTGTTTTCATGTTGCTAGTCTTTATTCTTGTTTACAGAAGATTTAAACTTTCTAGAAAAAGAGAGTATTTAAAATGAAAAAAAATAATTTAATTTTATATGGTGTTTTGCTTGTTTTAGGTTTGACGGCACCGTTTTTATTTCCAGCATTTAAAGTTCAAATTTCTTTTATGCTAATCCTTATTATTTTAGCTATGACCTGGGATGTACAAGGTGGTCAGATGGGTTATAACAGTTTTGGAAATATTCTCTTCTTTGGAATTGGAATGTATTTATGCGCCAGCATACAAATTGGAATGTTTTTTCCACTTGCGGAGTGGACTGAAAGTGGCGGAGAAAAAACCTTTTTACACACACCAACCCAATATTTTCAAGGCCTTGCTGTGGGATTAGTTTTTGCAGCCATAGTTCCTGCAATCGTTGCAGCATTAATCGGTTATGGAATTTTAGGATTACGAGGACACTACTTTGCAATTTGTACTTTAGGTTTAGGAATTGCAGCTGGAGAAATAGCAGGAGGAATTGAATTAATCGGAGCAGGACAAGGAATGACAACACCTCCTTGGCCTAAGGGCATCGGAGATACAGAATTAAGAGCAGAATTTTTCTATTACATTTGTTTTGCTTTGCTAATTGCAACTTTTTCTTTTTTAAATTGGGCATACAAAAAAAGATTTGGTTTAGTTTTAAATGCTATCAGAGACAACGAAGACAAAGCAGAAGCCATGGGCATTCATACAATGCGTTACAAGATTGTTGGTTGGGTTGTGTCAGCTTTTTTTGTAGGTCTTGCTGGTGGTTTAGTAGGAAATATTGTTGGCTATATTGAACCTATCGAGGTTGCTTTTGACGGAAGAGAAATGGGAGTTTTCATGGTTTTAATGGCTATCTTAGGAGGAAAAGGAACCCTTTGGGGACCTGTAATTGGAGCTTCAGCATTTCACATATTTAAAGAAGGATTTTGGACTTTCTTTTTAGGTTGGCAGTATGTGGCTCTTGGATTTTTAATTGTTGTCATCGTCGTATTCTTCCCAGAAGGATTCATGGGTTGGCTAAGAGAAAAATATCCTGAAAGATTTGGAGAAGTCATTGATGAAGCTGACAGAAAAGCACAGGTGGAATTAAAATAATGAGTATTTTGGAAATTAACAATGTAAGCAAATCTTTTGGTGGAGTTAAAGCCAACGTAAATATTTCAATGAAAATTGAACAAGGATCAATTGTTGGATTAATTGGTCCTAACGGGTCAGGGAAAACAACTTTATTTAATTCAATAGTTGGAACACATCCAATTGATCAAGGTTCTATAAAATTTGATAACAATGAAATATCTCAGCTTCCAGTTCCTGTTGTCGCTAAACTTGGTTTACTTAGAACCTTTCAACAAACAAGAATTTATGGAAAATTAAACTGCGTGCAAAATATGCTCATCAGTCACAAATCAGAGAAAGATAATGTTCTAACTATATTTGAAAAAATTCCAGAAGAGTTAAATGAAAAAGCAGAAAGATTATTGAAATTTGTTGGTTTGCATCAAAAGAGAAAATTAAGAGCTGGCGATTTGTCATTTGGACAGCAAAAATTATTAGAACTAGCTATGGCACTTATGAATGAACCAAAAGTGCTTTTATTAGACGAACCAACCGCCGGAATAAATCCAACATTAATTAATGGAATTATAGATCGTTTGATTAAAGTAAATAAAGAATACGGCATCACTCTCTTAGTTATAGAGCATAATATGAGAGTTATTATGAGCCTAGCTCAAAAAATTTTCTGCCTAGCTCACGGACAAATGCTGGCAGATGGAACGCCAGAACAAATTAAAAATGATAAGCGAGTCATTGATGCTTATTTAGGAGCACAATAATGGCAGATCAATATGAAGTTTTAGGTAAAGCTCCTGGTCCTGAAGAACTTAAAAAACTATCATCAGGCAATATTCATTTAACTATTAAGAAACTATCTGCCGGTTATGGAAAAATGGAAATACTTCATGATCTTGATCTATTTGTAAGTAAAGCCCAGTCTTTATGTTTAATTGGACCAAATGGTGCTGGAAAATCTACGATCCTTCATTCTATTTATGGCTTTACTAATATTTTTTCAGGTCAGATTGAAATTGACGGAAAAGAAATTACAAATTTAACACCTGCTGAGAAATTAAAATCAGTAGGTATAGCCTATATCTTACAGGATAATTCTGTATTCCCTGATATGACAGTCGAGGAAAATTTATTAATGGGCGGATACACAAAAGAAAATACCAGTGAAGCCCATGAAGAAGCAGAAAGAATATTTCAAAAATATGAGAGATTAAGAAAAAGGAGACATCAACCAGCAAAAGTTTTATCAGGTGGGGAAAGAAGGCTTTTAGAAATTTCAAGAGCATTAGTGATGAAACCGTCAGTTTTGTTGGTTGATGAACCTTCAATTGGATTGGAACCAAGATACATAAGTATGGTATTTGAAATTCTAAAAGATCTTCAACAAACAGAAAAGAAAACTATTATAATGGTAGAACAAAACGCCAAAAAAGGTTTAGAGTTTGCGGACATTGGCTATGTTTTAGTTTCAGGACAAATTGCTATTGCTGGATCAGGAAATGATTTGCTGAATAATCCAGATGTTGGTAGACTATTTCTAGGAGGATAATGAAAGCACGTATTGTTATTTTAGCTTCAGTTTTTTTGTTAGTATTCAATCTTGCAATACCAACAACGGTATTATCTGAGAATGGACCACCTAAACCTAAAGAATGGAAAGGCAAGGGAGAAAAGATTGAGTTTCAATCTTTGCCCACATTAACTATCAGAGATTTTTTATTAGGAAAAAAACCAAATAGAGAAATAACAATTTGGGGAACATTAAGTTTTCCAGCTAATGCAGCAGAAAAAAAAGTTCCTGCAGTTGTAATATTGCACGGTATGGGTGGAATTAGCGATATTGAAGAACACTGGATAGAAGTTATAAACAGCATGGGAATAGCTACATTTATGGTAGATAGCAACTGGGCAAGACGTAAATGTAAAAAAGATAATAAATTTAAAAAAGCTATTCCTTGGTGTGCTGCTGTAAATCGAGGGATGAATAGAGTTATAGATGCTTACGGTGCATTAAAGCTTTTATCAAGTCATCCTCGTATTGACCCAAAAAATATTGGCTGCATAGGCATGTCACTTGGAGCTAGAGGATGTTTGTATTTAAATGTAAAAAGATTTCAAAAAATGTGGGGAACGCCAGGTATGGATTTTGCTGCAAGTGTGCCAATGTACCCGCCATGCAATGTTATGTTCAAGGATGATGACGAAATAACAGATACTCCCATTCGTATTCATGTAGGAGACCTAGATACATATTTTCCAGTTGATTCATGCGTAAATTATGTTGCACGTCTTAAAGCAAAAGGAAAAGATGTAGATATCAAAGTTTATCCAGATACACACCATGGTTTTGAAGCAACAATCTCAGGTAAAAAATCTATGAAAATAAAAGGTCATAATGATGGAAGATGTTATTATGAAGAAAATCATTCACTACCTGTAGCAGAAATGGCTCCAGATGATGTAGCAATATTATCGCAAGTTGGATTTAACGAATGGTATCAAAGCGCATCAGATAAAGATAAGAAAAAAATATTTAAAAGACTTAAAATGAGACACAAAATGGGCTGGAGACTTCCACAGTTTCAGCATGATAAAAGCTGTGTAAGCAAATCACAAACAATAAAATATAATAAAGTAGCATCAGAGGAGAACGAAAAGCTTGTAAGAGAATTTTTCACCAACACTTTAATAAAGTGATTAAAGTAAAAAATTTCAAAATATATTAAATTTTTTTTTAGCCTTAATGATAAACTTAAAATATTTCTTTAAAGGTTTTAAGCTAATTAAAGGAATGGATAGCCCTGCACTTGCACTGGGAGCAAGCTTTCTTGCCATTGGTGCCTTACTAAAAGACATTGGCTTTAATGTTCAACAAAGTTTTTTTTCTACTTTTTTTACTTACGCTTTACCAGGTCAATTGGTAATGGCAGAGTCATTTTTTGTAGGGGCTTCTCTAATTAATATTTTCGTGGCTGTTTGGTTAGTGAACGTACGTTTATACCCTATGTCAGTATCTTTAATTCCCTTACTTAAAGACAAAAGCCAACCAAGGTGGAAATATTATCTATCTTGTCATTTCTTAGCCGTTTCTTCTTGGCTAATCATGAAAAACAGATATCAAAGCATTGATCAGAAATACCGAATAGATTTTTGGATTGGGATTGGAATCGGCACTTGGGGAACTGCAATTTTTTCAACACTGGTAGGTTATTTTTTATCGGATTATCTAAACAAAGATATGATGATTGGTTTGGCCATCGTAAATCCTGTTTACTTTACATGTATGATGATAGGAGCAATAAAAAATAGAAGCATTGGTCTTTCGGTTTTATTAGGTGCAATTCTAGGGCCATTGTTTTTTCTTGTTTCTCCGGAATGGTCTATTTTATACGGAGGTCTTTTAGCGGGGACATTAGCTTTTTTCTTGGGAGGTAAAGATGACAGACCTGTCTAGCAATATTACCCTGGTTATTCTAGTCACTTCACTTGCAACTTATCTATCTAGATTTTTAGGCGTAGTAAGCTCTGAGAACATAGATGTTAAATCTAAAATTTTTAGATGGTTCAACTGTATTGCCTATTCAACATTGGCCGCCTTAATTGCAAGAATAGTTGTTTTCCCAACAGGAATTCTTGTGGACGCAGAAATACTAATACGATTTCTTGTTATTCTGCTATCGGTAGCGGTGTTTTTTGCAACTAAAAAGAACTTGGTATATCCGACAATATTATCGGGTATACTTTTAACTGTATTAAATAGCTTGTATTAAACATGTCACTAGAAGTTATTACGCACGCGAACTCGAAAAGAATAAGACAGATCAACATAAAAGAAGAAGATTTAGATAAATTAATTTTTCCATTTAACAAACGCAACATTACTTCTTTAGAATACAAACCTTTTACAAGATTTACTTTGGCTAAAAGTGTAGATGATATTTTTTCTGGAAAGTTAAGCAAGACTTTATCCGAAACTTTAAAGGACCGTAATACTGGAGCGGTAATTATTAAGCCGGATATTAAAAATTCAAAATTTGATAAAGATTTTCTTGTGAAATTATCAACGGCATTAGCCCATCTAGTGGGCTCTCCCAATTTTGATTCTATGACAGGAAAATATTATGCGCGTTTTTATGTTAAACATTTAGACTCAAGCGATTCCTATCTAAGAAAAGCTTATACCAGTATGGACCTACATACCGATGGCACCTATGTAAAAGAAAAAACAGACTGGCTAATTATGACAAAAATGGAAGAGGTTCATGTGCAAGGCGGGGAAAGTGTTCTTCTTCATTTAGACGATTGGGAGCATTGTAAAGAACTTTGCTCTAATCCAGTAGGAAAACAAGATTTTGTTTGGGGTTCTCCAGAAAGTAAAAATATTAATTATAAAGTTGAACATCCGGTATTTTCCGAGGATGAAAGTGGAAAACCAATTATTTCTTATATAGATCAGTTTCCCGAACCAAAAAATATGGAACAAGGATTATTTTTACAAAAACTGTCGGATGCTCTTGAAGAAAGCAAGAAGAAAGTGATATTTCCTTCACCAGTAGGTTCAACAATTTTTTTGAATAATTGTTTTTGGTTACATGGGAGAAACGCATTTAAAAAAGATGTCAATTTAAGCAGAGAGCTTTTACGTATTCGAGGAACTTTTTTTACTAATTAATTTTTTAAACAATCTGCAGGTATAGCACTTGGGATTGAAATAATGACTACTAGTGCGAATTTTTTGGGAAAATCTGTTTAAAATTTTCTTTATTAAATGGAATTGCTTGGTTATTCTCCATGGTTAATGAATATAGGTTTTTTGGGCACCGGTCATATCGCTTCTTCAGTTATTGAGGGTATTTTTAAATCAAAATTAAAAATCAAGAAAATTTATATCTCTCCTCGCAACAGCTTGATAGCAAAAAAATTAAAGAGAAAATTTAAAAGGATTACTATTTCGAAGGACAATCAACAATTAATAGATAAATCGAATTGGGTATTTTTGGCTGTTACCCCAAAGGTTGGAAATAAAATTTTGAAAGAACTTAATTTTAAAAAAAATCAAAAAATTGTAAGTTTTATTTCTACAATTAATTTAGCTCAACTAAAAAAAGCTATTGGTAAAAAAGTTAAGATTGTAAGAGCCATTCCACTTCCTCCAATTTCAATTAGAAAGGGCCCTGTACCAATTTGTCCTCCAGACAAACAGGTAAAAAGTTTTTTTAATAAATTGGGCACAACAGTTGAAATAAAAAATGAAAAATCATCAATAAATTTCTGGGCAACTTCAGGAATGATGGCACCTTTTTATGAATTGTTAAAAGTATTATCTGATTGGTTGGTTAAAAGAGGAATTAAAAGAAACGAAGCCCAAAAATACATTACCTCTCTTTTTGTCGCATTATCAGAAGATTCGGCAATCAATTCAAAAAAAGATTTGAAATATTTAGTTAAAGATTCTCAAACATCAAAAGGATTGAACGAACAAGCTGTAAAACAATTAAGAAAAGCTGGTTTTTATCGGTCTCTAGAAAAATCTCTAAATAGTATTCTTAAAAGACTAAACAAAGTATAATTTTCTATGCAGTCAGATTCAAATATTCTGCAGGTTAATAACCTTTCTAAATTTTTTGGAGGATTAAAAGCTATTTCAAATTGTTCTTTAAAAGTTAAAAAAGGATCTATTACAGGAATAATTGGTCCTAATGGTTCTGGAAAAACAACGCTCTTTAATTTAATTGCTGGCAATTTAAAACCAAATAAAGGAAGTGTTTATTTTGATAATGAAGATATTACTGGCATTCCTTCTTATGAATTATTTTCAAAAGGGATACTTAGGACTTTTCAAATTGCTCACGAATTTACTAATCTTACTGTTTTGGAAAATTTAATGATGGTTCCCGGCGGTCAATCAGGCGAACTATTAGTTAACGCTTTGTTTAAACCAAGATTGGTCAATGAAGAAGAAAAAAAAATTAAACAAAAAGCTCTAGAAGTAATTAAATTTTTAAATCTTACACATTTAGAAAAAGAATTAGCAGGGAATTTGTCTGGCGGGCAAAAAAAATTATTAGAACTTGGTAGAACTATGATGGTTGATGCAAAAATAGTTTTACTAGATGAAGTTGGAGCCGGGGTTAACAGAACATTATTAAAAGATATTGGAAGTGCAATTTTAAGACTGAATAAAGAAAAAGGTTATACTTTTTTTATGATCGAACATGATATGGATTTTATTAGTCGTTTATGTGATCCGGTAATCGTATTAGCAGAAGGATCAGTCTTATTTGAAGGAACTTCTAATGAAGTTAAAAAGAACGAGAGAGTTATTGAAAGTTATTTAGGCAGAGGATCAAAATTAAAGAATGGAAATTAATGGCATTTTTTGAAGGAATAAAAATGACAGGTGGCTATGGAAGCGGTCCAGATATAATTTCTTCTTGTTCAGTAAATGTTAATCAAGGTGAAATAGTTTCTATACTTGGTCCAAATGGAGCTGGAAAATCCACAGCCATGAAGGCCATGTTGGGTTTATTAAATCTTAAATCAGGTAAAGTTTTAATAGACGGCAAAGATATTTCACATTTAAGTCCGCAAGACAGAGTTAAACAGGGAATAGCATTTGTTCCACAAACTAAGAACGTATTTGCCGGATTGAGCGTTGAAGAAAATCTAGAGATGGGTGCCTTTTTAAGAGATGAAAGTCTTCAAAAAATTATTAATGAAATTTATGAATTATTTCCTATTTTGAAAGAAAAAAAATCTCAGCTAGTTGGCGAGCTATCTGGCGGACAAAGACAACAAGTAGCATTGGGAAGAGCATTAATGATAAAGCCATCTGTTTTAATGCTTGATGAGCCTACAGCCGGAGTTTCACCAATTGTTATGGATGAGTTGTTTGATCATATTTTGAAAGTAAAAAAAACAAACGTTGCCATTTTAATGGTTGAGCAAAATGCAAAACAAGCACTAAGTATATCAGACAGAGGATATGTATTAGTTACAGGAGAGAACAGATACTCGGGAACAGGAAAAGAATTATTAAACGATCCAAGAGTAAGAAGTTCTTTTTTAGGAGGTTAATATGGATTTTATAAATGCAATAGTTTTGTTGTTAAATTATATATTTGTGCCAGCATTATCATACGGCTCCCAACTAGCATTAGGAGCAATTTTTGTTTCACTAATTTATGGAATTTTGAGGTTCGCTTATTTTTCTGCTGGTGACCTAATGTCATTTGGTACCATGTTTACAATTTTATTTACTTGGTATTTTCAATCTATTGGAATTAGTTTAGGTGTACTTCCCACAGCATTATTAGCCATTCCTTTTGCAGTAATTATTTCAATTTTATTTACACTTGGTATGGATAAAGTTGTTTTTAGCTATTATCGAATAAAAAAAAGCCCACCCGTTATGCTTGCGATGGTGAGTATTGGGGTGATGTTCGTTACACAGGCAATTGTGAGAATAATTATAGGACCTTTTGATAGAAGATTTTTTGATGGTGAGAGATTTATATTAAAAGCAAACGAATTTAAGGAAATGACAGGCTTAAACGAAGGGCTGTCTATTAAATCAACTCAGGCATTAACTTTATTCGTTACAATTGTTGTCGTTTCAATTTTATTTTGGTTTTTAAATAAAACTAAAACTGGGAAAAGCATGAGAGCTTATTCAGATAATGAGGATTTAGCTTTATTGTCTGGTATTGACCCAAAAAAGGTTGTTATGATTACATGGGTCATAGCTGCAGTATTAGCAACAATTGGTGGAGCTTTATATGGTTTAGATAAAAGTTTTAAACCATTTACTTATTTTAATAATATGCTTCCAATCTTTGCAGCAGCAATTGTTGGAGGTATCGGAAATCCTTTTGGAGCTTTTTTGGGCGGATATGTTATTGCATTTTCAGAAATACTTTTAACATACGCCTACAGAAAATTTTTTGTTTATATTCTACCAGAAAGTATGGAACCCAATAGCTTGATACAGCTATTATCAACCGATTATAAATTTGCAGTTTCATTTTCAATTTTAGTTATTGTTTTATTATTTAGACCTTCGGGAATTTTCAAAGGAAAAGTAATATGAAACAGCACAAGGATGTAATTGTAGCTTATGCAATAATGTTGGGACTCATAATTTTGGTAGGTGTTTTGCAGTCTTGGAGCATAGCATTATCAATTTTATGTTTTTGTTTAATATCAGCGGTAATGACGATGGGGGCAAATATTCAATGGGGATATGCAGGATTAATAAATTTTGGAATCATGGGTTATACGGCGCTAGGAGGTCTTGCAGCAGTTTTAGTTTCTGTTCCTCCCGTAAAAGAAGCATGGCAGGTTGGTGGTTTGAGTATGATTTTGTGTGTATTTGTAATTGTCGCAATCGTATTTAGTATCCGTTTTATTCTTAAAAAATTCAAAAAAACAAAGAAAAGAAACTATGGAATTGCTGCTGTTATAATAACAGGGTTAATTCTTTTGAGATTAATATCAGGTCCTGCAATTGAATCAATCGAAGCTGTAAGCCCAGCAACTACGGGATTTTTGGGAGGCATGGGTCTTCCGATTTTATTTTCTTGGATTGTTGGAGCTTTTTTTGCTGGTGCTTTGGCATACGTTATAGGCAAAATTGCTTTGGGGCTTAGAGCAGACTATCTGGCGATAGCAACACTATTAATATCAGAAATTGTTATTGCTGTGATAAAGCATGAAGATTGGCTAGCTCGCGGTGTTAAAAATGTAATTGGATTGAAAAGACCAGTGCCATATGAAATTGATCTACAAACTAAAGAATGGTTTATTAATTTAGTTGAGAAATTTCACAGAGGCACTCTGAATTTAATTACTGATACTTTAGAAAAACAACAATTACTAAAACAGCTAGTTATTGAATCATCAACAGTATTTGTAAAACTATGTTTTGCTGGACTTTTTATAGCCGTGGTAACAATTCTTTTAATTATAACTCAAAAAGCACTTTATTCTCCCTGGGGAAGAATGATGAGAGCGATTAGAGATAATGAAGAAGCTGCTAATGCAATGGGAAAAAATGTTGTTAAACAACATCTTTTAATTTTCGTTCTTGGTTCGGCAATTGTTGGTATAGCAGGCGCCATGATGGTTACATATGATGGTCTATTTACACCAGGAAGCTATAGACCAATGCGGTATACATTTCTAATTTGGGTAATGGTCATTGTTGGGGGAAGCGGAAATAATTTTGGAGCAATTTTAGGAGGCTTTGCTGTTTGGTTTTTATGGATTGAGGCTGCTCCTATCGCATTATTCTTAATTAATTTTTTTACTAGCGGTTTAGAAGAAACTAATACTTTTAGAGTTCACTTAGTTAATAGCATTCCTTACTTCAGATATTTAATGATGGGAATTGGTTTATTATTAATTATGCGCTATAGGTCCAGAGGCATTTTGCCTGAGAAAATCAAACATATATAAAAAAAACCTCAGCAGTTTTCACCGCTGAGGTTTATAAAATTAAACTTTATCTTTGTTTTTTAGTTTTGAATTTTCCGTATTTGATTTCTTTTTCTAAGAAAGAACCCTCGGCTTCTCCAACTTTCGTAAACACTACGCCAGTCGCTCCTTCGTAGTCAACAGCTTTTCCTTTAGCCAAAAGATCCAAAGCTTTTTTAAGTTCACCTGGATAAATTTTCTTTCCAGGACCATTGGCTACAGCCATTACGTTTTTGGCAATCGAACCTCTATCAGCCGATCCACCAGCTTGCAT
>Ga0207991_1001706_pt1 | contig 13046 bp, 17 predicted proteins | sample ETN07SmetaG_FD_185786 | JGI IMG/M metagenome (GOLD analysis project Ga0207991, IMG submission 185786) | Marine microbial and viral communities from oxygen minimum zone, Eastern Pacific Ocean - ETNP2014F14-07SV275 (SPAdes) (version 2) | ecosystem: Environmental > Aquatic > Marine > Oceanic ... | reverse complement strand
CAAACTTGCCATTCCCAATGACCAGAAAGAGAGGCGAATTCTATTAGAATTGGAATTTAACGTTGATGAATCGGTAGGTCTGATAAAAAATTTCATTCTGGCACCTACGGGATACCCATTTCCAGTTGTCGGAGAAGAGCGGAACCATAAATTACGCGCCCTTGCAGGTCCCCCCCCTTGAAACCATCACCCAACATACTAACTCGAATTCGGTCAAGATCAAGCAGAAAATCCCGGCTCAACCAGGACAAATCGTAATAAGGACAAATGCCCAGCCCGAAACTCTTATCCGCTAAATTTTTATACATGGCTGGAAGTTCAGATTCTTCGGACAAAATAATGATGCGCCAGTAAAGTCAAAATATACTGGGCGGCCATAACACAGGCAAGAGGGGTCAGGCTGGCTGAAAGAATGCCAAGAATGGCAAACAGGGCGAGCAGGAAAAGTGGCAGGTCGAGCCCATTCCAGCGCCAAAACACCAGAAGGGTTTTTATTTTCTCATAACAGGCTTTACGTTGCTCAAAGGTCAAATCCGGTTGATGGTCTCCCGTTTTTATCTGGTGCAAAAAATTCCATTTGCCGCGAAAAAATAATTGCTGGACCTGCAAATAATAAAAATAAAGCACCAGCACCGATGATTTTTGGGTCTTAAGTTTTTGGCGGGTGTCTTGAATTTCCCGTTCCATGCCATCATAGCCTTTCAAAATCAAGGTGGATAGGCTCTGCTTGCAATAGTCATAAGAAATGGCCTTCAGGATAATCAGTCCTGTTATGATTTTCAGGACCTGGCCGTATTGAGGAAACCCTATAATGAGCCCCCAAATCACCGCAAGGTAGGCAAAATAACCGGCGATGCCATCTATCAGTCTCCCCCATTCGCTGGCCATGCCCTTGGCCCGGGCCAGCTGGCCGTCTACACAATCCAGCACCAAAGTGGCTTCCAGTAGGACCCCTCCCAGAACCAAGGATGCCGGGCTGGCAAAACTGAACGCATAACCGGAAGCAAAACCAATCAGGACAGAAAAATAAGTCACCTGGTTGGGAGTTATCGGGGTGTTTTTCAAAAAGCGTACAATTTGTTGCGCAATCGGATCCTGAATATAGCGATTGACCGGCTCCACCATATCTTCGAGTGCGTGCCCCGGTGTGTCAGGAAAACCCATGTCCTAAAACCATTTCTGTTGTTGATACCATTGAATCGTCTGGGCCAGTCCCCGGCTCAGGTCATATTGGGGTTCAAATTCCACCGCCGCAAAAAACTTTTCCGATGAAGCCGACCACGAGCTTTGCTGGATATCAATCATCCTCTGCCGGTCAAAAAGCGCGGGTTTGGAGCTGAAACTGGCCCATGCCTCAAAGAGCAAGGCTACGGGGTTTAGTATCCCTTCGGGAATTTTCAGGGTTTTCAACCGGACATTCATAATACGCGCGCACTCTTTCGCAACCTGCTCCCATACATGAACCCGGCCATCGGTAACAAAATAGCTGCAGCCTCTCTGCTGTGAAGGGTGGCAAGCGGTGAGCATGGCCTGAACCATATCCGCAACATAAATCAGGGAAAGCTCTTTGCCCGCCTTGCCAATTTGCAGTCCCCACCCTTTATGGACCAATTTAATAAAAGTGAAAAAGTTTTCTTCCCGTGGACCATACACCACAGGGGGGCGCAAAACGGTAACAGGGAGCGAATCCGAAAACCGCAAGGCAATTTCCTCACCCGCAAGTTTAGACTGCCCATAAAAGGTCACCGGTCTACAAGGAGTGGTTTCATCAACCAAGCTACCCTGAGGGCTGGGACCCGTCGCCGCCAGACTGCTCAGGTGGACAATGCCTTTGACTTGGCCTGCCCGTTTCCGGCATTGCTCGTACAAATTCGAACAAGCAGTAGCGTTGACCGCGAAATAGACAGAACGGGATTTCGCCTTGGTCAATCCTGCGCAATGGAAGATGTAGTCCATATCCTCCAAAGCGGGGATTTTGAAATCCGGTCGCGTCAGATCCACCCTGTGAAGATGAATCCGGGAAGCATCCAGCCATTTGAGATCAGAGGATTGCCTCACCAATCCGTGAACCGTGCAACCGGAGGCTAAAAGCTGGTCCACCAGATGACTGCCGATGAAACCATTGGCGCCGGTAACCAGTACCGTAGTGCCTTTAAGATGCGATAGACCGTTCATAGATGCGGTGCCTTTTATAAATTTGTCCTCCCATCCGGTGCATCGGGTCAACAATGCTTTTGTTGTCCGCCAGCAACCAGGACATCTCAAACCATTTTATTTTTTTTTCCACAAACAACCGGAGAGTTTCGTGATAAAACCAGGCATCAATGCCCAGTCTGCGGAATTTTTTCTTCACCCCCAGCATCGGCACCCGGTAAGCGTCAATTTTATTTTTCTGCCATAAAAACCGCGCCCATCCAAAAGGGAAGAGTCTCCCATCCAATTGTTTGAACACCTGGTTGACATCGGGCAGGGCCAGAGAAAAACCTGCCGGCTCACCTTTGACTTCGGCTATTAAACAAAATTCTGGTTGCACAATGGATTTCATTTCCCGTGCAGAAAACTCAAATTCTTTTCGAGTCATGGGCACAAACCCCCAGTTCCGGCTCCATGCCGAGTTATAAATATCCCAAAGAATGGAAATTTCCTTTTCAAAGCGATCGAGATTGAGGCACCTGACGGTGAAGCGATTCCTTTGTTTCAGTTTTACTGCGGCATGCTTCAGGTAATCCGGGATCTGAATCGGGTCCATTTTAAAGGCTACAAGGTCTTGGGCTTTTTGCAGGCCCCATGCCTCAAAATGTTTTTTATAGTATTCCGGATTATAGGGAATGCCAAACATCGTGGGAGAATCAAACCCTTCTATCAGCAAACCGCACTCGTGATTGGTCGACAGGTTCATCGGCCCCATAAGACGGGCAAACCCTCTCTCCTGACACCACTGATAAGCCTTGTCTAATAAAAGATGGGAGATAATCGGATCATCCACCGATTCAAACATACCGAACATGCCGACAGGTTCCGGGTGAAGATCCTGATAGCTCCGGTCATGAATCAGAGCGATCCTCCCTACAGGTGACTGGCCCGCATCCACCGCCAGAAAGAGATCGACTTCGGCATGCTCAAAAAAGGGATTGCTGTCAGGATTCAGGAACTGTCTACGTTCCCGGATAAGGGGGGGAACCCAGCATGGCTGGTCTTTATAAATTTTCCAGGGAAGGCGGACGAACCGTTCCAGGTCCCGAGAGGTTTCAACCTTAATGAGGCCCATTATCCCTTGGGGATAATGCCCAGTTTTGTCCCCAGTTTCTTGAATGAGCCGAGAACCTTATCAAGATCTTCTTCGTCATGGACACAGGTATAGCTGGTCCGAATCATGGCATTAAGATGCGGCACAACCGGCGATACCGCGACCCCCGCAAAAATTCCATCATCAAACAGGAGTCTGTTCAAATAAAGCGTTAGAGCTTCTTCTCCTATTTTTATAGGGACAATGGGAATGGAGTTGTTATTTACTTGAAAACCCATATCAAAAAATCCCCTTTTGATATAAGCAGTATTTTCCCGCAAGCGGTTGATGCGTTCCGGTTCATTAATCATGATATCCAGCCCAGCAATGACCCCGGCAACTGATGCGGGCGGCAGGGCCGCGGTAAAAATAAATGCCGAGGCTTTATGGCGGATGAACTCGATGATCTTGGACTTTGCAGAAATAAATCCGCCGATGGACCCCAGGCTTTTGGAAAACGTTCCCATATAAATATCTATTTCGTCTTCCACATTGTAGTAGCTGGCGATACCCTTGCCGTTTTCACCCATGACACCCAGGCCATGGGCTTCATCAACCATGACGTTGGCTCCATAGTCCTTCGCCAGTTTCACAATGGCGGGAAGGTTGGCAATATCACCGCTCATACTGAATACGCTGTCGGTGATAATAATCTTACCTTCAACATCCGAATATTTTTTCAAATAATATTCCAGATGGTCCATATCATTGTGATGATAGCGGACAGTCTTTCCCTGTGCCACGCTACACCCTTCATAGATACTGGCATGGTTTTCCCGATCCGAAAAAGCTACATCCCTCCTCCCCAGGAGACAGGCTATGGTGCCCTGGTTTGCCTGGAACCCCGTGGACATGACAATGGTATCTTCCCGGTTCAAGAAAGAGGAAAGCTCCCTTTCCAGAGTTTTATGCAAATTGAAAGTACCATTGAGAAAACGACTGCCGGTGCAACCAATGCCAAACTTTTCCAACGCATCCCGACCCGCTGAGATCACGCGGGGCTCCTGGGCCAGCCCAAGATAATTATTGGTGGCCACAGAAATGGCTTTCTTCCCGTCAATGACAACATGGCATCCATCAATCTCCTGGACTTCCCTGAAATACGGATAAATCCCCAGTTCCTTGGCCTGCTCCGGAGCAAAATAGCCAAAGCATTTTGCTAGAATCCCTTTTTCCTTACTGCTAGGCGGACGCAGGTGGGAGTTCTCAAAGTCAAATTTCTCCTTTAATAAGGAAACAATTTTGTTCTTCTTCAAATGAGAGGAGTCCTCATTTTCGAACTCATCGCCCAAGGTAAAAGGTTTTGTCATAAGTTTCTCACCAAAAATTTTTAAAAAAGAAAGCCATACTCTACGTCTCGGCATGCTTCCACAACTGGTTTAGCGCAGGAAGCAATCCCGAACAAACAGTTTGACCATACAAGGAATTCTCGCCCTGATCCTGGATCAACCGCCGATGCGCTTCTCTTAACGCGTAATAAGGCAAATCGGGAAACAAGTGATGCGTTGCATGATAGCGAAGCCCCACCGGTGCCCATAAAGGAGTCAGCCATCCATTTCCGGGGATATTAACCGAATCCAGCATTTGGTTCGGGTGGCTCATCACATTTTCTTCGGGGTTTTGATAGCGGTGAGCCGCCAAGGTTCTAATGGAGTTAACCATAAAAATCAAAGCACTAACACAGTACCACAGGAACAGAGCTATAGCTGGAATAATTTTTGCTACGGTTGCCCCTATAAAAACCCAGGCAACCAGGCACGCCAGAAACTCCTGAATTTTCCAATCTTCCACATTCTTCCAGGAAGACTCCGGCCGCCGGTAATCCAAATCGATGATCAACGCCGACATCCTGGCCATCAAAAATGTTCTCAGCCTTTTATTGATCAGGGATAGAGGTGCTAAAACCAAAAAACGCGCCAAAAATAAAATGGGCACCAGAAACGAAAACAGAATATGAATGACAATCCATTCCTTTCCCTTTAAAGCGAAAGGGAAATATTCTCCATCTTTTCGGGTTCCATAAAAATTCTGTTTATGGTGATCGAAATGAACGGACTGATAAAGAAAAACAGGAATCATAAAAGGGAAACCACAAAGCATATTCCAAACCCAACGGAATACCTTGAAGGTTCCCTTTTTGAAATGGGCAATCTCATGGATGAATAAAACTGCCCGATACAACGCCAGGCAGGAGATGCCGACAAATAAGATTTGCCGGAAAGAAAAAGCCGCCGCCGTCAGGGCCAGTGCAAAAGTTCCCCATCCCAGAAGGGCACTGAATAAAAAATCCAACCAGTAAATGAGAGGGTCGCGCCGGAACAGATCTTTCACCAGTTCTCTCGCCCTACCTACCAGAAAATCCACCTGCTCCTGCGGAAATTTTTCATGAGCCTGTTCAGTCAACACGAGTGTCCTGTCTGCAATGATGGATTGGAGTTCGGTGTCCCTGGTAATTCGACACTTTATGGCAAGGCAATTCGCGGTCCCGTCAACAATAAGGGCCGCTCATGGCCGGAGGCAATTTTCAGAAATTCCCTTAATTTTTTTCCGCACAGGAAACGCACAGCACATTTTCCGGCATAAGCATGATACGGCCTTCTGGAATCGGATTGGAACAACGGACACAGATGCCAAAATCCGGCAAGTCAACTTTGCTCAGGGCTTTTTCAAGCTTGACCAGTTTGACCTGGGCCGAATTTAGAGAAGCCTCGCTAATGCCCTGACTGCTGATAGCCTCCATGCGGGTAAGGCGGCCTATGGCGTTGTCTGGTGCAACCGGTTTGGAAGTTAAAGTAAAACTTTCAATCAAGTGCTTTTGCACCTCGATCTCTTCAACGATTTTCTTTTTCAGTTCGGCCCGAGCTTCAGCATCCATAAGCGATCCTACCACTAATGCGCGAAAATCAGGCTATTTTTGATCTGGAAGAAATCCAGACATAGCACATCTCTGCGCCAACAGGGGCGTGAAACGACCGATATCCCGGGACAGGTCTTCCATAAACTCATGGGCTAGATTCTGATCTTCAAAACATTCGTAAATATCATCCAGAAACCCTCCCCGCAAAAGCGGATGTTCCAGAAAATCCTGACCCGGTCCGGTAAAAATTTCTAACGGCCATTCGGTCACCTCGACCCGTTCCAAACCCAGTTCCTCCAGCCACTTTTTTGCCTGGTTGGCAGAAGGGCGTTCTTCTATGTATTCGGCCAAAGCCTTTCGTTCTTTAGCCAGGTTCCTGGATTTCATTTCCTCATCCACGCAAACCCATAAAGAGTCGAACGTGCCCAACGATGGGAACGTCAGCACTATTTGTCCGCCTGGTTTTAGGAATCGAACCAGGTTCTTGAGAGCTTCAAAACGATTCGGGCGAAAAAACATGAAAGAAAGGTTTCCAGTAATGCGATCAACAGGGGGAAGCGTTTCAGGTAAAAAGCGCATATCTCCGACTTCAAACTGCAACCAGGGCATGTGCGGGCCTTGAATCGACCTGGATCGAAGCACTTGCGCCTGATGAATGTCCACAGCCAGAACCTTACCTCCGGGTCCCACCTGTTCTGCCAGATGAAACGCGGGAATTCCCCCTCCTGCGGCAATGTCCAACACCGTATCGCCCGGTTGCAGTTCCAGATGGTGCATCAACAGTTCTGCAAACGGGGTGGACCAAGGGTCATTTTCGGGCAAAGGCCAGGACGGGGTCATAACATTCCTTTCAATTTTTATTCAACCACCAGCTAATCCGGTTATTATTAAGACAATATTATTCTACAGAATAAACGATCACGAATGAACAATTTTGCTGATGACAGACACTCATACGCTCTCTGCCTTATCGGTCATGGAAGCCGGGACCCGGAAGGCATTCAGGAATTCCTCACCCTGTGGAAAAAATTGCGTGAAAGAAAATTTTGCCGAACTACGGAATGCGGTTTTTTGGAATTTGCCAAACCCACTGTCGCCGAAGCCTTGTCCGCCTGCCATCTGGAGGGCATTAAGCACATTATTATATTGCCCGGCATTTTATTGCCCGGTGAACACAGTCAAAGGGATATCCCGAATGCTATCGGCAAAGTATTCCGGGATCATCCGGAAATCAATATTTATTTTGCCGAGCCTCTGGGAACCCAACCTCAAGTTATGGAAGTCTGCCGGGAACGCATCGAGGAGGCAGAAAATTTTTCCAAAAAATTCATTTCCCCGCCTGAGACATTGCTCATGACCGTTGTCCATGGAAGCCATGACACAGATTTCAACTCCCAGGTCGAAAAAAACTTTCATTTATTTGGCAAGAAAATGGGTTTCGGTAAAACCGTTACCCATTTTGCTGGGACATCTCAACAGTCCCTGGAAGACACGCTGGAAAAACTCATGCCGCAAAAATTTCACCGCGTCATTCTATTGCCATTTTTTTTGTTTGCGGGAGTCTGGGTCAAACGGGTGCACGCCCTCGCCGATACTTTTCAAGGGAAATACCCAAATACAGAATTTCTAAAAACCTCCTGCCTCAAACATCATGAATTGATTGTGGACTCGCTGATTCAACGGGCCCGGGAAAGTATTTCTAACAAGTAAATAGGATTGCAAGTTAGACTTGCAGGGCTGAAAACGAACAACCTTCCTGGGAGGCTAAATCATGAATGAGGAACTGACAAAAAAACCTTGGGCCTCTGGCTCCGTTAGCCGGAACCTGGGAGGGCGATAAGGGCGATGATACGGCCCCGGACGATGATCCAAGAGAAAGAGAGATCAATAAATATCGTGAGCGGCTGGTGCTGGATCCATTCGGGCCGGTGAATAACCACGCGCAGGTTCTTTACGGGTTGAGGTATTCGACCACGGCATGGCGGTTGAAAGAGGAGAGCCCCTTTCATGAAGAACTTGGATACTGGCTTTGGGACCCGGCAGAGAAACAGGTAATGCGATGCTTCATGGTGCCCCGCGGGGTAACGGTGATCGCGGGTGGCACCGTGGAACCAGAAGCCAGGGAGTTCCACTTGGCTGCAGAGGTGGGCTCCGAAACCTACGGCATTTGTTCCAACCGATTCCTGGACCGGGAATTCAAAACGGTTCGTTATGAACTGAAGGTCGCCATCCACGATGCAAACAGTTTCAGTTACGAAGAGGATACTCAACTCCAGATCAAAGGTCAGAGCGAATTGTTTCACCACATCGACAAAAACACCCTAATACGTTTGCCCTCTTGAATTTAAAACCGCTAACGTTCCCTATGCGGGGCACACCCCACCAAATCTCAAAAAGTTCCTACTTGAAATTTTTGGAAGTCATAAAAGAGAAAGAAAAACCGGGGGGATCAAAAATTTCCGCAGGGGAATTCGAAATCAGGCCCGGCGACCACCCCATCATTCCCATTATGGTCGGTGACGCGTCAGCGGCAAAAAATATCGCAGATCAATTGTTGGAGGAAGGCATCTACGTGATCGCCTTCAGTTATCCGGTAGTCCCCATGGGCACCGCACGAATCCGTATCCAGATTTCCGCCGCCCACGAAACAGCCAACCTCGATCGGCCGTATCCGCTTTCAAAAAAGTCCAAACCAGTACCCCTCAGCCATCGGCCTGATGAAAACCTGAAAAACCTATACAACCGGGAAAAATTCCTTAACTTTATTGTTTACTAATTTTCAAAGCTCTGCATCAAACGGCATAGGCTACGGGTATTTCATCAATACGGGTTGTATAACAGCGGGTCTTTTTTTCCGCTTTAGCTTTCCATTGCTTTTCCAGCCCCTCTCCAAGAAATTTGATCGTGCCAGAACCCATCGCGTTATTGATTCGATCAATAGCTTGCATAAGAGATTTGGAGTGTTGCAGGGTCCCCATATTATCAAACAAGCCCTTCTGCTGTTGGCCGGATGGCGACAAATCATCAAGCAAGACACCTGCCTTCTTGTAAGCAAAACCGGGTCTATAAATACTCCTCAACCCGGCGAGTGCCGTATTGATTAGCATTCGTGTATCATCGGTGGGTTCTGGCAAAGGCACAAGACGACCCGGGCTATATTGCGGCTCTTTCTTTTTGAATGGATTAGTATGGATAAAGACGTAAACCTGAGCCGCAACCGATCTTTGGCATCGCAACTTTTCGGCGGCACGTGTGATATACGAAGTGACTGCTTCGCTAAGTGCGCTCAGTGAAAATACGGGGGCACCAAACCCTCTTGAGCAGATCAATTGCTTCTTAGGGGGAGCGATTTCCTCCAGCGGGATGCAAGACTCTCCGTTCAGTTCTCTAACTGTTCGTTCCATCACAACGGAAAACTGTTTCCGAAGTGCTCGGGGCGATGCCCGTTTGAGATCCAGGACTGTATGGATACCGAGTTCGACCAGCCGTTTTTCAGTACGCCTCCCAACACCCCACACCTCTCCCACAGAGATCTCAGAAAACAGGCCATCCAAAGCATCCGGCTTTACAGTATTGAGATCGCATACGCCATCAAAAAAAGATCGTTTCTTTGCTAGATGGTTGGCGAGTTTCGCAAGGGTCTTTGAGGCTCCGATTCCAATGCATACGGGCAGGCCCACAAATTTGTTGATCGTTGATCGAATACGCTGACCATAGTCGGTGAGAGCCAAATGCTTGAATCCGGTTAGATCAAGAAAGCACTCATCGATTGAGTAGACCTCCTGATCGGGACAGAACTCGGAAATGATTTTCATCACCCGATTCGACATATCCGCGTAGAGCGTGTAGTTACTGGAAAATGTACTGATCCTGTGGTATTTGGCCAAGCTTTGAACTTTAAACCACGGCACACCCATCTTGATTCCCAAATCCTTTACTTCCTGTGATCTTGCGATAACACATCCATCGTTATTGGAAAGAATGATAATCGGTTTTCCCTTTAGCGCAGGATTGAAAACTCGCTCACAAGATGCATAAAAATTGTTGCAATCGACCAGCGCGATACTTCGGTTCACTAAGGCCATAACTTGTGAATTGCCCAACGGACAACCCCCCAAACTTCCAAATCATCTTCAGGGCCGACAATAATATCCTGATACGCGGGGTTGGCGGCTTTTAACATATAACCCTTCTGACTATGCACCAGTTGTTTAACGGTAAACTCACCATCAATAGCCGCAATCACGATATTGCCATCCTCTATCGGTAAAGAGCGGTCTACAACCAGTAGGTCATTGTTCAGGATGCCAAGCCCGGTCATCGAATCACCCTGGACTCTTAAAAAGAATGTTGCCTCCTTGTGTTGAACAAGATGCTCGTTGAGATCGATACGGTTCTCTATATAATCGTCTGCCGGGGACGGGAAGCCGGCCGTTATGGCAGAAGTGAATACAGGCCATTCGCCAGAAGATGGCTCCGGTTTGAGACCGATCAGGGAAAGAACGCTCTCTTTGCGATCATTTTTCAAATCAGATGTTTTCATCTTCCATACTTCCGAATCAGACCGACAACCACCCCGAATATTTCAAGACTTCCATTTGGTCGAATGATGGAATACGCATCATTGGCCGGCAATAGAACAGGTTTCCCTCGCTTGTTGCCCAGGGTTTTGACCGTAAATTCACCATCGATGATGGCAACGATAATGTCTCCGGTGTTTGCTGTAGAGCGAACCTCAACCACAACCACATCTCCCTCGTTGATGCCGGCATTTACCATAGAGTCTCCCTGAATAGGAACCAGAACGGTCTTGGACGGTTTATTCACAAGAAACTGGTCAATCATGAAAGGATCAGCAGTGACATCGGACACAGAGGTGGGAAGCCCTGCTACAACCGGTGTATCAGAGAGATTTCTTTCGAAGAAGCGTTCATCCGGGACCCACACCTCATCCGGAGTGCGCGTCAAATATCCTTGCCCTGCAAGCCGCAACAACACCTTATTAACAGCAGATTTTGCAGCAAGTCCCAAAACAGCACATAGCCGTGTATACGAAGGAAAACTATGATACTTCGCGTAATAGTCCTGAAGCCTCACTAGATACTCTGAGTCTTTGCCAGCCATATTATAATTTGGAGTTCGATTATCCCCTGCATACTAGAGAACGAACGTTCTCTTGTCAAGGGTGGGGTTGTATTGCGGCAAGAGGAGAGCTAACGTTATCGAAAAAGGGCATATTAAAACTACCACCCATCTTGAGATATGTGCGGACGATACACCCTGAAAAAAACTAAAAACGAACTTGAAAAACAATTCAACATTGTCGATTCATCCATCAAAGTCCAACAGCGTTTCAACATTGCCCCAACCCAGATCGTGCCCACCGTCATTGAAACCGGCAAGGGAAATGAATTGCACGGCTATCGATGGGGTTTGATTCCACATTGGGCGAAGGACAAATCCATAGGCAACAAATTGATCAATGCAAGGGCCGAAACGGTTCACGAAAAACCGAGCTTCAGAAAATCATTTAAGACCCAACGCTGTTTGATACCAGCAGACGGATTCATCGAATGGAAAAAACAGGGCAAGGAAAAATACCCGCATTATATCTCTCTGAAATCCGATGCTGTGTTTGCGTTTGCGGGGATTTGGGCGGAATGGCGTATGGAAGAGGAAGTGATCCGGTCTTGTTGCATCATCACCACAGAAGCCAATCCCTATTTGCAACCGATCCATAACAGAATGCCGGTAATCCTCAATCCAGAAGACTACAGCATCTGGTTGGCCCCTGTCGAAAAAACCGAAACGTTAAGATCATTACTTCGCCCATTCCCGGAAGATCAAATGAAAGAATACGAGGTTTCAAGGGAGATTAATTCACCTGCAAACGACCGGGCAGAATGCTTGACCCCCTGCTAGTCAAACCAGCATAGAAAATGGGTGAGGGTCCAAGGTGTTGCCGCTTAACATTTGCGCTTGGATAGACATAGGGGAATGATGTCCATGAGGTTTATTGATATGCTATTAAGGAAGAGTCTTCCAAAATTTGACCATGGATAAATTATGTTTTATGGGTTTGGGCACCGCCAGCGCGAATTGCTTGAGAAGTTGTTAATCAAGAAAAATGGCCTCACCATTGACGACCTTGCCAAGGAATTTGAAAAGGCCTGCCAGAAACTATAAAACTATTTAAATACAATATCTTAATCGAACCTTGTGCTGGAGTTTATTTACATGGAGCGAGTCCGAGTATTGCCAGAGAGGATGAAAAACACTATTAAATCACCCGGCTACAAGGTGAGACACGGTCCAACCCGCTCGCTGTGAAGATAAGCGGATTGACGAACAAGGTGTATAATAGAGTCCGTCCATAAATCCTACAGAGCGACCACCATGTCCAAAAACAGGCAAACCGTGTTGGGATGGGTTTTTATCCTGTTCCTGCTTTTTTTATGGGCCAGTCCGGCCTGGGGAACGGTTTATAAATGGAAGGATGAAAACGGCAGCACGCATTTTACCGATAACATAACCAAAGTCCCACCCGAATTCAGGCCCCACCACACTAATAAGAAACCCCGACCGAAAAAGAAAACGGAAAAGCCTAAAACCAGCGCCAAACAAAACTTCAAACAAAGGGGCGCTGCATTTGGACAGGGAAAGGAAAACTTCGAGGAAATGGAACAAATGGGCGAAGAACTGGGCAAGGTGTTCAAAAGCGCGGGCGAAAAATACGAACATTGAACGTATAATTATCATGTCCGAAAACAGCCTGACCGGATTGAGATGGATTTTTATCCTGTTCCTGCTTTTTTTATGGGCCAGCCCAGCCTGGGCAGTGCTTTATAAATGGAAGGATGAAAACGGTAGCACGCATTTTACCGATGACATCACCAAAGTCCT
>Ga0207991_1001701_pt1 | contig 13057 bp, 14 predicted proteins | sample ETN07SmetaG_FD_185786 | JGI IMG/M metagenome (GOLD analysis project Ga0207991, IMG submission 185786) | Marine microbial and viral communities from oxygen minimum zone, Eastern Pacific Ocean - ETNP2014F14-07SV275 (SPAdes) (version 2) | ecosystem: Environmental > Aquatic > Marine > Oceanic ... | reverse complement strand
CCAAAAAGGCTCAAGTTTATTCTGCAAGGGTTCAGAGTCCTCCACTGACTTAAAGAGCTTTTCAAGATTGCTACGAATCTTCAAAATGATCTCTTCATTGCGCTTTTCCTTTTCCAACAGGGCCTGTCTGGCTAAATCATGCAGACTAAGAACAATTTCCTTTAAATTTAAACTCAATTTTGCAACACGCATTTTAGTTTCCTTACGCTGATCTACAGAGCGGCCCGACCAGACAGTGCTTTCCACATTTCTAATTTCCTTCGCATACATTTGGATAATTTCATTAAGAGAGACAAAAACTTCTCCGTCACAACCTGAATCCTCCAGTTTTTTGAACAAAATGCGCATATCCTGTAAAGGATCTATAATCTGCAAATCAACCAATACGGGCTCATCCACTCCGTATATTTTGCTCAACTCAGAAGGCGAAAATTTTTCGGAGGTCCCAATTTCAGTTTCCAGCTTAAGCTTCAAGTTTGTCACTTCTGTTTCCACCGATATTTTAGCCCCAGCAAGCATTTGTGAAACCTTTTTATCAAACTCCTCAACACTCCTTCTTTGCTTGTGGACAGCCCTGTATTTTTTCTTATAATCCTCCAGGACACCTTCCACCTCAGTATTCCAACTGGCTCTCAGTTTATTAGCCCTTGAGCTTTCCAGGGGAACAAGATATTTCAAACGGATCTTTTTTTCAATCATGACAAATTGTCTTATAAGGGTCCGAATTAACTTTTCGTAGGAAACCTGTTGGGCATCCAGATGTGCCTGAGAGTGTTTCTTATCAGTCGTGGTGAATCTTATATTGTTCTTTTTCAAACGCACCGAATTTTCGGCCATCAGGGTCGTGCATTTATCCCGCTCCATCATATCCAGGGTTTTATCCAAATCATCCATAATAAAATTTCTAAATTAATGTTATTGAGATAGGTTATCTACACTTTTGGCACAACGACACCCTATACCATAATAGTCCTTGGCGTCACTATCCCCGTAGCGGCTGGAAGAACGGAGGTAAACGGGAAGGCTGTTCCAGGCACCCCCACGAATAACGTGGTATTTACCTTTTTCTGGCCCTTTGGGGTTTTTATAGGGCCCTTTCTTATAATAATTTTTATCATACCAATCATAAACCCATTCGGCAACATTGCCCCCAAGATCAAACACTCCCTGCGGAGTTTTGCCCTGGTCAAAACTACCCACTTGAGAGAGCACCGTCCCCCTGTTTATAAAACAACAATTGCCGAAGTTAGCCCGTTGGTCATCGGGAAGCTCGTTGCCCCAGGGATACTTTCGCTTTTCAATACCTTTTGCCGTACGTTCCCATTCAGCTTCCGTGGGCAAGCGCTTCTTGGTCCACTCACAATATTTTTTGCAGCGCTTCCATTGAAGCCCGAATATAGGATTATTCACCATATCAGGCCGCGCTTTGCGGTCATACCAGCCTGTTATCGTTGGATGTTGTTTTGGGTTAGCGGCCAAATATTCCTCAAAATCCTTAAAAGTCACTTCATATTTGTCTATATAAAAGGCATCCAGATAAACATTATGCCGGGGATGCTCATTGGTTTTCCCTTCCTCATCGGGGCTTCCCATCTCAAAATCGCCTGCAGGAAAATAGGCCATTTCAGGGTGGGTGGCAGCCTCGGCCCTGGAAAACATTACAGCAGCCAAAACCACCAGACCGCAAATACAACAAAAATATTTCATAATTCTTTTATATAACGAAGGGTTATCCACTTATTATTAGTATAATAATTGAGTGGAAAGCCCGCAAATTTTCCATTCCCATTTAACCCAACCTTGTTGTTCATGCATATCTTAAAGCAAGTTGACCGATTTCTGGAAAAAATTGAAGGCCACCTGATTGTCTTGATCCTGAGCCTCATGATTTTGCTTTCGTTCGGTCAAATGTTACTGAGAAACCTTTTCAACATGGGAATTGTATGGGGAGACACTCTGCTTCGTCAATGGGTTCTCTGGGTGGGGTTTTTGGGAGCCTCTATGGCAGTGAGGCATGACAAACATATTTCGATTGAGGTTTTTGCCAATCCATCGTCCCTTTTTTGGAAACGAATGATTAAAGCATTTACAAGATTTTGCGCCGGCATAATCAGTGGTTTCCTGGCATGGGCGGCCTGGTCATTCGTGCTGTTCGAAAAGGATTCGGAATCCATTCTTTTTCTTGATCTTCCCGTCTGGATCTTCCAGACTATTCTGCCCTATAGTTTCATAGTTATCGCTATACGTTTTATTATAAGTGGGGTCGCTTTCGTTAAAGACGACTCCGAGCAACCACAATAATGATCGCCTTCGGCATCATACTGCTGGCCTTGCTGGGGGTCCCCCTGTTTGCAATTATTGGCCTCTCGGCCCTTCTCTCTTTTTACAATGCCGAAATTGATTCGGCAGCAATATTTGTTGAACTATACCGGGTGGCCAGCAATCCGACACTCATCGCCATTCCTCTATTTACCTTTTCCGGATTTATTCTCGCCCATGGCAAAACGCCCCAACGCTTGACACGAATCTCCCAGTCCATATTGCGCGGTGCCCCCGGAGGTGTCCCACTGGCAATCCTGATGGCCTGCGCTTTTTTTACAGCCCTGACAGGAGCTTCCGGAGTGACCATCATCGCCCTGGGAGGTTTGTTATATCCCTTGTTGCTAAAAGAAAAATATGGTGAAAACTTTTCTCTGGGATTGATCACTTCATCAGGAAGTCTGGGCCTTTTATTTCCCCCTTCCCTGCCACTCATTTTATATGGCCTTGTCGCCCAGGTTAGTGTGGACAAGCTGTTTATTGCCGGCATTTTTCCTGGCCTTCTCATGATTCTGATCGTCTCGGCATTCGCTATCTCTCAAAGCCCCCAGTACCGACAAAGTATCAACTGGCCTGAAGCCAAATCAGCCTTGATAGATGCTGTTTGGGAACTGCCCCTCCCCTTTATAGTATTGGGAGGTATTTATGGAGGATTCTTCACCGTTACCGAAGCCGCATCCGTAACTGTGGTCTATGTGATTCTGATTCAGGCCTTCATCTACAAAGATTTGCACATGATCCAGGATTTACCAGGCCTGATGAAAGAAAGCATGGTACTGGTAGGCACCATTCTCATCATTCTGGGAACCGCAATGGGTTTTACCAACTACCTGGTGGATGAACAAATACCCATGACCATACTGGAGACAATGAAACAATATATCCATGATCCTATGACATTTTTGATGGTCTTAAATGTTTTTCTCCTGATTGTGGGTTGTACGATGGATATATTTTCGGCAATCATCGTGGTCGTCCCGCTTATTATCCCAATTGCACAGAGTTTTGATATCAATATGGTGCACCTTGGCATCATTTTCCTGACTAATCTGGAGATTGGTTATTCAACACCTCCAGTTGGGATCAATCTTTTTATTGCCAGCACCCGGTTTAACAAGCCCGTAATAAAACTATACAAAGCGGTTCTGCCATTTTTAGGGTTGCGGTTAATCGGGCTTATTTTAATAACTTATATACCAGGAATCAGCCTCTTCCTGATTGAATGGATTTCAGATTAACAACACCCGGATTCCTATTCTCCGGATTCAGAACCTATGTTATTCTTGCGGCATGAAAAAAAATTATAACCACAACCTGAATAATGAAACGGTTTTTTACACCGTCTTCAAAAACCCAATCGGATTAACGGGTCTTGCTGCGACAAAAAAAGGGCTTATACGAATAGCAAATAAGATTGCCAGTGAAAAAGCTTTTGAAAAACTTTTAGTTGAAAATCTGGGTTGTCAAAAATTTCAAATCAAAAAAGATCCGCAATATTTTGATATCCTCATCAAACAGTTTCAAAGCTACTTCAAAGGCGAACTGAGAGCCTTTAAATTCCCATTGGATTTGCGGCTGGGAACTCCTTTCCAACAAAAAGTATGGAAAGGCCTTCTGACCATCCCCTATGGCGTTACTCGAAGCTATAAATGGCTGGCCCAATCCATAAACAACCCTGATTCAGCCAGAGCCGTAGGCAACGCAAACGGCCAAAATCCACTTTCCATCATCATCCCCTGCCACAGGGTGGTCCGTGAAAACGGCGAACTGGGAGGATATACCGGGGGCATACAGATAAAGCGTTACCTTTTAGGCTTGGAAAAAACAAGTTAATGGCCCTCTATAATACCAGAGCACTAGTAATCAAAAGCATTAACCTTTCTGAATCGGACCGGTTAGTCACTTTCATGACCGAGAACCAAGGTAAAGTTAAATGCGTTGCCAAGGGAGCCAGAAAAGTTAAGAACCGATTCTGGGGAGCCTTGGAACCCATGTCCCTGATTCACCTGATTTATTTTGGCAAGGAACACCAGAGTCTTTTCCGCTTGAATCATTGTGACATCATAGAATCGTTTCAAACAATCCGTGATGACTTTGACAAACTTTATACGGGAGTATATTTTCTGGACCTGATCGACTCGATGATTCTTGAAGGCCACCGGGAAAAGAAAATTTTTGCTCTGCTTTACCAGTCACTGGCCGCATTAAATCAACAAACCGAATTAGAACCACTGCGCCGGCTTTTTGAAATCCGACTGCTGTCGTTATCTGGATATGCACCACAACTTGAACATTGTGTGCTTTGCAAGAGCCTACCGGAAAACGGCATGATAGCTTTCAGTTATGCCCACAATGGAATCCTATGCAATGTCTGCTCCAACAGGGCAAGGATCGACATACAATTCAGCACAGGGACAAGAAACTACATTAAAAAATTACTGGATGTGGAAATAAAAACCTGTGAACGGTTAAAATTCCCCAAATCCCAAACGGATAAAATTGAGAAGGTGACCCATCGCCTGATTCTCTCTCATTTAGGCCGCGAGTTAAAGTCTTACCCCTTTATTAAAAATATGGCAGAATTTTCTTGCTGAAACCCACAGGAAATCCATCATGGAAAAAAAGCCCATTCAAACATCCGAAGCCCCATCAGCAATAGGTCCCTATTCCCAGGCAATCCGCATTGGTGATTTTCTGTATACATCAGGCCAGATTGCTCTGAACCCGAAAAATATGGAGATGATGAACGGTGAAATTGAGGAAGAGACCGAATGGGTTCTTAAAAATATAGAAGCGATTTTAAAGGCAGGTGGCCTGAGCCTGGACCATGTTATCAAAACCACCGTTTATCTGACCGATCTCGGTGAGTTTTCCCGAATGAACCAGGTTTACGAGAAGTTTTTTGAAAAAACCAAACCCGCCCGTGCCTGTGTGCAAGTTGCGGCATTACCTAAAGGTGCAAAAGTAGAAATTGACGCGATTGCCCACCACTAGGCGTGGGGCCAGTGAGCAATAGCTTATTACCGCTGACAGAAATGCTCTCGGCTGAAAGAGCCGTTGCTCATGCTTAAAACAATTCAACCCATACAGGCAAAATTATTGTGGCGAAAAAATCGAGCGGAACAAGAAATTTTTACAGGTTTATGTCCCTGATCGGGGTTGGCGTGATTGGTAGCTTGAGCTATTCATTCATGAACGCCGCACCGGATTTTAGAAAATCAGAATATCATCAGGCAATCACTCCGGCAAAAGACTGCATGGAATGTCATATCCAAGCCATCGAGAAAATTCCCATCATGCCTCACCGTCCTATGGGAACCTGCACATTTTGTCATGACCTCACAGACAAACCGTTTTGATCTAGTTTAGATGCTGAGAATCAGCTTGAATAACGGGACATGGCTATAAAGCGAAAAGAACTCTCGCTGGACGTCAGAAAGTTCAATCTTAAGGTGGGTGGTTCCCGGCTTCAAACCAAATGCCTTGAGTCCAACAACAGGCAGTCCATTGGCAAACACATCCGATGCCAGAACATCATGATAGGTCAATTGATCGTTTTTCAGTCGAATGGCTATGCGGGAGCGGGCAAAATCGAATTTTTGAAAATATTTAGCTTCAATAGCCTTATTGATCGTTCTAAAACGCGCTGGATTAAGCAGTAAATCCACATCCACCCCGCCAATCTGGCTGGAGCGAACCGCTTTAATGGCAATCAGACTATTACTTTTTTCAGGCCAGTCCCTTGCAGAATGCAAAATTGGGATTTGAAACCCTGCAACAAAATAAGATTCCAGCCCCACCTGTTCACATGGCAGAATATTGAAACCCTGAAAATGGCTCTCAAGAACCGAAGCAAAAAACCGGCTTTCATTCTGGCAGTGATCCATAGAACCAACTTCCAGCTTGATGGTTCCCCTATCCGTCACCCCTCCTTCCTGACTCAGCGCAACCCGGTTTAAATCTCCAATATTGATCTTTGAAGACAAGTCGAGCTTGCAGGCACTCAGGGACATAACCCCTAAAAAAGCCAAAACCAAATATCTGGTGATTTTCATTTCCGGCAACCATGAGGATAAACGGGAATTATCCCGTTTTATTCAAGGCGGGATAATTACAAATGCTTCAATGCAGGTTTTCCTATGGGATATACATTAAAACCTATCTCATAGAGAGCCTTATGATCCAGATGATTCCTACCGTCAAAAATAAAAGCTGGTTTTTCCATCTTATCAAAAATTTTCTGGTAGTCCAGTTTCTTGTATGAGTCCCATTCGGTGATCAACGCAATTCCGTGCGCCCCCTCAACAGCTTGATAGGGATCTTCAATAAACTCCACCCCCCTCTCAATACCCTGAAGATCTTTCCTGGCATTATTCAACGCATGGGGGTCAGTGATATTCAAGCAGGCTTTTTCCTCAAGAAGACGTTTACAAATATAAATCGCCGGCGCATCCCGGGTATCCCCTGTATCCGGTTTAAAAGCGAAACCAAAAATCGCCAGCTTCTTTCCAACCAGCGTATTGAACATGGCCTGCAAAATCCGTTTCACAAATCTTTCCATTTGGTAATCATTAAGGGAAACCACCTGCTCCCAGAAAGCGGCAATTTCATTCAACTGGTAATATTCACACAGGTATACCAGGTTCAAAATATCCTTACGAAAACAGGACCCGCCAAACCCCGGCCCCGCATTTAAAAATTTTGAACCGATGCGTGAATCCATCCCAACAGCACGAGAAACCTCAGTCACATCAGCCCCCGTCACCTCACATATCGAAGCAATCGTGTTGATGGAAGAAATCCGCTGGGCAAGAAAAGCATTGGACACCAGTTTTGAGAGTTCACTGCTCCAGAGGTTGGTAGTGATCAAGCGTTCTTTTGGAACCCAATGAAGATAAATATCCATCAAAATATCACGAGCCTGGAGTCCTGAAGGAGTATCCATTGAACCAATCAAAATACGGTCCGGCGCCTCCATATCCGCGACACCTGTCCCCTCCGCCATAAACTCAGGGTTGGATAGAATTTCAAATTGGACAGAATTGTTACCAGAATGAAGAATGTTCGCCATGGTTTCTGCGGCCCGGACAGGAATGGTGCTTTTTTCCACAACGATTTTGTTGGATTTAGCATTTTCCTTTATACGTCTTGCCGTTTGCTCAATAAATTGCAAGTCAACGGCTTTTCCAGCCCCTTCACCAAACATTTTTGTGGGAGTGTTGACCGCAACAAAAATAATGTCCGCCTCATCAATACAGCGGTTGATTTCCGTAGAGAAAAACAGATTTTTCCCACGACTCTTCTGCACCCGTTCCAGCAATCCCGGTTCAAAAATAGGGAGTTCGTCAGAGTTCCAGGCATTGATTCTTTCCTCGGAAATGTCAACAACCGTCACCTTATAATCGGGGCATTTACTGGCAATGATGGTCATGGTCGGTCCTCCGACATAACCCGCTCCGATACACAGAATATTTTTTTTGAAATTTTTGGATGTCATCAGAGACTTTTCGGCAAATAGGAAGTTTGGCTTAACAAAAAAAGGCCTGGCCCTGAAGGGACCAGACCCTTTTGTTTAGGGATCAGAGAAAATCACTATTTATAGTTAAAGATTTTTTTCTTGCTGTTATAAGGCTTTGTGCCTTTTTTAAACTTAATTTTACCCTTATCATTGATTTTGAAGTCTTCGATCACCAACGGGGTTTTCTCCGTCTGGCCAACTTCTTTGGCACGATCATCCTTTTTCTCCAGCTTCTGGTCCATGTTGTCCTCATTCCAGTACTCTGCAATCTGGTGGACTTTCAACTTTCTTTCTTCAAAATTGAATTTATACTTATCATGAACCTCAGGTAGAAAAGGAGTGTTTTTATGCGTATGGCACCGGGTGCAGACGTTGGCATAATCCCATCGCTGACCATATTGTTCCGTTTCTGCTTTGACAAAATTCCCCTTTGAGGCTTTCATCACGGCACGGAACTGGGAACCCCCGGCAACCGAGTGGCACATTTCACAACCTACCTGCTCCTTATTCGGCTCTTCCGGGTCAATTTTAGTAGCGGTATCTTTGCCCTTTTTACTCTTGCTTCCCGCCGGTTTGAATCCGCCTCTTTGACCATAGCCTGTTGTATGGCACCGTAAACAAAGGGGAGTCGTGGTGTAATCTTTTTCAGGGTCCAGTTTAACTCGCAACTTGGCTTCCTTACGTTCCCCTGGTTTTAACAAGTTAAAGGTGCCACCGTGGGGCGATTTCACCCAAGCCTGGTAATAAGCATCGTGACAACTGCCGTTACATTTGACAGCACCGACAAATTTAGGTTTTTTCCTCATAATCTTGACCGACTTGGCCCGTTTTTTGGGTTTGACTTCCCATTTGTCAAACATGGCATTTTCTGCTTCGGTCAATTCAATTTTCTTTTTCTTCTTTTTAGCATCCACCTCGATACCGGTTCCAAAGACCAAAGCCAAAGAAACCAAAACCAAGCTCAGAACTTTCAGTGTTTTTCCCATTGTCCACTCTCTTTTTTCCACAAACCCTCCTTGATCCATGTATTCGAGGCTTAAAACATGTTTGAACAATTATCCTGTATGAGGAAGAACCCACCGGTTCCTTTTAATTAACCCCATTATATGACACGGGAAGGATAATATAATTCCCTTATCGGGTCAATAGTCATTGCTATCTGCCTCCCTCGCTCGAGGGTGGAAAAATTCTTGCGAAAATCTCGCCATTCCTTTATTTATAGGCTGACAATATCAAATTTTTCTGGGCAACCTCCTTGAACCATAAGCTTTCCCATTACGACTTCGATTTACCGGAGAACCTGATAGCCCAAAAACCAACCCAGCGCAGAGGGCAGTCCCGTTTGCTAGTGGTGGATCGTGAAAAGCAAACCCTGACACACGATACTTTTAACAACCTAAAAAACCACCTAAAAAATCATCCCCTGATGGTGTTCAATGATACCCGTGTCATCCCGGCAAAACTTCAAGCCGAATTTAATTCCAGGCAAGTTGAAATCCTGCTCATTCGCAAGTTAGAATCTGAGGTATGGGAAGCCATGATAAAGGGGTTGGGCCGTTTAAAGCCGGGAGCTAAATTTAAATTCGAGAATAGCGATTTAACGGCCCAATTTCTCATGCGGCAGGATAATCGAGCCCATATAAAATTCTCATCAGAAAAAAAGCTTTCAGCTTATTTAAACCAGAATGGGCGAATGCCCCTGCCTCCATATATACATAGACCGCTTGATACGGATCTGCAAACGCTTGAATTAGATAGAAAACGTTACCAAACCGTTTTTGCCTCCTATCCAGGGGCCATTGCCGCCCCAACAGCAGGGCTGCATTTCACCCAGTCCCAATTAAAAATTCTTCGCGAAAAATTTATCGACACAGCCCGCCTGACACTACACGTAGGTCCGGGTACTTTCATTCCTATACGCGAGGAAAACATTATCCTTCACAAAATGGAGGAAGAGTATTTTCAAATTTCACCAGTTAACTGGAACAAGATCACTCAAGCAAAAAAGAAGGGGCAAACTGTTTTAGCGGTGGGAACAACATCTACCCGAGTCTTGGAGACCCAGGCCTTTGAGAAAACTATCCGGAAGGGCATATCCGGGTGGACCAATTGTTTTATTTATCCAGGGTGGAAATTCAGGAAGGTGAATCACTTGCTCACCAATTTTCATCTGCCCAAATCGACACTGTTTTTGCTGGTATGTGCCTTCATGGGTGAAAAATTAGCGAAAAAAGCCTATTCCGAGGCTATAAAGGAAAAATACCGCTTTTTCAGCTACGGTGACGCGATGCTAATTCTTTGAAAGTAGGGCCCTTGGCCAAGATTTGATCAAGCCTTACCTTCATCCACCGCTTGTTTGAAAAATTTACCCGATTTAAAACGAACCACTTTCCGGGCAGAAATTTCAGCTTCCTCACCCGTTTTAGGGTTCCTGCCAATCCGCTTGGTTTTTGCCCGGATCTGAAACGTTCCGAACCGACGCAAGATAACCGGTTCCCCATGACCTAGTGATTCTTTAATCAATTCAATCACTGTTTCCACAGCCTCTTCAGCTTTGGCCCTGGACAAACTGGCCCGAGATGAAACCTGGTTAATGATATCTTGTTTGGTCATGCTTCCTCCTTAAAAACAAGCTAATGATATTTTTATAAAATTAATGGGTCTAAATTTTAATTTCAGTATTCACACCCTTGACAAAAAAATCCATGTTTCTCAACTCATTTCATCAAGGTAAACCGGGAACCACCTCGGCTGATAAATTACATCCTATTTATTGCATCGGTGGCTTTACTTTATCACTTAAATTAAAAATATCAATAATTTATTCAAGAATTTAGCAGTATTTTCTTATCCTGGGAATATTTCGAATTTCAAGCTTGAAGAGGTTTCGGGAACAGACAAATCCGGGCCTGAGAAAACCTTTTTTTTAAAAAGGTTTACAGAAAAGCTGTGTTAACTCGACCCATCAAGTAGGAATAAGGAGGAAAAATTTTATTGGGGAGGGGTTAGCGGATTTTTCGTTTGCACGATGTAATAAACCTGATCACCGGGTTTTATCAAATTCAACCTCTCCCTGGCAATTTTTTCAATTTCGTAGGGATCTGACTTCAAAGCGTCAATTTCCAGCCGAAATTTTTCATTCCTAGCCCGCAAAATTTCATTTTCATTTTTCATTTTCAACTGTTCTTGCTCTAAACGGTAAGCATTTAAAATACCATTCTCGTGAAAAACCGCCATCAAGACCAGCAATAAAAAAAAGCCTAGGCTCAACAAAAGAATCTTCTGGTATCGAGAACTTTCAGTCATAAGCTACTAACCGTGCGGAGAACCTCCGCTGGTAATGAGCCATATTTATCTTGCGGGCAAACGTTCTCTTGGGCTCAACGGGTTATTGCTAGTCGGCCCCACGCCCAGTGGTTGCTCGTTGGCCCTTAGTGGTGGTGGAGGTTATAAAAAACATCTTTACCCCGGTAAACTGCTGTATCTCCGAGGATTTCTTCAATACGTAAGAGCTGGTTATATTTGGCAGTACGATCGGTTCGGCTCAAAGATCCCGTTTTAATCTGACCCGCATTTACCGCCACAGAAATATCCGCAATGCTGGTGTCTTCAGTTTCCCCGGAACGATGCGATATAACGGATGTATATCCTGCTCTTTTGGCCATTTCGACAGCATCTAGTGTTTCCGTAAGGGTTCCTATTTGATTTACTTTAATCAGGATAGAATTGCCGACCCCTTGCTGAATTCCTTTAGCCAGAATTTTTGTATTCGTGACAAACAGGTCATCACCGACAATTTGAACGGAATCACCAACTTTGTCCGTCAATTTTTTCCAGCCCTGCCAGTCATTTTCAGCCAGACCGTCTTCAATACTGACAATGGGATATTTGCCCGCCAAACGGACCAGGAAATCCACCATCTCATTAGATGTCCATTTACTATTACCTTCTGCTGACAGGGTGTATTTTTTGTTGGAGAACAATTCGCTGGCGGCGACATCCAGAGCAATTAAAATATCTTTTCCAACTTTATAGCCAGCGCTTTTAACAGCCTTAATCAAAACTTCAATAGCCTGCTCATTCGATTGCAGGTCAGGGGCAAATCCGCCCTCATCTCCAACAGCGGTATTGAAGCCTCCCTTTTTCAAGACTCCTTTCAAATGGTGAAACACTTCGACACCCATTCTTAAAGCCGCTGAAAAAGATTTTGCACCAACCGGCACGATCATAAATTCCTGGATATCCACATTATTGTCCGCATGCATACCACCGTTCAGCACATTCATCATGGGAACTGGGAGCTCTTTGGCGTTAGTGCCGCCGATATATTGAAATAAGGGTAGGTCGAGATCGTTTGCCGCCGCCTGGGCCACTGCTAAAGAAACCCCGAGTATGGCATTAGCGCCCAGATTGCTCTTATTGACCGTTCCATCCATTTCTATCATCAGTCGGTCAATCAAAATCTGTTCTGTAACTTCAATCCCGATAATTTCCAATGCAATTTTGGTGTTTACATTTTTTACCGCCTTGGAGACTCCTTTCCCCATATAAACCTTGGGATTCTTATCGCGGAGTTCCACCGCTTCCCGCGAACCGGTGGATGCTCCGGATGGAACGGCGGCCCGGCCCATAGCACCACTTTCCAAGGTCACGTCCACTTCCAGCGTAGGGTTGCCCCTTGAGTCCAAAATCTGTCTGCCTAGCACCTCGATGATTTCGCTCATAACCTCACTCTACAAGTTGTCCACGGGCCGCGGTTAACGCTTTGCGGCTGGCTTCTAGTGTTAGGCTGATTTCCTCATCCGAATGAACCACAGACATAAAACCGGCCTCAAATTGGGAGGGTGCGACATAAACCCCCTCCTCTAATAATCCATTAAAATATCGTCCAAACAAATCCGTGTCACAGGATTTGACCGTTTCAAAGTCAACGATTTCCTGATCGGTAAAAAACATGGAGAACATCGAACCCACACGGGTAAATTGAGCCTGAATACCAAGAGCATCGACATTTTTCTTCAAACCTTCACAGAGTTTTGCCGATTTCTGCTCCAGAGTTTCATAAATCCCCTCTTGCGAGAGCAGATCCAGCATTTCGTTCCCAGCTGCCATTGCCAAGGGGTTCCCGGACAGGGTACCCGCCTGGTAGACCGATCCCACCGGAGATATATGATCCATCACTTCCCGAGAGCCGCCATATGCGCCTACAGGCAGTCCTCC
>Ga0207991_1001698_pt1 | contig 13066 bp, 10 predicted proteins | sample ETN07SmetaG_FD_185786 | JGI IMG/M metagenome (GOLD analysis project Ga0207991, IMG submission 185786) | Marine microbial and viral communities from oxygen minimum zone, Eastern Pacific Ocean - ETNP2014F14-07SV275 (SPAdes) (version 2) | ecosystem: Environmental > Aquatic > Marine > Oceanic ... | reverse complement strand
CAGCTTCTGATATTTCTTTTCCATTTAAATAATCATCCATCAGTTTTTCATCTTGTTCTACGGCCGTTTCTATTAATTCTTTTCTATATTTTTTAGCTTGTTCTTGTAGCTCATTTGGTATCTCTACATATTCATATTCAGCACCTAGCTTTTCTTCTTTCCATATAACTGCCTTCATTTTAATTAAATCAACTATGCCCTTAAAAGAAGCTTCTATACCAACTGGTAACTGCATTACCAAAGGTTTTACTCCAAGTCGGTCTTTAATCATGTCAACACACATAAAAAAATCTGCACCAGTTCTATCCAATTTATTTACAAAACAAATTCGTGGAACTTTATATTTATCTGCTTGTCTCCAAACTGTTTCTGACTGAGGTTCTACTCCAGCAACACTATCAAATACAGCAACAGCACCATCTAAAACCTTTAAAGATCTTTCTACTTCAATAGTAAAATCAACATGACCCGGTGTATCAATAATATTAATTCTATGTTCCCGCCAAAAACATGTAGTTGCAGCTGACGTAATTGTAATACCTCGTTCTTGTTCCTGTTCCATCCAATCCATTATTGCTGCTCCATCATGGACCTCGCCTATCTTATGACTCTTTCCTGTATAATATAATATTCTTTCAGTAGTCGTTGTTTTTCCAGCATCAATGTGTGCCATGATCCCAATATTTCTATATTTTTCTAAATTGTGTGTTCTAGGCATCGTTACCACCTGTAATGTGCAAAAGCTTTATTTGACTCCGCCATTCTGTGTGTATTTTCTCGTTTTTTCATAGCTGCTCCTTTTTTTTGTGAAGCATCCATAAGTTCACTAAATAATTTATCAGACATCGATTTATTTTTTCTTTTTCTCGTAGCTTCTAAAAGCCAACGCAAGGCTAAAGTTTGAGATCTTTTTGTATTCACCTCCTGTGGAACTTGATATGTTGCTCCACCAACTCTTCTAGATCTTACTTCAAGATTTGGACGAATATTGGCTACTGCTTCATTAAAAATTTTTATTGGATCATCTTTGGTTTTATTTCTTATTTTTTCCAGAGCATCATAAATTATCTTTTCAGATGTTGTCTTTTTTCCGTCATACATGACAAAATTGATAAACTTCGCTAAAACTAATGAACTGTATTTAGTGTCAGGATAAAAAATTCGTTTTGGTGCTTGTTTTTTTCTAGACATAAAATTATTTTGGCTTTTTAGCGCCGTATTTAGATCTTTGTTGTTTTCTCGATGTAACTCCTTGAGTATCTAAATTACCTCTCAGTATATGATAGCGCACTCCTGGTAAATCTTTCACCCGTCCACCTCTTATTAAAACAACGGAGTGCTCCTGCAAATTGTGTCCTTCTCCAGGTATATAACAGGTAACTTCTTGACCGTTTGATAATCTGACTCTAGCCACCTTTCTAAGAGCAGAATTTGGTTTTTTTGGTGTGGTCGTATATACCTTTATACAAACACCTCTTTTTTGCGGCGATCTATCTAGGGCAGGAACCTTACTTCTATACTTAGGTTTTATCCTGGGTCTTTTAATCAACTGATTAATAGTCGGCATAATTTAACTCTTATATTTATGTTTGGAAAAGATGCTACTATCTGAATTATTTCAGACAAATTTAGTTAGCGTTTAAGGCAAATAAAACCCCACTTCCAACCATCAAAATTGCGCTAAACTACTAACTGACATATTAAAAGTCAACACTCAATTATTTAACTTTGTCTTATAATTAAAAGGTTTTAAGTGATTGGAATTTGTTTTTCCTTAGATTCCTCGGAAGATTGTTTAGTTAATAAGGAATCTCTCTCGTCAGCTACTTTTTGCCACTTCATTTTTGTAGCTCCTGTGCCCGCTGGTATTAGACGACCAACAATAACATTTTCTTTTAATCCTAAGAGTTTATCAACTTTTCCTTTTATTGCTGCATCGGTAAGAACTCTTGTAGTTTCCTGAAATGAAGCAGCGGATATAAATGAATTTGTTTGTAGTGAAGCTTTTGTAATTCCTAATAGTATTCTTTCTGCTAAGGCAGGTTTTTTTCCTTCTTTCTTTAAGATTTCATTTTCATGATCAAATTCATTCTTATCAATTATTTCACTCGGTAAGTATTTGGAATCTCCTGATGATTTAATTTCCACCTTTTTTAACATTTGTCTCAATATAGTTTCGATATGTTTATCATTTATTACAACCCCTTGAAGACGATATACTTCTTGAACTTCATTAACGAAGTACTCTGTTAAATATTTTATACCTAAAATTCTTAAAATATCATGTGGCGCCGGACTACCATCTAAAAGATACTCTCCTTTTTTTATTTTTTCACCCTGATTAAAATTTATATGTTTTCCTTTGGGAATTAAATAAGATGATGATGTACCATCTACTTTTACAATAGAAATTTTTTGTTTTCCTCTAAGTTCTTTTCCAAATTCAATTGAACCATCGTTTTCAGCAATAATTGCACTATCTTTAGGTCTTCTTGCCTCAAATAATTCAGCGACTCTAGGCAAACCGCCTGTAATATCTCTAGTTTTAGAAGTTTCTTTTGGCAACCTTGCTAAAACATCACCAGCATAAACTTTTTGACCATCATTTACTGAAAGAATTGAGTCGGGAACTAAATAATATCTTGCTTCATTATCATCGGCTTTTTTAACGACATTTCCTTTTTCATCTCTTAGTGTAATTCTTGGTTTCAATTCAGTATTTTTAGATTGAGATCTCCAATCTAAAACTGATTTAGAAGATATTCCTGTCGCGTCATCCATTATTTCAGCTAACGAAACTCCATCTACTAAATCCATATAACTTGCTACTCCGCTTTTTTCCGCAATAACTGGTAGTGTATAAGGATCCCACTCACATATTTTCTTACCTTTTTTAACATCTTCGTCATTATCACAATAAAGTTTAGCTCCGTAAGGTATCTTATAAATAGCAAGTTGACGTCCATTTTGATCCTCTATGGACACTTGAGTATTCCTACCCATAATAATTTTATTTTTTTTAGAATCTTCAATAATGTTTCTGTTTGTAATCTTAATTTTACCCGATGAATGAGCAACTACTTGTGACTCCTCTTTAACTTGTGCGGTACCCCCCACGTGAAAAGTTCTCATAGTTAATTGCGTTCCTGGTTCACCAATAGATTGTGCTGCGATCATTCCAATCGCTTCTCCTTCAGCAACTATTTTTCCACGTGACAAATCTCTTCCATATGATTCGGCACAAACACCTTTTTTCGAACCACATGTTATCACAGAGTAAACATTTACCGATTTTACACCAGCAGCTTCAATTTTTTCACACGCTTCTTCATCCATGATTTCCTTCTTTTTTAAAACTATCTCTCCTGTGATTGGGTTTTTAACATTATCAAATGCTGTTCTTCCAAGTATCCTATCAGATAAACTTACAATTATATTTCCACCTTCAATAATTTCAGACATTGTTAAACTATCTTTTGTTTTACAATCGCATTGAGTTTTGGTAATCGATATATCCTGGGCAACATCACAAAGTCTTCTTGTTAAATATCCAGAATTTGCCGTTTTCAGAGCGGTATCAGCTAAACCTTTTCGAGCACCATGAGTAGAATTGAAATATTCTAAAGCTGTTAGCCCTTCTTTAAAATTCGCCGTTATTGGTGTCTCGATAATTTCACCTGATGGTTTGGCAATTAATCCTCTCATGCCTGCTAATTGTTTCATTTGTGCAGCAGAACCTCTTGCGCCAGAGTTTGCCATCATAAAAACTGAATTTGTTTCAATTCTATCATTTGGCATTATTTTTGTTGCTGATGAAATCTCCTTCATCATCTCATTAGCTACTAAATCAGTACATTTGGACCAAACATCAACAACTTTATTATATTTTTCTCCCCTTGTTATCAATCCTTCTGAGTATTGGCTTTCGTAATTCTCGATTTGCTTTTTAGCATCGTTAACAACTTTTTCTTTAGTTTTTGGAATAATTAAATCATCTTTTCCGAAAGAAATTGCAGCCTTAAATGCATGTTTAAAACCTAAGGTTTTTAGTTTGTCACAAAAAATTACGGTTTCCTTTTGTCCACAATAACGATAAACGAGATCAATTATTTCTGAGACATGTTTTTTAGACAAAAGTTTATCAATTAAAGCAAATTTAATCTTATGATGTTTTGGTAGAATGCTGGATAAAATAAATCTACCTGCTGTGCTTCTGTATTTTTCTAAGATTCTATTCCCTTTTTCATCGACTGTCTCGTATCTACAAATTATAGTTGAATGTAAGCTAATGCTTTTTGCCTCTATAGCCTGTTCTATCTCTGTAATATTTGTAAAATATCCTTTTGACTTATTATCTTTAGTATTTTTTTCTACAGATTGAGATAAGTAGTAGATTCCCAATACCATGTCTTGACTTGGAACAATAATAGGTTTTCCATTAGATGGACTTAATATGTTATTTGTTGACATCATCAACACCCTAGCTTCTAATTGTGCTTCTATACTTAAAGGAATATGAACAGCCATTTGATCTCCATCAAAATCAGCATTAAAAGCTGCACATACTAAAGGGTGTAATTCTATTGCTTTTCCTTCGATTAATTTAGCTTCAAAAGCTTGGATGCCCAGTCTATGTAAAGTGGGTGCCCTATTAAGTAGAACCGGATGTTCTCTTACAATAGTTTCTAGTGCATCCCAAACTTCTGGTTTTTCTTTTTCAACCAGTTTCTTTGCTTGTTTTATTGTTGTTGCTAAACCAAGTTTATCTAATCTTGCGTATAAAAAAGGTTTAAATAATTCAACAGCCATTTTTTTAGGAAGTCCACACTGATGAAGTTTTAATTCAGGACCAGATACAATTACCGATCTACCGGAATAATCCACTCTTTTACCTAATAAATTTTGTCTAAATCTTCCTTGTTTTCCTTTTAACATTTCAGCTAATGATTTTAGAGGACGTTTACCTGTGCCAGTTATGACCCTACCTCTTCTTCCATTATCAAATAATGCATCAACGGATTCTTGCAACATTCTTTTTTCATTCCTTACAATTATATCTGGCGCTTTTAAATCAATTAATCTTTTCAATCTATTATTTCTATTAATTACCCTTCTATATAAATCATTTAAATCAGAAGTAGCAAACCTTCCACCATCTAGAGGTACTAATGGTCTAAGTTCTGGAGGAATAACAGGAATACATGTTAAAATCATCCATTCAGGTTTATTTCCTGATTGAATAAATGATTCCATTAATTTTAATCTTTTAATAGTTTTTTCTTCTGTAACTTTTGATTTAATTCCTTTTAATAATAATTTTAATTTATCTCTCTCAGCTTTTAGATCTAAATTTATTAATATTTTTCTTATAGCTTCAGCTCCAATACTTACTTCAAATGAGCCCTCTTCGTATTGTTCTTGAATCTTGATATATTCTTCTTCGGAAAGAAGCTGATTTTTTTTAAGTTTAGTAAGACCGGGTTCTATAACCAAAAAACTCTCAAAATATAAAACTTTCTCAACATCCTTAAGTTTCATATCAACAGCAGCCGCGATTCTACTTGGAAGAGATTTCAAAAACCAAATGTGAGCAACTGGAGATGCTAGTTCTATGTGGCCCATTCTATCTCTTCTTACATTGGATTTAGTAATTTCAACTCCACATTTTTCACATATAATGCCTCTAAATTTCATTCTTTTATATTTTCCACACAAGCATTCATAATCCTTTATAGGACCAAAAATCCTTGCACAAAAAAGTCCATCTTTTTCTGGCTTGAAAGTTCTATAATTTATTGTTTCTGGTTTTTTAATTTCACCAAATGACCAGGATTTAATTTTATCTGAACTGGCCAATGTAATTCTTATTTTACTAAAACTTGGTGCAGGTGCAATAGTTTCTGACTTAAATAATTTAGTTATACCTTTATCCATAAATACCTATACTAATTCAATATTTAAGGCTAGAGATTTAACTTCATTAATTAAAACATTAAAAGATTCTGGAATTCCTGACTCAAATTTATCATCACCTTTGACAATAGTCTCATAAACTTTTGTTCGACCCGCAACATCATCAGATTTTACAGTTAAAATCTCTTGTAAAGTATACGCTGCTCCGTAAGCTTCTAATGCCCAAACTTCCATCTCTCCAAATCTTTGGCCACCAAGTTGAGCCTTTCCTCCTAGAGGTTGTTGTGTCACTAAGCTGTAAGGTCCTGTAGATCTAGCGTGAATTTTATCCTCTACTAAATGGTGAAGTTTGAGCATATAGATGATTCCAACAGTTACCTTTCTGTCAAATTGCTCACCTGTACGGCCATCCCATAAAGTAGTTTGTCCAGACGAGGGCAATTCAGCCAATTTCAATAATTCAGTTACATCTTCAACGGATGCACCATCAAAAACAGGTGTAGATACAGGTATCCCTGGTAATAAATTTACAATTAAATCATCAAATTCTTTATCCTTTAAAGGTTTAATCTTTTTTTCGTAAATATTGTCACCATAAACTTTCTTAAGAATGTTATGAATTAGTTCATCTCTCTTTCTTATATTATTATGTTGTTTTATTATTTGGTTAATTTTTTCACCCAATTCAGCACAAGCCCAGCCTAAGTGTGTTTCTAAAATTTGACCTACATTCATTCTGCTAGGTACGCCTAATGGATTCAGAACTACATCTACTGGTTTTCCATTTTTCATATAAGGCATATCTTCAACTGGTACAATTTTGCTTATAACACCCTTGTTGCCATGTCTTCCTGCCATCTTATCTCCTGGTTTTAAACTTCTTTTAACAGCCACAAAAACTTTTACCATTTTTAAAACATTGGGCAAAAGATCATCTCCTTGTTGAATTTTTTCAACTTTATCTTCAAATCTATCTTTTATATCTTTTTTAACATTTGTATATTGTTCTTTAAGAATTTTAAGATCATCATTTGTTTTTTGATCAACAAACTGTAATTTCCAAAAGTCATTCAAATTTGCATCATCTAAATTTTTTGGAGTTAATTTAGTTAGATCTTTAAGTTTTTTAATATCATCGCTTAATTTTTTACTCTTAATCATTTCTTGAACTCTAATTTTAATATTCCTTTCAAGAATTTCTTCCTCTGCTAACTTATCTTCTTGAACAGATTCTATTTCAGATCTTTCTATAGCTGTTGATCTTTCGTCTTTTTCAATCCCATGTCTGTTAAAAACTCTAACATCAATAACTGTTCCGTTACTACCTGGTGGCATTTTTAGTGAAGAATCTCTTACATCGGTGGCTTTTTCACCAAAAATTGATCTAAGTAATTTTTCCTCTGGATTAGATATGCTGTCTCCTTTAGGAGTAACCTTACCAACTAATATATCTGCCGATTTAACTTCTGCTCCTATATATACTATGCCTGATTCATCTAAATTTCTTAAAGATTCCTCGCTAATGTTAGGTATATCTCTTGTTATTTCTTCAGTTCCTAATTTTGTATCTCTGGTCATTAATTCATATTCTTCTATATGAATTGAAGTAAAAACATCATCTGTCACACATCTCTCGGAAATTAAAATTGAATCTTCAAAGTTATAACCAAGCCAAGGCATAAATGCTACTGTAATATTCCTACCTAAAGCCAACTCACCTAATTTTGTTGCAGGACCATCAGCAATAATATCTCCTTTTTTAATTACGTCTCCAACTTTTACTAAAGGTTTTTGATTTATGGTAGTATTCTGATTTGATTTTTGAAATTTTAATAAATTATAAATATCTACCCCTGATTTAGAAAGATCTTTTTCAAATGCTTTAACAACTATTCTCTTACCATCAATTTTATCAACAACACCATCCTTTCTAGCTATAATTGTCACTCCAGAATCAAGTGCAACGTCCCTTTCAATTCCAGTTCCAACCAATGGTGATTCGGGTTTTATTAATGGAACGGCCTGTCTCATCATATTTGATCCCATTAAAGCTCTATTAGCATCATCATTTTCTAAAAATGGTATCAATGAAGATGCAACTGACACTAATTGTTTTGGCGAAACGTCTACATAATCAACTGAATCTGGTTTTGATAAAATAAAATTAAGTGATTTTCTACATGCTACTAATTCATCTGTGATACGGCCATCTTTATCAATCTGTATATTAGCTTGTGCTATCGTAAATTTTTCTTCTTCTATTGCGGATAAATATTCTATTTTATCAGTAACTATACCTTTTATAAATTTTCTATATGGAGTTTCTAGAAATCCATATTTGTTCACTCGAGAAAATGTTGCTAAGCTACTGATTAATCCAATATTTGGACCTTCTGGTGTTTCTATTGGACATATTCGTCCATAGTGTGTTGGATGTACATCTCGCACTTCGAAACCGGCCCTTTCTCTGGTAAGACCACCGGGGCCTAAAGCAGAAACTCTTCTTTTATGTGTTATCTCTGCTAATGGATTGGTCTGATCCATAAATTGTGATAACTGGGACGTTGCAAAAAAATCTTTGAGAGCTGCAGTAATTGGTCTGGGATTTATTAAATCCTGGGGCATAGCTGATTCTATTTCTACAAGTATTGACATTTTTTCTTTTATAGCTCTTTCCATTCTTAAAACACCAATTCTAAATTGATTTTCAACGAGTTCACCCACCGATCTAACTCTACGATTTCCCAAATGATCTATATCATCAACTTCTCCCTTGCCGTCTTTTAGATCAAGCATATGTTTAATTATTGCAATAATATCATCATTACGTAAAATCGTTATATCGTCATTACATTTTAACTGTAGTTTATTATTTAATTTAACCCTACCAACGTCGGAAAGATCATAACGCTCAGACGTGAAAAATAATTTATTAAAAATTTCATTTGCAACTTCAAAAGATGGAGGCTCCCCTGGTCTTAAAACTCTATAAATATCATTTATTGCTTCCATTTTTGAATCATTCTTATCCATATTTAATGTATCTATCAAATATGAACCTTTTGTAATTGGGTCAACATCAGCAATCTCAAGTGTAGAAATATTATATTCTAAAATATTATTTAAATTCTCTTGATCTATTGCTGAGCCTGATTTTAGAAAGATTTCATTATTTATTGGATTTGTTATATTATTCTTAATATATTTTCCTAAAAAATAATCAGATGTAAATAAAACATTTTTTAATCCTTCATCAAATAATTTTTTTGCAATAGCAAAATTTATCTTTGATCCCTTTTTTAATATTTTTTTATCATTATTCGTATCAACTAAATCGGTTCTTAGTTTAACTGGACGTTTATATTCATTAGGATTGAATTTTGTTTTCCACTTTTTTTTTTCTTTGTCGAAAATAAAAATTTTAAAATCATAAAATAAATCTAGTATTTCACTTCTCTTATACCCCAAAGCATATAGCAAAGTTGTAATGGGTAGTTTTCTTTTTCTATCGATTCTAAAATATAAAAGATCTTTAGCATCATATTCAAAATCTAGCCAAGAACCTCTATTTGGTATTATTCTACAATTAAAAAGAAACTTACCACTTGCGTGCGTTTTACCTTTATCATGATCGAAAAAAACTCCTGGGCTTCTATGCATTTGATTAACCACAACTCTTTCAACACCATTAATCACAAAAGTACCACTTGGAGTCATTAAAGGAATGTCTCCCATATAAACTTCTTGTTCCTTTGCTGACAAAACTTGTTTTGTATTACTTTCAGTATCTATATCATAGACAACTAAACGCAATGTAGGTTTTAAAGATGCTGAATAAGTTAAATCTCTTTGGCGGCATTCGTCAACATTGAATTTTGGCTTCTCTAAACGAAAAGAAAGAAACTCCAAAGTAGCTTTTTCTGATATTTCTTCTATAGGAAAAGTATTTCTAAAAACTCTATGAAGACCCTTTTGTAAATTTATTTCACTTACATTTCCGATATTTAAAAATTGTTGATAGGATTTCTTTTGGACATCAATTAGATTCGGAATAGACAAAATTTCTTTTAACTTTCCAAAATTCTTTCTTATACTTTTTTTCTCAGTAAAAGATAAATCCATGAACACCTTTACATCCTAGGATGTAAATAAAAATTTAATATTAAAAAAATACTACTTTAATTCTACTTTAGCTCCAGCAGCTTCAAGCTTTTTCTTGACTTCCTCAGCTTCTTTTTTCGGAACACCTTTTTTAACTTCTTTTGGTGCTGCTTCAACTAAATCTTTTGCTTCCTTTAAACCTAAACCTGTAATTGCTCTAACTTCCTTTATAACATTAATTTTTTTATCACCGACTGCAGCAAGAAAAATAACAAAATCTGTCTTTTCTTCTTTCGGTGCTTCTACCACGCCAGCTACAGCTGCTGCTACAGGAACTGCTGCTGAAACACCCCATTTTTCTTCTAATTTTTTTGAAAGATCAGCTGCTTCGACAACTGTAAGTTTTGACAACACATCTATAATTTTATTTAAATCTGACATTGAAAATCTCTCTTAAATATTTTACGCTTTTTTACTCTTGGCGAGCGCCAAAATAGCAATTTTTGAGCCTGGCGCAAGTAAAATACTCATAATTTTCTGGGCTGGAGTAGCTAAAATACCAACAATTTTAGCCCTAGCCTCGTTTAATGTAGGAAGTGTCGCAATTTTTTCCACATCTTTCACAGAAAGTGGTTCTTCTTCCATAATTCCACCAATAATTTTTAAGTTGGAATTACTTTTTGCAAACTTTGTCAATATTTTTGCTGAGGTTATAGCATCCTCAGAAAAAGCAACTGCGGTAGGCCCGGAAAATAAATTCTCCAATTTTTTAAATTTACTTCCTTGTAAAGCGAGCTTTGTAACTCTGTTCTTTGTTATTTTAAAAAGTATTCCATGTTTTCTCATTTCAGATCTCAATCTTTCAATCTCTTTTACTGTTAAACCTTGATAATGAGTGACAAAAACTGAGCTAGTTTTATTAAAAAAAGCTTTCATTTCCTCTATATAATTCTTTTTTTTATTTTTGTTCATCATAATATTACTCTTATAATTTCAATTGATAAGAAACACCCATTGTTGATGTTAAATAAGCAGATAAAATAAAATTACCTTTTATTCCAGTAGGTTTTTCTTTTAATAAAGTGTTCATAAAAGCATCATAATTTTCTTTAAGCTTTGCATCAGAAAAACTTTTTTTTCCTATAGAGACAGCAATATTTCCGTCCTTATCATTTTTGATTTCAATCTGACCATTTTTTATTGCTTTTACTGAAGTTTTAATATCATTTGTTACAGTTCCAAATTTTGGATTAGGCATTAAACCTTTTGGTCCTAAAATTTTACCAAGTTTTCCCATTTTTGACATAGTCGCTGGTGTGGCTATAAGTTTATCAAAATTTATTTTTCCGTTTGTTATATCGTTAACTAAGTTATCAAATCCTGCTATTTCAGCACCAGAATCTCTTGCTTCTTTAATTTTATTTTCTTCACAAAGAACGGCCACCTTTACTTTTTTCCCGTTCCCATTTGGTAAATTTACCAAAGTTCTTAAACTAATTTCCTCTTTTTTCTGTTTTAAATTTAATAAACAAGAAACATCAATTGACTCGTTAAATTTAGCTGTGCAATTTCTTTTAACTTTTTTAATTACATCATCTATAATTTCTGGCTTATTTTCATTAGATGCTTCAAGTAACTTTTTATATCTTTTTGATAGATTCGACCTCATTAATCTTTTACCTCAATACCCATAGATCTAGCTGATCCACTAATTATCTTGACTGCTTCTTTAATAGAATGTGCGTTTAAATCTTTCATTTTTTCCTGAGCTATTTTTTCTGCTTGTTTTTTTGTAATTGTCCCTACTATAACTCTTCCTGGTTCTCGTGAGCCTCCTTTTAATTTGGCTGCCTCTTTTATAAAATGAGAAGCTGGCGGAGATTTAATTACAAAATCAAATTTTTTATCTTTATATACAGTAATTACCACAGGGATAGGTTTACCCATAAAACTTTTAGTTTTTTCATTAAAGATCTTACAAAATTCCATAATATTAATTCCGCGTTGACCCAAAGCTGGTCCTACAGGAGGAGCAGGATTTGCCTGACCACCTTTTATTTGTAGTTTAACGTATCCACTAATTTCTTTTGCCATATCTAAGATTTTTCTACTTGATTATAATCTAACTCTATTGGAGTTGGTCTACCAAAAATTGCGACTGATACTTTAAGTCTCGATTTTTCTTCATCAACTTCTTCGACTAAACCAGTAAAAGAAGAAAAAGGACCTTCACAAACCTTTACTTGTTCACCGATATCAAAACTAACAACGGGTGGTGGTATTAATGAACCTTCTTTAATATTTCCTAAGATTTTCTCAATTTCTTTATCCGAAACAGAAACAGGTTTTCCCGTTGTCCCTAAAAAACCTGTCACTTTTTGAATATTCCTAATCATATGATAAAGTTCTTTGTTCATTTCCATTTTTACCAAAACATAACTTGGAAAATATTTTTTTTTTCTTTGAACCCTTTTTCCTCTTTTTACTTCCGTAACTTCATGTATTGGTACTAAAACCTCATTAATTTTCTCATTTAATTCCTTAGCTTTTATAGTCTCTTTTATTGTTTTTGCTACTTTATGTTCAAAACCAGAAAAAGTTTGAACTATATACCAATTTTTCATATTAAAAATTAATAGTTAAAATTATATCTAATAAAAATCTATAAATTTGATCTAGTAACAAGAAAAATATTGCTGCAATAGTTGCTAATACAAAAACCATGGACGCTCCAATCAAAACCTCTTTTGTTGTTGGCCACGTCACTTTATATGCTTCCTGTTTTACACCTTGAACAAATTTAAATGGATTAATCATTTTTTTTATTCATCTCTGGCAGGAGCGGAGGGAATCGAACCCCCAACCTCCGGTTTTGGAGACCGGCGCTCTACCAATTGAGCTACACTCCCATTTAACCGAATGGTTCCAAAGTGGTTCCATCGTGATTGAAAATAAAAAAGCTTCCACAACTGCCTATAAGCTATGCTTATATAAAGGATAATATAATAATTTCAACTTATAATAAAGAGTGAAAACTGTAGGTTTTAGAGTC
>Ga0207991_1001693_pt1 | contig 13093 bp, 11 predicted proteins | sample ETN07SmetaG_FD_185786 | JGI IMG/M metagenome (GOLD analysis project Ga0207991, IMG submission 185786) | Marine microbial and viral communities from oxygen minimum zone, Eastern Pacific Ocean - ETNP2014F14-07SV275 (SPAdes) (version 2) | ecosystem: Environmental > Aquatic > Marine > Oceanic ... | reverse complement strand
GAAGTCTTAATATTCAAGGATCTTTTATTCATATCTTCGGCATATTCAAAAAATAAATCAATTCTATTTAATGGTTTTTTCTTTATTAATTCCGGCCATTCAATTAGAATAATACTTCGATCAGAATTTTCAAATAATCCTATGTTTTTAATATCAGCTTCATTCTTTAAACGATAAAGATCATAATGTTTAACAGTAAAATCTTTAATTTTATATTCAAAAACAATATTAAAAGTAGGACTTAAAACTTCGCTTTTCTTTAAGTTATTCTCAGTTTCACATTGATTTATCAGCAGCCTTGCAAAAGTTGTTTTTCCAACACCAATTTCTCCATACAAAAAAATGTGGTCGCCTGGTAATATTTTTTTTTTGATATCGTTGGCTATATTTTCTAAATCACTAATAGATGAAATTTTCATCTTAATGCCAGTTTAATAACGATAAGTGTCTGGTTTATAAGGTCCTTTTGGAGTTACGCTAATATAATCTGCTTGGTCTTTTGATAATTTTGTTAATTTTGCACCAACTTTGTCTAAATGCAGTCTTGCTACTTTTTCATCAAGATGTTTTGGTAAAACATATACTTTCTTTTCATACTTATGAGAATTATTCCATAGTTCTATTTGAGCAATAACTTGATTTGTAAATGAAGCACTCATCACAAAACTTGGATGACCAGTAGCGCAACCTAAATTAACTAATCTTCCTTCTGCTAGTAAAATAATTCTCTTTTTGTCTGGAAACTCTATCTCATGCACTTGAGGTTTTACTTCAGACCACTTATAATTTTTTAATGCATTTACCTGAATTTCATTGTCAAAATGGCCAATATTGCAAATTATTGCTCTATCTTTCATTTTTCTCATATGATCAGCTGTAACAATATCTTTATTGCCAGTCGCTGTAACAACTATGTCGGCCTTTCCTATCATTTCATCCATTAAGACAACTTCATATCCCTCCATAGCTGCTTGAAGTGCACATATTGGATCTACTTCTGTTACCATTACTCTTGCTCCGCTTTGTCTTAAAGATGCTGCACTTCCTTTACCAACATCACCAAATCCTGCTACAATTGCAACTTTTCCTGACATCATAACATCTGTTGCTCTTTTAATTCCATCAACCAAGCTTTCTCTACATCCATACAAATTATCAAATTTAGATTTTGTAACTGAATCGTTAACATTGATAGCAGGAATTAATAATGTTTTTTGTAATTCCATTTTTTTTAATGCTTTAATTCCGGTTGTTGTTTCTTCCGATACTCCTACAATCGTTTTTAACATGCCTTTGTATTCTTTGTGCATTAAGGCTGTTAAATCTCCACCATCATCAAGAAGCATATTTGCTTTCCAGTTTTTTTTGCCTTCAATAGTTTGTTTTATGCACCACCAATATTCTTCTTCTGTCTCACTTTTCCATGCAAATACTGGGATTCCAGCTTTAGCAATTGCTGCAGCTGCATGATCTTGAGTGGAGAAAATATTACATGACGACCATCTAACTTCCGCTCCTAATTCAACAAGTGTTTCTATTAGCACAGCAGTTTGAATTGTCATATGAAGACATCCAAGTATCTTTGCTCCTTTAAGTGGAAACTTACCTTTATATTCTTTTCTTAATGCCATTAAGCCTGGCATTTCAGTTTCAGCTAAAGAAATTTCTTTTCTACCAAACTCTGCTTGATTAATGTCTTTTACTTTATAATCATTCATGAAAAGCGTTTTTAGCAACTTTATAAAATATAATCAACTTAAGTTTATAGATGGAAAAGTAATTTCTATTTTTGCACCCTTATCATCTTTATTATTTGATGCAGTGATTACACCATTATGTAGTTCAACAAGATTTTTTACTATATTCAAGCCCAAACCAGAATGTTCACCAAACTTTCCGGGTCTATTGCTGTAGAATCTTTTAAAAATCTTTTTAGTATCTTTTTCTTTAAAGCCCACACCTTCATCAATCACTTTTAAAATAATACTATCATCTTGATTTTTATTAAGGTCTACATAAATTTTTTGATTATCTTTACTGAAGGATATTGAATTATCTAACAAATTTGCAATTATTTGTTCAATTCTATTTTCAATACCTGAAACAAAATAACCTTTTGATCCATTTGTTTTTAGTTGAATATTGATTCCTCTTTTTGAATTATAAACATTATTATAATCATCTACGACAGAGCTGGTAATTTCTTCTAAGTCAAGTTTTTTCATCTTTTCTGTTGAAATTGCAGCTTCATCTTTTAGCATTTGTGAGTAATCCGTTATCAATCTTTCTATTCTTTCCACGTCATGTGACATAATTTTTATCAACTCATTTCTTTGTTCTTGATTATCAGTTTCAGAAATAATTTCTGAAGCACTCTTCAAAGATGCTAAAGGATTTCTAATTTCATGAACTAAATCTATTGAATAATTTTTTGCAGTATTAATTCTTTTATGAAGTTCGTTTGTCATTTCATCTAAAGAATTAGATAAAATACCCAATTCATCATTTCTGCTCTTTATTGTTTCAATATTTGTCTTTTGTTCGCTTTTTTCTTTAATTAACTTTGTATAATTCACAAGATTCTTAATTGGCCTTATAAAGTATCTATTTAATACAAAAGAAAAAATTAAAATAACTACCACAGCAACTAGTGCTGTTCTAATGATAAAAATTTTCCTTTCATTTATAGCTACTCTAATATCATTTGCATTTTCAGTGATCACCAGATAACCAATATTATTTTTTCCATCATTTACATTTTTAATTGTGGTTAATAAAAATTGTTCATAACTTTCTTGTATAAAAGTATATGGTTTTCCAAATTCTGGGGAATCAGCATAATTAACTAAAATGTCACTTAACGAAGCTTGTTTGTCTTTTTTTAAAATTTCTTTTTTTTTATATTTTTTTTTTAAATTATTGCTTACAATATCCATTTCAATTATATCTAATCTTTGTGAAAAAGATCTAGGATCAAGATCTAATGTGTCAGTATCACCTATCAGGTTAAATTCGCTGTTAAAAATAATTACTCTATCTAAATTTTGAAAAAGAAATCTCGTTGAAAATAAAAACTTTCTAATATTATCTTCATTAAATTTAATTTTTAATCTATTTATATGATTGATTGTATTATCAATAATTTGCATATGATTAGCTGTTTTATCTTTAATTAGACTTGGCTGAATACCTTTTAAATGAACAATAGTGAAACTTCCAATAAAGATAAATATTATTAAGTTAATAAATAAAAATTTTTTGAGAATAGATAAACTTTTAAGAAAACTATTGAACATTAACTAACGTTCCAACGGTAACCACTTCCATACCTTGTTTCAATTGCAGAAAAATTGTTATCAACTTTTTTAAATTTTTTTCGAATTCTTTTAACATGACTATCTATAGTTCTATCTTCAATGTCGGTATCTTCTCTGTAGGCTATATCCATTAATTGTGATCTTTCTTTAATAATTCCAGGTCTTTTTGCAAGTTCTTTTACAATCAAAAATTCTGTAGTTGTAAGCTTATCGGGCAATTGTTTTCCATCCCATTCACACTCTAGTTGCGATGGATCTAATTTTAATTTTCCGTGTGCTATAATATTTCTTGCATCTTCAATATTATTACCCGCATCTTTTTTTCTTAGTTGTACTCTAATTCTTTCAATTAATACTTTTATCGAAAAACCTCCTGATTTTTTTACAAAATCATCTGCCCCTAGTTTCAGACCGAGTAATTCATCGATTTCGTCATCTTTAGAAGTTAAAAAAATTACAGGTAATGATGTTTTTTTTCTTAATTTTTTTAGAAGTTCTTCCCCATCCATTTTTGGCATTTTAATATCAACAACTGCTAAATCTGGTGGTGTTCTACTGAGACCTATTAATGCACTTTCTCCATCTAGATATGTTTGAACATTAAAGCCTTCTTTTTCCAAAGCTATGCTTATACTTGTAAGAATATTTCTATCATCATCTATTAAAGCAATTGTTTGTTTATGCATAATATACTTTAAAAATACTAAATTGTTCTTATTTGGGCAATACCCGTTAGTTAGTGAAGTATTCCCCAATTATCACCAATATTTATGTCCATTGTCAATGGTGTTGAAAATAAATGTAGATCGCTCTTTGTAACGCTCGACATTTCATCTTTAATTATTTTAGTCATAGCTTTTACTTCACTATCTAGTACTTCAAAAATTAATTCATCATGAATTTGTAATAAAATTTTTGATTTTGTATCCTTTAGACTTTTAAATTTCTTATCCAATCTAATCATTGCCAATCTCATAATTTCAGAAGCAGATCCTTGAATTGGAGCATTTATAGCTGCCCTCTCTTGAAAATTTCTAATATTATAGTTTTTATCATTTATACCATTAATATGTGTTCGTCTTCCAAAAATATTATTTACATATCCGGTTTTTCTACAAAATTTAATAGTAGCATCCATATAGTGTTTAATTTCAGGAAATTTTAAAAAGTAAGAATTTAAAAATTCTTCAGCTTCACTATTTGAAACCATAATTTGTTTAGCTAAGCCATACTGTGATATTCCATAAATTATTCCAAAATTTATAGCTTTGGCTTTTCTTCTATAATCTTGATCAACTTTTTTTATGTCAATGTTAAATACTTGGCTAGCAGTTAAAGAATGTATATCTTCATTATTTTTAAAAGCTTTGTTTAATTCTTTTACATCGGCCAGGTCAGCTAATATTCTCATTTCAATTTGGTTATAATCTGCAGAAATTAACGTAAATCCTTTTTCTGCAATAAATGCTTTTCTTATGTCTTTACCATCTTCTGACTTAATTGGAATATTTTGCAAATTTGGATTACTAGAAGCTAGCCTTCCCGTGGTAGTTGCTGCTAATAAAAAAGAAGTATGTATTCTTTTTGTGCTAGGATTAATGTGTCCAGGTAAAGAATCTGAATAGGTATTCTTAAGTTTTGAAACTTGACGCCATTCTAAAATTAATTGAGGAAACTTATGTCCTTTAAAAGCTAAATCCTCGAGAACGCTTGCGCTTGTAGCAAAACTTCCTTTTCTAGTTTTTTTTAAAACAGCAATCTTCAATTCATTATAAATTATTTCTCCAAGTTGCTTAGGAGAACCAATGTTAAATTCTTTTTTTGAAATTGTAAAAATTTCTTTTTCTAAACTTTTTATTTTTTTTTCAAATTTTTCAGATAAATTTTTTAAAAATTTACTATCAATTTGAATTCCATTAATCTCCATAAAAGCTAATATTTCAATTAAAGGTTTTTCGAAAATTTCATAAATATTTGTTAATTTTTCTAGCTTGAGGTTTTTATGAAATATTTTATAAAGTCTATATGTGATATCAGCATCTTCTGCCGCATATTTCATAGCTTTATCTAACTCAACATCACGAAAATTTATCTCTTTTTTTCCAGTACCTACTAATTCTTTAAAAGTTATAGTTTTATGATTCAAATGAATTTTAGACAAGGTATCCATATTGTGTCGATTTTTTCCTGCATCAAGAACATAAGACATTAACATGGTATCTTCCATTGAATTCATTTTCACTCCATGTTTATATAAAACTATAAAATCAAACTTAATATTTTGACCTATTTTTTTAACACTACTATCTTCGAGAAGAGGTTTTAATTTTTTTATAACTGCCTCTTTTTTAAGGCAATCGTCAGACTTATGACCAATAGGAATATAACAAGCCTTTCCAATTTTAGTACTTAATGAAATACCAATTAAATCTGCCTGATGCGCATCTAAAGAATTAGTTTCAGTATCTATCGCAAGTTCTCCAGATTCTTCTGCCTCTTGGATATATTTATCAATTTCTTTTTCATTTTTAATTAAATAATAATTTTTTTTACTAATACTTTTTTGTTCTTCTTTTGGATAAGAATCAATATTTTTTACTGATAGCTCTGGTTCTCCATATGTTGAAATAACGGAGCTTAGTAAACGGTTGAATTCCATCTCTCTTAAATATTTATAAAGTTTATCTTTATCTATTTCTTTAAATCTGAATTCTTCAATTTTTTCCTTTATAGGAACATCTTTTTTTAAAGTAACTAATTTCTTGCTAATTATTGCTTTCTCTTTATTTTCAATAATAGTTTCACGTCTTTTGTTTTGTTTGATTTCGTGTGCTTTATCTAATAATTTTTCTAATGTATCATACTTATTTATCAACTCAGCCGCAATTTTGATTCCAATTCCTGGAACTCCCGGAACATTATCACTACTATCTCCAGCTAGTGATTGTACATCAATTACTTTTTTTGGATCTACACCAAATTTATCAATTACGTCTTTTGAAGTAATAAATTTGTTTTTCATTGGATCATAAAGACGAACATCTTTTTTATAAAGTTGCATTAAATCTTTGTCAGAAGAAACAATTGTTACTTTTGCACCCTTTTTTAAAATTTGTTCTGTATACGTTGCAATTAAATCATCAGCTTCATAATTGATTAATTCAACTGAGGGTAAGTTAAATGCTGTTACAGATTTTCTTATATATTCAAATTGAGGAACAAGATCATCAGGAGTTTCGGATCTGTTACCTTTATAATCAGAATAAATTTCATTTCTAAAATTTTTTCTTGCAGAGTCAAAAATGACGGCAAAATGAGTTGGCTTTTGTAAATTATCATCTGACTTTGAATCTTCCAATAATTTAAAAAGCATATTGCAAAATCCGCTTACAGCCCCTACTGGCAAGCCATCGCTCTTTCTTGTTAAAGGAGGCAATGCATAATAAGCTCTAAAAATATAACCAGATCCATCAATTAAATAAAAATGGTCTGTTTTTTTTATTTTATCCATCTAAAATAATATTATCTTAATTCTATTGAATGTTATAAATGTATAACTTCTCATGAACAAAAAAAATGTGCTTTCTGTTAAAAATTTAAATAAAATTTACAATAGTAAGAATTCTAGTTCTATAAACGCACTCAATAATTTAAACTTAGAGGTGAAAGAAGGAGAAATTTTTGGATTACTTGGTCCAAATGGTGCTGGAAAAACCACATTCATAAATATTCTAGCAGGTACAGTGATTAAAACGTCTGGTGAAGTAATCGTGTGGGGCTTTGACCTGGATAAAAATCCTCGCCAAGTTCGAGCATCAATTGGAATAGTTCCACAAGAAGTTAACCTTGATCCTTTTTTTAGCCCAAAAAAAATACTTGAATTACAAGCTGGGTTGTATGGCGTAAAAAAAGAAGATCAAATAACAGATACAATTTTAAAGCTAGTATCTTTAGAAAAACAAGCAAACAGCTATGCACGAAGTTTATCAGGTGGTATGAAAAGACGACTATTAATGGCAAAAGCATTAGTACATCAACCACCAATAATTTTTTTAGATGAACCAACAGCTGGTGTTGATGTTGAATTGAGAAGAAATCTTTGGAAAAATGTAAAATCACTTAATAGTCAAGGAGTAACGATTATTTTAACAACTCACTATCTAGAAGAAGCTGAAGAAATGTGTGGCCGAATAGGAATTTTAAATAAAGGTAATTTAGTTGCTTTAGATAGCACAAAAAATCTTTTAAATAAAATCCAGACAAAAAAAGTAACTTTAAAAATAGATAAAAAAATTGAAATTAAAGATAATACTTTGGAGTCTTTAAAAATTATATCAAATGAAGAAAATGAAATCTGTATGTCTTATGAGAAAAGTAAAATTAATATAGAACAAATAATGAATTTATTTAAAAAGGATAATATTAAAATAAATGATATTTCCACAGACGATGGTGATTTAGAAGATGTGTTTCTTCGCTTAACAAAAACCTAGATTTTTAAATCTAAATAGCAAAATAAAATTTAAAAACTGTTAAAATTTTAGTTTAGAAAATTTATCTAGGTGATCTTTTATACAATATTCTTTGTAAAGTTCTTCTATGCATTTTAAGACGTCTAGCTGTTTCAGAAACATTTCTATTACATAATTCAAATACTCTGTGAATATGTTCCCACTTAACTCTATCCGCAGACATTGGATTGTCAGGTGGCTGTGGTTTTGTATTTGAGTCAGCTAAAAGTGCTTTTTCTATATCGTCAGCATCTGCTGGTTTTGATAAATAATCAATTGCACCCTCTTTTATGGCAGCTACAGCTGTTGGAATATTTCCATAACCTGTAAGCATGATGATTCTACTGTTTATATTTGAGCTTTGAATTATTTTAACAACTTCAAGTCCATTACCATCACCTAATCTCAGGTCAACAACTGCAAATGCGGGTTTACTCAATTTGACAGTGTTTATGCCTTTTTTTACACTCTCTGCTTGAGTCACTGCAAAGCCTTTCTGTTCCATTGCCCTAGCGAGTCTCTCTCTAAAAGGATTGTCATCATCAACTATCAACAAAGATTTATCCTTAAAATCACTTATTTTCTTTAACGTATTTGCTTCTGTCATAATTTTAATATGGTAGCATTTTTTTTAAATACAACACTTATTATTTTCTTTACATTAATTAATGAATAGCGTAATTGCTCAAAAATATAAAGTTTTTGAATTAATTATCAAAAACTTTTTTTATTAAATTTTTTTGGGGGCATATGCAATGCAAAAATTTAAAACAGTTGATGAAATTGTAAGTCAACTAAAACCGGAAAGACCAATTTATTGTATCAGAAAAAAATCGATACAAGTAGCGTCAAGAACTTTTCAAAATAAATTTCCTGGAACAATTTTATATGCTGTAAAAACAAATCCACATCCAGAAGTATTAAAAACAATTATACAAAGTGGAATTAATAATTTTGACGTAGCATCAATTAAAGAAATTAAAGATATAAGAAAAATGAGTCCGAAAGCAAAATGCTCTTTTATGCATACAGTAAAAAGCCGTGAAAGCATAAAAGAGGCTTACTTTAAATTTGGAGTTAAAACATTTTCATTAGATACAAAAGATGAACTAATAAAAATCATTGAGACAACAGATCAAGCCAAAGATTTAGAACTATTTGTAAGAGTTTCAGTTTCAAATGAACATGCTGAAATAGATTTATCAAAAAAATTTGGTGCATTAACTTTGGAAGCTGTTGGTTTATTAAGATTAACTAAACAATATGCTAAAAAAATTGGTTTAAGTTTTCATGTTGGGTCACAGTGCATGCATCCAATTTCATATGCAAAAGGAATTACAGAAATAGGAAATGTAATTAAAAGAACAGAAATTATTCCACACTACATAAATGTTGGTGGTGGTTTTCCTACTATTTATCCAGATCTAGTTCCACAATCTTTAGATAATTATTTTGAAGAGATTAATAAAAGTTTAAAAAATTTAAAATTAGATAAACTTCCAGAAATTATTTGTGAACCAGGTAGAGCTTTAGTTGCAGAAAGTGGCTCAACAATTGTAAGAGTAAACTTGAGAAAAAAACAAAAACTTCATATAAATGATGGAACATATGGAACACTTTTTGATGCTGGAGTACCAAACATAGTTTATCCATCGCGCTTAATTAGAAACGGAAGAATAATTTCTAAAAAATTAACATCATTTGATTTTTACGGGCCAACTTGTGACAGTATGGATTATATGAAAGGTCCTTTTATTCTTCCAAACAACATTAAAGAAAATGATTATATTGAATTAGGTCAACTTGGTGCTTATGGCTTAACTTTTAGAACAAAATTTAATGGATTTTACTCTAATGAAATTTATGAAGTAGAGGATGGTCCAATAATGAGCATGTACGACAAAGAAACTAAGAAAGCGTTTCTTGTTGCTTAATGTCTGATAAAAAAAACCTAGGACATAACAGTAAAAAAGATTTCCTTAAAAATCCTGTCGAACATATAGATATCACTTCCTTCGATTCTAGAAAGATTATTTCATCAATGGAAAAAATGTCTTTTGTTTCAAGAGAAACTGCAAATGCTGCAAATATTTTTAATGAAATGATTAAAGATAAAGAATGTACAATTTTTTTAACCCTTGCTGGATCTACATCCGCAGCTGGATGTATGAATATTTACAAAGACTTAGTTAAATATAACATGGTCGATACAATTGTAGCTACTGGAGCTTCTATAATTGATATGGATTTTTTTGAGGCTTTAGGATTTAAACACTATCAAGGCTCACAATTTCAAGATGATACAGAATTAAGAAAAAACTATATTGATAGAATTTACGATACTTACATAGATGAAGATGAATTGCAGATGTGTGATAAAAAAATATGTGAAATAGCTGATGAATTAGAGCCTCGAAGCTATACATCTAGAGAATTTATTTATGAAATTGGCAAATATTTAAAAAAAAATTCAAAGAAAAAAGATTCTTTAATTGAAACTGCATACGACAATGATGTTCCAATATTTTGCCCAGCGTTTACGGATTCAAGCGCAGGATTTGGATTAGTTATGCACCAAGAAAAAAACCCAAAAAAACATATGACAATTGACTCGGTAAGAGAGTTTCGCGAACTTACAGAAATAAAAATAAAATCAAAAGGTTCGGGTTTATTTATGGTGGGTGGCGGAGTTCCAAAAAACTTTGTTCAAGACACAGTCATTTGTGCTGAACTTTTAGGTAAAAATGTAGACATGCATAAATATGCTGTACAAATTACAGTTGCCGACTCTAGAGATGGAGCATGCAGCAGTTCTACTTTAAAAGAAGCAAGTTCCTGGGGGAAAGTAGATGTAACTAAAGAACAAATGGTTTTTGCTGAGGCAACTAGTGTACTGCCTTTAATTGCAAGTGATGCCTATCACAAGGGTGACTGGAAAAACAGAAGCAGAAAAAACTTTTCAAAAATATTTGGATAAAAAATTGAAATACCTACCTAATAAAAATGGTTTTCTTGGAATTGATAATAAATTCAATTTTAAAGAAAAAGTGGTTGTTGTTCCTTTTGGCTTAGAAAAGACTGTTAGCTATGGTGGAGGAACAAAAAATGGTCCTAAGGAAATTATCAAAGCATCACATCAAGTAGAATTATATGATGAAGAGTTGCACTGTGAGCCCTATAAAAAAATTGGGATCAAAACTCTAAAACCATTTAAAATTGATAGAAACATTAAAAAAGCTCTGAAAAAAATGTCGGATATAAATAAAGAAATTTTAAACAAAAAACTTTTTCCAATGACATTTGGCGGGGAGCATTCAATTACACCTGGATGTATTGTTCCTTTCGCTAAGAAACATAAAAACTTATGTTTATTACATTTTGATGCACATGCCGATTTAAGAGAAAGTTATAATGGTGAAAAATTTTCACATGCATCAGCAATTAAAAGGTGTCTAGATTATAAAAACGTATCGGTAATTTCATTCGGAATAAGAAATATTTCAGAAAGTGAAATATTTTATTTAAAAAAAAACTCATCTAGAATTAATATCTTTTGGGCAAAAGATAAAGCTAAGTGGAATTTAAAAAAATTTAAACAATTGATTAAAAATAAAACTGTTTATTTAACGTTTGATGTTGATGGATTAGACTCTAGTATAATGCCCGCAACTGGGACACCAGAGCCCGGGGGGTTATTGTGGGACGAAACTTTAAATATAATAAAAATAGCAGCAAAAAATTCTAATATTGTTGGCGCAGATATAAATGAACTTTCTCCAATTAAAGGATTTAATTCCTACAATTTTTTAGTAGCTAAATTAGCTTACAAAATTTTATCTTATAAATTTTTATATAAATAATTATTTTTTAACTAAGCTGTTTTAAAGGTGCCTAATAACAGTCTAAAAGGAATAAGCATTGTTAAAGCTACTAAAATTTTTACAGCTAAATCACCAAATGATAATGTAACCCAAGGTATTCCTGTTCCATAAAATGAAATAGAAAAGAATAAAAAGGTATCAACAATTGATCCAACAAAAGATGACGTTAATGGAGCAACAAACCATTTTTTCTTTCTTAATTGGTCAAAAATTTTTACATCAAATAACTGCGAAACCAAAAAAGCGATGCCTGATCCAATAGCTATTCTTACTGAAATTAAATCTGAAAAATTTGTTGAAAAAAAAAGTGTAAAAGCAATACCTATAACAAAACCAATATAAACAATTTTTCTCGCTACTAATTTTCCATAAGATCTATTTGTTAAATCTGTTATTAAAAATGCAATGGGATAACTAAATGCTCCATAAGTTAATATCCCTTCTAAACCATAATATTTAATCGGAAATTGGACTAAATAATTTGATGTTAATACAACCACTCCCATAAGAACTGAGAGAAGTAGTAATTGTTTATTCATTAAGTAGATTTTGCTAAAATTATTTTTTTAATTTTTTTCAGTCTTGGAGACAAATTTTTAATTTTTGCATCTTTTAAAAATTGATCAAAACTTCCTTTTTTATCTACCGATCTAACTGCGGCGTTTGATACATTCAGTCTCAAATTTCTTTTTAAAATCCCGCTAGTAAATTTTACTTTTTTCAAATTTGGTAAGAATCTTCGTTTAGTTTTATTGTTTGCGTGACTTACCTTGTGACCTTTTAAAGGTATTTTTCCAGTTAATTCACATTTTTTAGACATAATATTTTAGTGACTGTATAAAATGGGATAATGATCTCGTCAAGTTTATATGTAGCAACTTTACTAAAATGAATACAAGAAAGTTATAAATTATTAAAATAACCCTAGACAAACCATATAAGTTTTGCTAATGGCTTCGAATGTTGTCGTCTTTTAATCAAATTTTAAAAAAACCTAAAACAGTTAATTTTATCAACTTCTAAACCTTTTATTATTTTAGGACTTTTCTTATACTGGGGAGTAATTCTTGTAGGCACTTTTTTACAGCTAAATTAATCATCACTAAATAAAATAAATTCTTCTTTTCCTTATAAATCTATTGATTGACAATGATATATTTGAAGAATATTTACTAATTTATGGAAGTTTATCTACCCATAGCAGAAGTATCAGTAAACATAATTACAATTTTTTCTCTTAGCACAATTGTTGGTATTCTTTCAGGCTTATTTGGAGTTGGTGGTGGATTTCTTATGACTCCTTTTTTAATTTTTTTAGGTATACCACCAGCATATGCTGTAGCAAATGAAGCTAACAATATATTAGCGACATCAGTCTCTGGCT
>Ga0207991_1001683_pt1 | contig 13114 bp, 8 predicted proteins | sample ETN07SmetaG_FD_185786 | JGI IMG/M metagenome (GOLD analysis project Ga0207991, IMG submission 185786) | Marine microbial and viral communities from oxygen minimum zone, Eastern Pacific Ocean - ETNP2014F14-07SV275 (SPAdes) (version 2) | ecosystem: Environmental > Aquatic > Marine > Oceanic ... | reverse complement strand
GGCTGCGTTGGAATGATCGCCAGCGACGTTTGGCGCTGTGAAATTAAGCTCTGGTCTTTTTCAACTGTCGTAGTATTAGATTGATCAGGGTACAGCTTAAAGTTTGGCGGATAAAACTCAGGAATATCAGGAAGCTGCTCTTCTACTACGCCCAATGCGGTTAGCGTAACAATACGAGTGACTGGTTCACCTGCTACAAAACTATCACCTTGTGGCCATTCTTCATCCACTCGCACCATTTCAGAAGGCAACCAAGGGTAATCTATCCCCTGAGGAATGGGCTTAATGTTCACCGTAATGTCGGGCCCAACCCGATTGATTTGCTGGGTGCGGTTGAAGAAGCCAAAACGTTGGTTAGTATTGGCAGCCATAACTTCGCCAGTGAAAATAGGGCCTCTTAGCGTGAATTCACCGGATGCTTGAGGCACAACGGCAAATTGACGCTCTATAATCTGATACCTTCTACCGTTTACGATATCTGTATACTGTTTATCTTCTCCTAGCTGGGTGATTTCCGCATTTTGCATTTCTGGCGCTTGTAGGCTGCCGCGCTCAATATTGCTAGAAAGAAACAGCTTAACCGTGTAAAGCAGCTGTTGATTTAAATAGGCCTCTTTCACGTCGATGTCAGTGGTAACAAAATAGTCTCGTGCGACATTACTTTGTTCTTGAACTGGTATTACTTTAACTTGAATAGGCTTGGTTGATTTACCTTCAATGGTTAATGAAGGAATGGTGAACGTGCCTTCCTTACGAGGAAATAACGTAGTGGTCCAAACGGTGGTGCGCTTGGTGTCGAAATTGACAATTGAGGTTTGGCTACTTACTGATGTTCTTCCGACCACAAAGTCTTTAAGCAGGGGAGAGCTGTCGAATGCATCTCTGTCCGCGCTGCCGTCTGCGGTAACCGTTAAGCGAATGGCTTCATCCAACATGACAGGGTTTCTATCAATGGTGGCTTCCAGCGAATTTACATCGGCATAAGCCGCCGTACTTAAGAGTAGGGTTAATAAAAAAACTATAAGTGTAGATTGTAATAAGGCTCTCATCTACCAATCACTCCGGTTTGAAGGCATACGTTGACGCTGACGTTTTTGTGCTTCTAATTGCATTTTTCGTTTTAGTAGGAATGCAGGGTCGTCTGGCACGCGGCGCATTAAACTCTCCATTCGCTGCAGCTCTTCTTTTTCTGCGTCGGTAAGCTCGGTCTCTTGACCTTGCATTGCCTGTGCTTCCTGCTCTGCTTGTTGTTCGTTTTTTTGTGCTTGCGCGCTGTCACCTTGATCAGACTCTTCTTGTTCTGCATTTTGCTGCTGAGAGTCTGATGATTCGTTCTGACTGTTCATCTCGGAATCATCAGGCTGTTGTGAGTTATCTCCGCCACTTTGCTGTTCATCGTTAGCTTGGCTTTGGTCAGACTGTTGACCCTCATTATCGTCTTGCTGACCATTCTGCTCGTTTGAACCTTCCTGATTGTTCTGGTCCCCTGATTGCTGTTTGCTATTAGGGCTATCAGAGCTATCTTGGCCATTATCCTGCGAGTCACTCTGTTCGCCGTCATCGCCATTTTCGTTCTGGTTTTGCTCCTGATTCTGCTGTTGCTGCTGTTTCAGCAAATCCTCGACAATCTTTTTGTTGGTTCTTGCATCGTCGAAATCGGGGGCTTCGCTTAACGCCTGATCATATTTCTTAATAGCGTCTTCAAGCTTACCGAGTTTTGCCAGTGCATTGCCTTGATTGTAAAGACTCTCGGGACCAGGAATATTTTTGAAGGCATTTAATGCACCTTCGTAGTCACCTGATTTATAAAGTGATGATGCTTTCCAAGTGTCGTCATTAAACTGATTAACGGCGTCTTTGTACTTGCCTCTTTGATAGCTGTTTAATGCTTCTTGGTTGTCATTCATAAATGGCGTTTGCCACCATGAGAGTGAATCAGGTTGATTTGCCATCTCTAGAGAATCTTCTGGTGCGCCTATGCCTTGTGACGTGCCAGCAATTTCTGAGGGTTGGGCACGTTGCAAAGCATGGGCGTTTTTAATCATAGAGGGGCTAAGTAAACCCACTAACACGATGAAAACTAACCCGCGTTTGAATGCAAAGGCGGCAAACGGTAGAAGTATAAGCAGCAAGTAAGGGCCAACTTCTTTCCACTGGTCTCCTTGTAAATTACTCTCTTCTTCGTTCTCTTCGCTGTCGCTTTTATCAAGCAGAGATACCGAGGCGAGGGCATCAATGTCGGTGTCGTTTGATGTAAAGGATTCAAAGCGTCCGCCGCTCGTTTTAACCACGCCTTTCACTGCGCCTTCGTTTAACTTGGGTATAACGATGCTGCCGGTGAAGTCTTTTAATAGCTCGCCGCTTTGCTGGCGGATAGGCGCGCCTTCAGATGTCCCAACGGTAAGTGCATTTACTGTAAAAGGAATAGAAGCCACATACTCTTGAAGCTCTTGTTGTTGTTCTAACTCTATTCCGTCAGTAATCCAGTAGATCATGCCTGAGTTATATCCGGCATTTGTGAGAAGCTCTGACGCACTCTCTATACCTAGGAGAGGGTCGCTGCCCGGAACGGGCATAATTTCCGGTGACAGGCTAGGGATTAGGGTTGTGATATTTCCTGCGTCTTCGGTTAAGGGGCTAATGACAAACGCATCGCCAGCGTAAGCAACCAAGCCCATTTCTCCTTCACCAATAGCGTTGACTAGGTCTATCGCTTTATATTTAGCGCGAGTTAGCCTGTCTGGCGTCATATCGGTAGCGCGCATTGAAAGCGACATATCTATGACTATAACGTGTCCCATTTTCAACTGGTAAACCGGCTGCGGCAGGCGCTCCCAAGTGGGACCAGCGAGTGCTATCACGCTTATAATCCACACAAAAGCAAGCATCCACATTGGAGGTTTTGCGCCCATTTCGTTTTTTCCAATCACCATGTATTGATATAGGTGAGAAGGGATCACAGATTGCCAGCCAGATTGCTTAGCCGTGGTTTTTCTAATTAAAAACACAAGCAGCATCAAGGGAGCGAGCGCGATAAACCATTCGGGGCGTAAAAAATGAAATTGGTTTAAGAAGTCGAATTCCATTACTTCGTCTCCCTATTTGTTTGTGCTGCTCGTATTGAATCAACTGAATTCGGGTGTTGCTGGGACGAGTTAATTCGTCTTTGTGCGAACCAACGAAATGTTGATAAAAGAACCGTCAAGAATGCCCATAGTGCTGACAGTAATATTGCCGCACCAAGGGGATAGTAAAACAGTGCGCTCAATGGACGCATCTTACGCGTTTCACCTTCAATAGGCTCAAGCGCGTCAAGTTGTTGATAAATAGCTTGAAGTTCCTGGGCATTTCGAGCCCTAAAATATTGGCCGCCAGTGCTAGTCGCAATGTCGGTTAACATGCCTTCATCAAGTTCTTGCGACGGGTTTATTTGTCGGCTGCCGAAAAAGCTCTGGATCAGCATTTTATCTGCGCCCACACCAATAGTGTAAACCTTCACACCCTTACTAATCGCCAACTCTTTCGCCTGCTCAGGTGTAATATTCCCTGCAGTATTTTGCCCATCGGTAAGAAGAATTAATACGTTATTAGACTCTTCCCGTTCGTCAAAGCGCTTCACCGCTAAACCTATCGCATCGCCAATAGCCGTCTGTTCGCCAACCAACCCAATGACAGCTTCACTCAGAAGTGTAGAAACGGTATCTCTGTCATAGGTAAGCGGCGCTTGAACGTACGCGGTATCGGCAAATAAGATAAGGCCAATTCTGTCGCCAACGCGACGCTGAATAAATTCATACACCACCGACTTAGTCATGGTTAAACGGTTAACTTGTCGGCCATTTAGCTGCATGTCATCTATCTTCATACTGCCAGATAAATCCACCGCTAACATCATTTCTCGACCTTCATTCGGTATGCTGACAGGCTCTCCTAACCATTGAGGGCGTGCGGCAGCCGTCACTAGCAGCAGCCATATCAAGCTACTTACCAACAGCGGTATTTTGGTTTGTTTCAACTGGGTTTGCTCTGACACATCGCCAGGTCGCAAATTAGGAACCCGCAATGCAGCCATAGGCATGTCTTGTGCTTTTTTAGAAAGCAGGCGTACGATAATAGGCAAGGGGAGTACAAAAAAGACCCACCACCAAGCAAAATTAAGCATGATGCGGCTCCTTGGCTTGTTTATCATGAGGGCTGCCATCGTTTAGACCGCCATCATTCATATCGCCGTAAGCCCCCTTGTTTTTTGGCAGTTTGGCTTTTGAAAGCCAGTTTTTTACTGCCCCCTTGCAGGTTTCAAAATCACTAGGGGTGGGGGTGGCTTGATAAACATTGCTTACTAACAAACCTAAATCACTTTCAAGTTTGCTATCACTACTTTTCAATGCAGAGGTTAAGAACGCTTGCCACTGTTTACCATATAACCCAGCCACTTGCTGAGTTGGGTAATAGCTCATCGCCGTGCGTTTTAGAATTGAGTTTAACGCTACGGGCCAATTGCTTTGTTGTGCTGAAATCGATTCAAGTAAGGCTAAAGCTTGCTTACGTGCCTTGTTGTGACGTATGTGAGCAGTGATCGCTTTATATAGGCAAAATAGGGCAAGTAAAAATACTGCGATTGCGACCCACCAACCCCAATCTAATGGCCAAATGTTGACCTCTGTAGGTACGTGTATATCGCGCAGTTGAGCAAGTGGGTCTTGCTGCTGAGGGGGCACTGGTATTTGATTTGCCGGCGGCATCGATTGAGCAGCTGATTTTGTGTAACTAGATAGAAAGTTTGATAAAAAATGGGTTGAAAAAATACTGCTTTGCATTAATTAAGCTCCAACCTTTGTTCTTGTTGCATACTTTGAAGCTGTTCGTCTAAAGGAAGGCCCGCTGAAACACTGAATTGAGCGATATTGTTTTTGCGCAAGGTGCTATAAATCGCGCTGTTGTGTTCACTGCGCCATTTTTGATATTGCTGTTGCTCGGTATTGTCGCCTAACACCCAGCGTTGTTGGTTTCGGCCATCAGAAACGCTGACGGTTTGTAATGAACTGGTTTGTGGCAAGGCGTGTTCTATTGGATCGTTAATTACGATAGCCCTTACTTCACAGTGTCGTGTTAAGTGACTCAAGTGTTGAATCGCTTGGGTACTTAAATGCTGAAAGTCTGACACGAGATAAACCAGGCTCCCCGGCCTTGCTAGTCGTCTTGCCCTAGCACACGCATCGGCAAAAGCTTGTTCGTCTTTGTCTTTGTCCGGCTCAGATTGCGCGCTCTGTTCGTGCAATGCCAAAAGTTCATGACACACGTGCAACACGGCCTTTTTGCGAGTTAGTGGTTTAATTTCTTTGTGCTGTTGCTGATTAAATACCAGTGCGCCAACTTTATCGCCACGAGCGGCAGCAGACCAGCTTATTAATGAAGATACATGCGCGGCTTGCACCGCTTTAGTAAGCAGCTGCGTGCCAAATGCCATTGAAGGTAGGTAGTCACAGAATAGAAAAACCGGGCGCTCTCGCTCTTCCCGATACACTTTAGTGTGAGTTTTACCCGTGCGCGCAGTAACGCGCCAATCAATAGCGCGAATATCATCACCGGGCTGATAATGCCGGGCCTCATCAAACTCCATGCCTCGGCCTTTGTGCTTGGTGAGATAACTTCCAGCAAGTTTAGCTTGTGGCATACGTTTAGGCGCCAAACTAAACAACTTAGCTAACTGCTGGTAGCGTAATAATTCTGCTGTAGACAACGAGACGCCATTACTTTGCAGCTTGTCTAGCTGCGCTTGTACATTCACCATAACTTAAGGGACTGCGACAGTTGCAACAATCTTATCAAGTACGTCGTTAATCGTTACGCCTTCAGCCTCGGCTTGATATGACAGAATAATTCGGTGGCGAAGCACGTTGTGAACCACAGCTTGAATATCATCAGGTCCAACAAAATCTCTGCCGCTAAGCCATGCGTGAGCGCGTGCACAGCGATCTAGACTGATGGTTGCTCGAGGGCTTGTTCCCATCGCTATCCACTGGCCTAATTCCGCGTCAAAATTTGCAGGCTGACGTGTGGCCATAATCAATTGAACTAAATACTGTTCTAACTCAGGCGCCATATACAAAGACAACGCTTCTTTACGCGACGTAAAAATATCGTCTTGAGTTAGCGTTGGTGGCGTAACAGGCGGTTCTGAGAGGGCTTCACCTCGCGTTAAACGCAATATCTCTAATTCTGTCTCGGCGCCAGGATAATCGATGTCCACGTGCATTAAGAATCGGTCTAGCTGTGCTTCAGGTAGTGGATAAGTTCCTTCCTGTTCTAGCGGGTTTTGCGTTGCCATTACTAAAAATAGCGGAGGAAGAGGGTAGGTTTTACTGCCTACCGTAATTTGACGTTCCGCCATGGCCTCAAGCAAAGCCGATTGCACTTTTGCTGGTGCGCGGTTGATTTCGTCGGCTAGCACTAAGTTATGAAAAAGCGGCCCTTTTTGAAAAACAAACTCACCGGTTTCGGGACGGTATATGTCTGTACCGGTTAAGTCGGCAGGCAAAAGGTCTGGGGTAAATTGTACGCGATGAAAGTCGCCGTCAATACCATTAGCAAGTGCATTGATTGCGCGTGTTTTTGCAAGCCCTGGAGGACCTTCTACCAGAAGGTGGCCGTCGGCCAAAAGAGCGATTAGAAGGCTTTTGGTTAACGCATGCTGACCGATAATCTGTTGGTCTAAATAAGCGTGTAACTGTTGAAATTGCGCTGCTGCCATAATGCAAAATTTCCGTTTGAGTTCTCGTTATCAGGAAGTGTCATTTGAACGATAGATTTATTAAGTATCTTATAAAGTGATCGCTTAGCTAAAAAGTAAATTACATATTAATTTAGATAGCTCTAGCCCGTCACAATGACACAAAACAGACTTTCATTTCCATATAAGGTTCATTCTATCTTTCTTCAAGTCGTCAAACAGTAATAAAAATGCGATATGCGGTTGGATGCAAAGCAAGCTTTTTAAATTTCGATAGCATAAAACGGTCAAAATTTGTAAACAGGGCAAACTTTAGTTTCATTTATGTTGCCCTTAACCCTGCATTATTTGCTATTTTGTTCATTGTTTGTAAAAATCGGGTTTATTACAGGTCAGACCACTTTGGGGCGATAAGCTCAAACGGAAGTCGGTCATTAATTTAGGTGCATTATGGCAACAAAACAATCAGTTACTACCCGAGAGGGTGATCGCATCGCCATTGTCGCGGGGTTGCGTACTCCGTTTGCGAAAATGGCTACATATTTCCACGGTGTTCCGGCTGTTGATCTAGGTAAAATGGTCGTAAACGAACTTCTCGTTCGCCATGGTGTTCAAAAAGAGTGGGTTGACCAGGTTGTCTACGGTCAAGTAGTACAAATGCCTGAAGCGCCTAACATTGCGCGCGAAATCGTGCTTGGCACAGGCATGAATATTCATACCGACGCTTACAGCGTATCTCGCGCATGTGCGACGAGTTTTCAATCTACGGTTAACATCGCAGAAAGCATGATGGCTGGTACGGTACAAGTAGGTATTGCTGGTGGTGCTGATTCAACGTCGGTATCACCTATTGGGGTTTCTAAGAACCTTGCGCGTGCGCTGGTTGATTTACAGAAAACCAAGACCCTTGGCCAAAAGCTAAACATCTTCAAGCGTTTAAGCTTAAAAGACTTAGCGCCAGTACCTCCTGCTGTAGCTGAGTACTCTACCGGTTTGTCGATGGGACAGACAGCAGAGCAAATGGCGAAAACGCATCAAATTTCTCGTGAAGAACAAGACAAACTTGCACATCGCTCGCACAGTCTAGCTGCTGAAAGCTGGGAAGCAGGCAAGCTGTCTAGCGAAGTGATGACCGCTTATGCTGAACCGTATAAAGGTGCGCTTGAGCGCGACAACAACGTACGTTTCGATTCTAAGCTTGAAGGCTACGCGAAACTTCGCCCAGTATTCGATAAAAAGTACGGCTCGGTAACTGCGGCAAACGCTACACCGCTTACTGACGGTGCTTCTGCAGTGCTTATGATGACAGAGAGCCGAGCGAAAGAGCTAGGTTATACGCCGCTTGGTTACATTAAGAGCTACGCGTTCTCGGCAATCGACGTGTGGGAAGACATGCTAATGGGGCCGTCGTACGCGACACCTATTGCGCTAGATCGCGCAGGCATGACCCTAAACGACTTAACGCTAATTGAAATGCACGAAGCGTTCGCAGCGCAAACCTTGGCAAACGTTAAAATGTTTGCAAGTGACAAGTTCGCCAAAGAGAAACTTGGCCGCGACAAAGCGACGGGCGAAATTGATATGGACAAATTCAACGTAATGGGTAGTTCAATTGCTTATGGTCACCCGTTTGCTGCAACCGGTACACGTATGATTACGCAAATGCTTAACGAACTAAATCGCCGTGGCGGTGGTACAGGCCTTCTTACTGCATGTGCTGCGGGTGGTCTTGGTGCCGCAATGATTGTGGAGACAGAATAATATGAGTCAGGAACAAGAAATGACAAATGAAGTTCAGCCAACATCAGGCGCATTTACGTTAACCAAGCAAGATAATGGCGTTGCTATTCTTAGCATGGACGTACCTGGCGAGAGCATGAATACGCTTAAAGCTGAGTTTGGCGATGAGATATCTGCCATGCTTGATGATATTGAACGCGACAGCAGCATTAAAGGTGTGGTGTTAACAAGCGGCAAGCCAAGCTCATTCGTAGCAGGTGCCGATATCACCATGCTAGCAGCGTGTAAAACCGCGGAAGATGCCACAACCATAGCCGCTGGCGGTCAAGCCATTTTCGATAGAATTGAGAACATGAAGGCTACCTTCGTTGCGGCTATTCACGGCCCAGCGTTAGGCGGTGGTTTAGAGCTAGCATTAGCGTGTCACTACCGTGTATGTACCGATTCACCTAGTACTCAGGTAGGTCTACCGGAAGTGCAGCTTGGCTTGTTGCCAGGCAGTGGTGGTACTCAGCGCCTTCCTCGCCTAATTGGCATTCAGCAAGCGATGAAAATGATGCTTACTGGGTCTCCAGCACGCGCTAAGCAAGCTAAAAAGTACGGTATCGTAGATGATGTGGTACCTCACAGTGTTTTGCTAAAGGTAGCTGAACAGTTTGCGCTTAAACGCAAACCAGAAAGGGAAGCGCCGCAAAAGAGTGTGATGGACAAAGTGTTAGAGAAAACCGGCCCGGGTCGTAACATGATGTTCAAAAAAGCGCGCGAAGCGACATTTGCCAAAACCAAAGGTAATTATCCAGCGCCAGGTTACATTATTGATGTAATTGAAACGGGCATGAACGAAGGGATGAAAGCGGGGCTTAAAGCCGAAGCTGAAGCCTTTGGTAAGCTTGTTATGACGCCGGAATCTTTCCAGTTACGTCAGATTTTCTTCGCTACGACAGAAATGAAGAAAGAAAACGGCGTTGAAGGTGTTAAACCTGAAAAAATGAAGAAAGTCGGTGTGCTTGGCGGTGGTTTAATGGGTGGTGGTATCGCCTATGTAACGTCGACCAAAGCCGGTGTACCTGTCCGTATTAAAGACGTGCGTGCTGAAGGCATAGCCAATGCAATGAAATATAGCTATGACATCTTAAACAAAAAGGTGAAGAAGCGTTTCATGCGCAATAGTGAAATGCAGAAACAGTTGGCGCTTCTTACCGGTACGCTAGATTATAGTGGCTACCAAGATGCTGATATCGTGGTTGAGGCGGTTTTTGAAGATTTAGATCTTAAGCAAAAAATGGTGGCGGATATTGAAGAGAACTGCAAAGAAAGCACGATCTTCGCGTCTAATACGTCGTCTATTCCAATTACACAAATTGCAGCTAAAGCAGCACGACCTGAAAACGTGATTGGTCTACATTACTTCTCGCCAGTAGACAAAATGCCGTTGGCCGAAGTTATTGCTCACGATAAAACGTCTGACCAAGTCATTTCATCTACGGTAGAGTTTGCTAAAAAGCAAGGCAAAACGCCGGTAGTTGTTAAAGACGGTGCGGGTTTCTACGTAAACCGTATTTTAGCGCCGTACATGAATGAAGCGGCAAACCTCATTCTTGACGGTGAGCCTATTGAGCACATCGATAAGTCATTGGTTAAGTTTGGCTTCCCTGTAGGCCCTGTGAAACTACTCGATGAAGTGGGCATTGATGTTGGTACTAAGATTATCCCATTCCTTGTAGAGGCGTTCGGCGAGCGCTTCACTGCGCCAAGTGCTTTCGATAAAGTACTTGCAGACGGCAGAAAGGGTAAGAAAAACCAAAAAGGGTTTTATTCTTATGAAGGCAAAAAACCAGGTAAAGAAGTGGATGAATCAATCTACGAATTACTTGGGCTATCGCCTTCTGCCAAACTAAGCGAAAAAGAAGTAGCGGAACGCTGTGTATTAATGATGCTTAATGAAGCAGCGCGCTGTTTAGACGAAGGCGTTATCCGTAATGCGCGCGACGGCGACATTGGCGCTATCTTCGGTATTGGTTTCCCTCCATTCTTAGGCGGCCCGTTCCGCTATATGGATACACTGGGAATTAAACACGTTGTTGCTCGTTTAAACCATTATGCTACTGCTGTAGGTGATAAATTTGCACCTGCTGAAGTGTTAGTAAAAATGGCAGAAAACGATCAAAAGTTTTACAGCTAAGTTTATAAAATGTTAAAAGCCGGGCATTGCCCGGTTTTTTTATGTCTAATGGGTATTTTTGCTGGTTTATTGTTCTATTTTGGGTAGAATTCCTGCGGTTAAAAAATGAACGTGTCAAATTGTTGGCGTCAATTATCAGTAAGTTAAATTGAATAATTGATGGGGACAAGTAACCCCACGTAACTAGGTCAAACAGGCGGAGGCAGTGTGATTTCACTCGTAGTATTAAGCGTTATCTTTTCTCTATATTTTTATGTAGAAGCGTTTAAATGGGGAATGAGCGCGAAAAAGTGGGCGATAGCTGGTTTTGTGTTAGGTCCAATCTTACTACCCATGTTTTCCATCTCTCGCCATATACATTGGCGCAATGCGGTGGGGTTTAATAACCTTTATATTTCTGCGTAGTCTTTCCTAGCGGTCTGCTGAAATAAGTAAGTGGGGCGTAAAATACAGGTATAAAAAAAGAGAGCGTCGCTCTCTTTTTTTGAAATACTGTGCTTCAGATTAGAAGCCAACGCCGTAGCCACCACCAGATTGTGGCTTAACATACTCTGGTTGAGAGATGGTTTCTTTTTGCGACTCAGGAGCTTGTTTAGCGCCTTCTTGCTTGTCGGCAGCAACTGGGGTAGCGGTAGAAAGTACTAGTGCAACTGCGTACTCTTTTAACATGTTAATTTCCTCTGATTATTTTGAACGAACAAACAAAACCGATTTTTTATATTTGTCATCGGTACTTAATACTTAGCTAAATGCGTGCCAGAAATGATATTTTTTAAAATTTCCTTTATATTCAATTGGTTATAGTTTGTTTTTGGTGCAGGGATTTATCGACGTTCATAAGCGCCATTTTAATGGCACTAAAGTCTAATAAACTAAGGTTGAATAGGCATGACTTTGCCTAAAGCTGCAATGAGTGGCGTCAAGGAGGGGAAAGCAAACGCCCTATACGCGAGTAAAAGGTAAGGGCGGTTAAAAATTAGAGTGGCCGAGCAGCGTATGAAGCTTTTGATTCTCGGTAAGGAGCTTCTCGAAGCGCTCTGCATTTAATGGTCGGCTGTACAAGAAGCCTTGCAACATTTCGCAATCGTAGCGACGTAAAATATCTAGCTGAGCTTCTTCTTCAACGCCTTCCGCTACAACTTTTAAGCCTAGATTGTGGGCGATATTTATAATGGCAGCCGCCATATGACGATCCACATTACTTTTTGCAATATCGTCAATAAATGCTTTGTCAATTTTTAGCGTGTTTAGCGGGAAACGCTTTAAGTAGGCTAGGGACGAGTAACCTGTACCGAAATCGTCTAGCGCTAGGTGAATACCTCTTTCGCGAAGGCGAGTCATCATTTGAAGGCCGTTTTCAGGACTTTCCATTAGCGTACCTTCAGTTATTTCGCACTCTAAATGTAGTGGTGACAAACCGATATCGCTTAAAATCTTGTTTATTCTGTCGTCTAAGTCAGGTAATTCGAACTGCTTCGCAGATATATTCACAGCTACACGACCACTAAACAAACCTTGGTTTACCCAGCGTTTGGTATCTGCACAAGCCTTTCTTAGCACTTGTTCACCAATTTCTATAATTTGACCCGTTTGTTCTGCCAGAGGGATAAATTGCCCAGGGCTTACTATGCCCTTTTGGGGGTGCTCAAAGCGCACTAAAGCTTCCATGCTGACTAGCTTACCTGAGGCTATATCAACTTTCGGCTGGTAGTAAACCGTAAACAAGTCATCTTTAATACCTTGTCTTATAAGGTTTTCAATTTGCAGTTGCCTAACGGCGTTTTGATTCATCTCTCCGCTAAAGAACTGGTAGCTGTTACCGCCATTGTTTTTAGCGAAATACATGGCTGTGTCGGCGTTTTTCAGCATTTCTTGGGGAGAAGTGCCGTCGTCAGGGAAGAATGCGATTCCAATACTGGCACCCAATACAAACTCTTGCTTATTAATGATAAAGGGGCGAGATAATGTGTCTAATAGGTTCTGTGCGTAATGCGTTACCGTGTGGATATCGGCATTGTCTTCCATTAACACACTAAATTCATCACCACCTAAACGATAGCAGGTCGCACTCTTACCCGTAATTCTCTGTAAGCGCTTTGCTATTTGTTTAATTAATATATCGCCCGTTTGGTGGCCTAAAGAATCGTTTATTTTCTTAAAGTTATCCATATCTAAACAGAGCAGAGTATGTTGTGCTCCTTTCCGCACCAAGTTCTGGTGGCTAGCTTGGAAGAACGAACGATTCGGAAGCTCTGTGAGCGGGTCAGTATTAGCTAGTTTCAATAGTTCTTTTTCAGTACTTTTTCTTGACGTGATATCACTAAATACGCCTACAAAATGGCTTATTTTTCCGTCATCGTCATGGACGGCGTCTATATTTAATTCCATTTCATAGCGCTCGCCGTTCACTCGCACACTTTCTACTTCACCTGACCAGTTACCTTTTGCTTTTAGCGTTTTCT
>Ga0207991_1001679_pt1 | contig 13122 bp, 12 predicted proteins | sample ETN07SmetaG_FD_185786 | JGI IMG/M metagenome (GOLD analysis project Ga0207991, IMG submission 185786) | Marine microbial and viral communities from oxygen minimum zone, Eastern Pacific Ocean - ETNP2014F14-07SV275 (SPAdes) (version 2) | ecosystem: Environmental > Aquatic > Marine > Oceanic ... | reverse complement strand
AGAAACGGCGTGTTTTTCGGTAACCGCGATGAAATCCTCCATCGCGCCGAAAGTGATCTCGTTCCAATAGGTGTTGCGGTAGAACCTGTTTGCCCTGAAATCGGCAGAAAAGCGTCCACCAGCCTCGGTTTCGCCTTCTATCTGGCGGTGCTTGCCCAGCAGGAAGCCCCCGGCCTGCGGCGAGTAGACCATCACTCCGACCCCCTGGTCAAGGCACGCCGGGAACAACTCCCGCTCGGCCTCGCGGTACAGGAGGTTGTAACGGGGCTGCACGGAACTGAACCTGGTGAAGCCGTTTCGGTCCTGGGCCCACAGCGCTTCGATCAACTGGGGACCCGAGAAGTTCGACACGCCGATGTAGCGCGCTTTACCGGCCCTCACAACATCGTTGTACGCCTCGATCGTCTCTTCGATGGGAGTAGTCAGGTCTGGCGCATGTATCTGGTACAGGTCGACGTAGTCGGTACCGAGGCGCTTCAGCGAGTCGTCGATGGCCCGCATGACGTATTTTTTGTTGACGCCCACATCGTTCGGGTGTGGTCCGACCTGGCTGCGACCTTTCGTCGCCAGAACGACTTCTGAACGGCGGGTCTTGATGAACCGGCCTACGTTTTCTTCAGAAAGCCCTTCGCAGTACGAGTTCGCCGTGTCGATAAAGTTCACGCCGCTGTCGAAAGCGGCAGACATTATGCGAATCGAGTCGGCAGCGTCGGTCTGACCGCCAAAATTATCTGCACCGATGCAGTATTCGGAAATTTTTAATCCGGTGTTCCCGAGCCTTACATATTCCAACTGATCTTATCCTCGTGAGCGGTGTGTTGTGTATGCGGGTCTGGTGCCTTACGACCGGACAGGTGAAGGAGCGGGGACGGTGCCGAACGCCTGACCGGAGTTCGGGGGGTAGGTCATTGGTGCGCCGGATTCGAAATCGTCGGCAATCGCACGTACCTCGGCCATGATTTCGTCGGGTGCCGATTCCGACCATGCGTCGAGCACACCCTGCACCTGTTCGAGCGTCCTCGACCCGAATATCGGCGCCGTCACGCCCGGGAATTCCGATACCCACTGGAGCGCAAGCCGGATGGCTGGCTGGCCGTGTTTGTTCGCAAGCGCTGTGAACATTTCGACGGTCTTAAAATTCGAGTCGTTGAAGTAGCGAGATTTGAGTCCGCCGCCCTTGGAATCGTCGCGGGCGTCGAACTTGGAACCGGCCACCGCCTTGCCAGAACCACCGTGTTTGCCCGTCAGCATCCCACTGGCCAGCGGGGAGTAGGGGATCACTGCGATATCGTGCTCGGCCGCGACGGGGACCATCTCTCGACCGAGACCGGGCTGCAGAATGTTGAAGACGCTCTGTATCGCCTCGTACCTGAACAGGTTCTTGACATCGGAGACCCAAAGAGATTTCGCAAGCACCCAGGTCGGAAAGTTAGATACGCCGGCATAGACGACTTTTCCCTGGTGGATCAGGTCGTCGACGGCCCGCAGCGTTTCCTCGACAGGGGTTTCCGCATCGAGAGAATGGCAGTAGAGCAGGTCGATCCGGTCGGTGCGCAGCCTTCGCAAAGAATTTTCGACGGCGCGCACGATGTGATAGCGGGACGCCCCGATGTCGTTTATCCCGGCACCCACCTTCGAGCGGTACTTGGTTGCGAGGACCACGTTGTCTCTTCGGCCGGATTCTGCCAGATAGTTTCCGATCATCGATTCCGATCGCCCCTCGTTGTACGAATCGGACGTGTCGATAAAGTTGATCCCGGCGTCAAGTGCCGTGCCCATGATCTGGTAGGCCGTCGGTTCGTCGCAGCCCCACTGGTTACCGTAGTTGTCGGTGCCCAGGCAGAGGTTCGAGACCTTCGTCCCGGTGCGTCCGAGCTTTACATATTCGATAGGAATTTTGAGGCTCCCTGTGGCGTATCTAGCAGGTGTTGTTTATTGTTGTGATTAGTTGTGATCAAGTTCAACCCAGCGTGATTCTGCGGCCGAAAGATAAGCTGCGTCGACTATTTCGGCAGCCTTCATGCCGTCATGGAAGCTGGTTTCGACGAGCGATTGGTCACCGGCCACGACCGCGTCGGCGAACCGCTGGTATGGTTGCGGGTACTCGGCCCCCGGGTCGAGCTGGCCGACAGGCCCGTTCGGACCGGTCACCCCCAGGATCCCGAACCGGCCGTCGGTCGTGATCCTGCCATGCTCGCCCGATATCTCGACGCGGGGAGAGGTCCTGCCATCGGCGTCTGTACCACGGGACGCGAACGACGTGTGGACGACGGCAAACCCGCCGTTCCGCCACTCGCAGAGGAACGCGGTGGCATCGGGGACATCGACATCGATCCCCTCGGGGTTGTCAGCGGTAGGGCGGTGCTTTGTCGTCGTGTCGAATGTCGAGACGACACGCGACACCTCGCCATTGATAAAGCGGAGCATGTCGAAGGCGTGGATCAACTCGTACACGGAGCCACCGCCGTTTTCGGAGCGGAACCTCCAGGTGAGGGTTTCGGGGCGTGCGTCGAACTGGTGCGACATGCCCCACCAGACGTTTGCATGGTAGATACGGCCCAGAAAGTCGTTGTCGAGATAACGCTTTATCCGGCCCAGGGTGGTGTTGCCGCGCTGGTTGAAGTTTGTCGAGTGGATCACGCCCGCAGCTTCCGCTGCATCGAGCATCTCTTTGCAGTCGGCGGCGGTGAGGGCGAGGGGCTTGTCGCAGAGCACGTGCTTGCCAGCAGCTATCGAATCCAGGGCGAGCTGTTTGTGCGAACCGGTTGGCGTGACGATGGCGACGGCGTCGAGTCCGTCCATGGACAGCATCCCGTTGTGGTCGGTGAATGTGTGCGGAATGTCCCACTTGCGCTGGAATTCGGCGAGGGGTTCCGGGCTCCTGCGCATCGCGGCGACGACCTCGACGTTATCGAGGCTGCTGAAGTGGTCCATGTGGGTGTTGGCAAAGCCGCCAGCACCAATGATTCCGATCCTGACCTTGCCACTTGAAGGGGACACTTTCGTTCCTGTCTACGGGGTTTTTATCAGGACGTGAACCGTGGTTGAATTGACTGGCTGACTGGCTGCTTCGCCCGGAGAGGCACCAGTCTAACGAAAGACGGCAAATACGGTCGGAATTTCGAACCGGAATTGATACAGACGCGGCGCTATTTCGTCAGCTTCAGAAAGGCAAGACCAGAACCGAGCGAGGCGATCTGGGCGAGCACCGCCAGTGCGACCACCTTGAAGTAGGGAGTCACTATTTCGGGTCGACCCGATTCGGGACCGTATTCGAACAGGAAGTTGCCGGTCTGGACGAAGGACATGAATATCGAAGTCGCCATCGCAAACCAACCACCGATCACCACCCAGATGAGCAATTCCCGGGTCGTGCCTCTCCATTTCGTCTCAATTGCGATTGATGTCGAAGGAGAGGCCGGATGGGACGTTCGAGTTGCGGCCGAATCCTCTGCAATCTGCTGCGACCTGGCGATGCCTGGCAAATCGATGCCAAGCCTGAGCAGCTTCCAGACCGATGAGCCGTGTTCCAGCAGATCGATTTCCTTACGGGCGAGTTCCTTAACGACGGCCGCCGATTGCGGGTAAGCCCATTTCCAGACATGAACCCACAGTAGCGCTGCGACTCCGGTGCCGAACCTGATAAGGAAAGTGAACAGGTTCATCGTCTGGCCTCCTGAAAGCGAGCAAATTGCGCCATTCGGGCTTCGAGATCATCGATTTTTTGAATGGCCGACGTGCCTGCTTTATTCAGCGAAATCATGCGCCGCGGATGCGACTGGGAGTGATCCCATTCGGCGACAATCAATCCCTGTGCCTGTAGTGCCGAGATGGCCGCGTAAATCGAAGAAGTAGCCACCCAGTCGAGATTGGCGGACATGTCGATTCCAGCTACCGGCTGACTGCAACCTGCAAGATAGCGAAGGACCAGGAGTTGATTTCTGCAGACAGCCACTCGGTACTCCAGAGGTTTTCAAGGATTAGAACGTTACAAGTGTTGGAATGATCCACACACTGTCGAAATTGACGGACGATATCAACCTTTGTGCGTCGTGATCGAGAACGTCCGAGACTACTGCCAGTCGGAGGTCCCGGTCCGGCGGAACGAAGGCGCTGTAATTCCGTATGCCTCGCCGTGCACTGCGCCACCGGGGAACACCTTGCCTGGATTAAAGCGTTCGGCAAGCGACGGCACGCCGATCGGTGCGTCCTCAGGATCGCCCTCGCCGATGAACGCCGAACGTAATCGGGCCATCGCTTCGAGGTCGTCTTCCGTGAAAACGAGGGGCATGTAGGCCTGTTTTTCGATCCCGATGCCGTGCTCGCCAGACAGGGCGCCGCCAGCAGCCACGCAGGCCTCGAGAATTCGTGCGCCCGCAAGAATCGCCTGCTTAACCTCTTCGGGATGCCGCTCGTTGAACAGGATCGCCGGGTGAATGTTGCCGTCGCCCGCATGGAAAACGTTGGCCACGGTCACGTTCAGTTCCGCCGCGATCTGGTCGACCTGCTGGAGGACCTCCCTCAACTTTGTCCGCGGAACGACGCCATCGACGAGATAATAGGTGGGAGCGATGACGCCGTAAGCGCCGACCGCACCCTTCCGGGTCTCCCAGAGCTTTGCACGGGTCGCCTCGTCATCGGCCTCACGTATCTCCATCGCCCCGTTATCGTTGCAGATCTTGAGCACGAGTTCGGTCTGCTCCTCGACAGATTCTTTCAGCCCGTCGACCTCGACGATCAGTACGGCCTCGGCATCGGCGGGATAGCCGGGGTGGTAAAACGGCTCGACCGCATCGATAGTCTTGCGGTCCATCATCTCGAGCGCTGCCGGCACCATTCCCGCGGCGATGATGTCGGTAACGGTTTGCGAAGCGGCGTCCATGGTCCTGAACGCCGCCAGCATGCTGTGGATCGTCTCCGGTTTCGGCAGCAACCGCACCGCGATCTTGGTAGCGATGCCAAACGTTCCCTCAGAGCCCACGAACGCACCTCGCAGGTCGTAGCCGGTCGATTCACGCTCCGAACCTCCAAGCCATGTCAGCGAGCCATCGGCCAGCACCACTTCGAGTCCCAGCACGTGGTTTGTCGTCACGCCCAGCGCCAGGCAGTGGGGACCGCCCGCGTTCTCACCGACGTTCCCGCCGATCGTGCAGGTCTTCTGGCTTGCGGGGTCGGGGGCGTAGAACAGGCCCAAATGGCTGACCATTTCGGACAGGTGGAGGTTGATCATTCCAGGCTCGACGATGGCGACACGGTTTTCGGCATCGACTTCGATGAGGGCGGTAAGCCGGGTCAGCGCCAGCACGACCGAGTTGCGGAGGGGCACGGCGCCGCCGGAAAGACTTGTGCCGGCCCCGCGGGCCACGATGTATGCACCGTGGCGGTTCGCAATGCGGACAATAGCCGAAACCTCTTCGGCGTTGCGCGGCAGTACGACCGCCTGCGGGGTCGCCTTGTCGATCGACCCGTCGTACTCGTAGACAAGCAGGTCTTCCGGCCTCCAGATCACATACTGATCGCCAACTAATTCGGCGAGGTCGGAGATTAGCGGGGAGCTGGCTGTGGGCATGAGGACATTATGGCACCTGGTGGCGGATGAACGTATCCTCCCTCCAAATGTTGGAGGGAGTTAGGGGGTGGCTAATTCACCGTCAGACGGTGAAGGTGCTCAGGTGTGAAACGTACGCATCGCCAACGCCAATGTTTATTTCAGGAGGTAGGGTTTTCAACCCACACCCCGACCCACTCCCTGGCACGGAGAGGGAACTAAAAAATTGTCCCAACCCCAGTCACGTTTCGGACGATCTCGCGGTCTTCCTGATCCCGCACTATCTTCGCCGTGAGGGCGTCGGGGTCGCCCCACTGGTCGAGAAGAATTTTCAGCAGTCGTTGCTGGACTTGTGTGTGCTCAGCAACCCGAGCAAGGTTCGTGAACTCGCCAGGGTCGGCTTCGAGATCGTACAGCTCCAGCTCTACCGGGTCGCCGTGTCCGTAGCAGAGCTTCCACCTGCCCGATCTCACCATGCCCATTGCACGGTCGGTGCCGTGGGCAAAGTGCTCCGAAATAGCGATGTCCCGGAGCCCCGACGTATCGCCGTTCAGGGCTGGAACAAGCGACTGGCCGTCGAGTTTCCACTTTGAAACGTCGATTCCGGCGAGCTCAAGGATCGTGGCGACAGCGTCGACATTCGAGACCGCCTGCGACACGCGCTGCCCGCCCTTGAACTTTGCAGGCCATGAAATCTGTAGCGGTACTCGGGCCGACTGCTCGTAAAAGCACATCTTCCGCCACAGACCGTGCTCGCCAAGCATGTCGCCATGGTCGGACGTGTAGACGATCACCGTGTTCTCAGCCAGCCCCTGTTCTTCGAGCGTGTCGAGCAGGTGCCCGATCTTGTCGTCGAGATATGTGCACAGGCCGAAGTACGCCGCCCTTGCCCTCGCGATCTCGTCATCGGTCCAGTCGCCATCAAGCCCGAACATCCGGCGCAATCGCTCGGCCGACGGTGGCAGGTTGTCGAGGTGCCCCGGGGGAAGATCAGGCATATCGAGGTTGTCGGGGTAGTACTTTGAAAAGTACCGTTCGGAAACGATGAACGGGAAGTGCGGGGCGATGAACCCCACGCACATGGCGAACGGCTTTTCGTAGCGGGCAGGATCGGAGAGATATTCGACCGCGGCTGTTTCCATGGCATCGTCCGCCTCGATCATCGGGCTGACGCCGGGATCGGCGGCTCGAACTCCGTCCCACGGCTCGGCTGCCTTCGGAATGCCGTCCGACCACCTGAAGTGACCGAGTGGCTCCTCGATGTGTGGGTCACGCGATAGCTGCTCATCGAAGCCGTGCAGCGGGTCGGGGCCGACAAGGTGCATCTTGCCGTTCAGCGCGGTGTGATAGCCCTCGTTGCGCAGCAGGTAAGGCCACGTCAGCCGGTCTACGGGCACCGGCTTGGTGTTGTCCCATATCTCGTTGGTCGAAACGTACTGGCCGGTCATGAACGACGCTCTCGACGGGATGCACAGCGGGGAGTTGCAGTAGTTCGCGTCGAATGTGACTCCCTGCTCGGCGAGGCGGTCCATGTTAGGAGTCTCGATGATCGGGTGGCCGTAGGTCGACGAGAACTGTGCGCCGTGCTCGTCGGACATGATTACTAGGAAGTTAGGTTTCTTGTCCATTCCAGATCCGCGGCTCGCTTTTGTTTGCTCCGGTTACGTGCAAGTCAGCTACGGCGTTATTACCGCCCGGGTAACTTCGCTTCCCGAACTCCTGCCCAGCCATTCGGCGGTTTCAAACGCCTTGTCGATCTGGTCAAGCGGGAACTCGTGCGAAATGACGTTCATCAGTGGGTACCTGTCGGCTGTTCGTTCCAAGAAGTCGATGGCGTTCGGGATGATCCACGGATCGTAGTGCTGAATCCCGTAAAACCTGATCTGGTTGGAAACCATCTTCTGGACGTCGATGCTGGCGAACGAGTTCGGCGAGATGTGTCCGACTTCGAGGTAGGTGCCTCGCATGCGGACCATCTTGAGGCCCTCTTCGACGACTGCCGGGAAGCCGACGACCTCGATCACCTTGTCGGCACCGATGCCGCCGGTCAGTTCCAGCACCCGCTCGATACGTGCTTCAGGGGTGTCGTAGTCGTTCATGTCGATCGTATGGGTGGCACCACACTGCATCGCCAGTTCAAGGCGGGGCTTCTGGCCGTCGATCACGATTACTTTCGATGCCCCGAGTTCCGCCGCGACTGCAGTTGCGTTCACGCCGAGTCCGCCGGCGCCCTGGACAACCACGTTGTCGCCGAGCCTCACGCCCCCGAGGTGCATCGCCTCGTAGACCTGGGCCAGCGCACAGTTGATCGGCGCCGCCGCGGCGCTGCTGATCGATTCGGGCAGCTTGAATACATAGTGCGGGCTACGCAGGTAGTAGTACTGGGCGAACCCACCGTTGCACACGGCCCATTCGTCGAGTGTCTTGCGTCCCGAACGAAACTTGCAGGCCCCAAACTCGCCGCGCAGGCAGTTGTAGCAGCGGGCACACGGGAAGAAATACGAATAGGCCACCCGATCGCCCTCTTTGAGTGGTCGACGTAGCGAATCGGTGGTGATCTTGTTCCCCATCGCGGCCACTTCACCCATCATTTCGTGCCCAAACACGAACGGGTCTCGCGGCGGGGCATCTTCGGGAATTCCGTCGCCGCGCCAGATGTGAAGGTCCGATCCGCAAACGCTGGTCGCCCGAACGCGTATCTGAATGGCGTCAGACTCGAGCTCCGGTACCGGCAGTTCTCGCATTTCCCAACTCTGATCGGCCTCATGCCACACTGCTGAGATACCTGTTTCTGGCATCGTTGTCTCCTGAAATTCCTGGCGTCCGGGAAAATCGATCGTGTTTCGATCTCTCCGCGCTTACCCAGATCGCGATGGCAGCTAACTTATTCCCGCGGTGGCAAACTCACAAGAGGGTATTCCGGAGCGCCCCCAGCTGTTTATTAGAGATTAGAATTCTGCGGGCCTAATCGCGAATCTTGATCGCGGGACGTACGCGGGACGAGACCCCGAGACATTCAGATGAGCAGGAACGAATGACAGTATCGAGTTGGCGAGCGCGTGCGGGAACGACTTTTCAAACCGAGAAACGGCCCGCTACGGGCTCACGCGGCGTTGTCGTTACCAATCATCCACTGGGATCGGCGGCCGGTTCCGAGATGCTGCTCGCCGGTGGGAACGCCATCGACGCCACGGTCGCCTCGCTGTTCGCGCTCAGCGTGGTCGAGCCAATGATGGTCGGTATCTTCGGTGCCGGATTCTTCAACATTCGGCTTGCCAACGGCCAGCACCATGTGATCGACGGTTACTCAACGGCCCCCGCCGCTGCGACCGAAGATATGTACACCCCGGTTGCCGATTCTGGGCCGGACTACCTGAAATCGGTCGGAGACCTGGGTTCAATCGGCCACTTATCGGTCGGCGTGCCGGGAAGTCTGAAGTCCTGGTGCGAAGCACTTGAAAAGTGGGGCACGATGCCGCTGGCCGATGTGATGGCACCGGCAATACGTTTTGCAACGCGGGGTTTTCAGGTCAGGGAGTACCTGCACGATGCGATTGTCCAGTACTCGGAAATCATCGGCCGGTTCGCGGAAACGTCAGCTACCTACATGATCGGTGGGGAACCGCTCAAAACCGGCGATCACATCGACCGGTCGGACTATGCCCGTACGCTGCGGGCGATTGCCGAAAACGGTCCAGACCACCTGTATAACGGTCCGCTCGGCGCGATTGTGTGTGATTACCTTGCCCGCAACGGCGGGATCATTACGATGCAGGACCTGGCGGAGTACCGGACGGTCGAGCGTACACCGGTCCGCGGGACGTATCGGGGATACGAAATCATCGGGGTACCGCCACCTTCGGCGGGCGGTGTGCATGTGATCGAAATGTTGAACATCCTTGAGGAGTTCGACCTTGCCGAGATGGGGTTTGGCTCGCCTGATTCGATCCATATCCTGCTCGAGGCCATGAAAAAAGCGTTTGCCGATCGCGACCGCTACACCGGCGACCCGGATTACGTGGAAGTGCCTGTCGACCGGCTCATCGCAAAGCATTACGTGGAAGATTTCATCGATGCACTCGACCTGGAGCGCGCTTCACCGGAGATCCTACCTGGCAACCGGCAGGGGGCAGGTGAAGCGGGTCACACCACGCACGTAACGGTTGCCGACGCCGATGGAAACGTGGTTGCCGCAACCCAGACGATCAACGAACTGTGGGGTTCGAAGGTCACCGTGCCGGGCACCGGGATGCTGCTGAATAACACCCAGCAGATGTTCGATCCACACCCCGGAAACGCGCTGTCGGTGCTGCCTGGCAAACGGGTGACGAGCAGCATGGCACCGACCATCGTGGTTCGTGACGGAATACCCGAATTCGCTGTGGGTCTGCCCGGCGGAGTAAAGATATTCACCTCGGTACTGCAGGCTATCGTCAACATGATCGACCACAGAATGTCGGCACAGGAAGCAGTTGAGGCACCGCGGGTGTGGACACAGGGGCAGGACGTCGAGATAGAAGGGGGATTCTCGGAGGAAGTCCGGTCTGCCGTTGTCGAAAAGGGCCACCGAGTCACGCCCGTCGTTACGATCGGTTACGGTATGAATATTGTGCAGTTCGAGCCCGGGGGGGTCATTGCGGGCTCTTCGTGCTGGCGGGGCGATGGACACGTCGTGGGAATTGGCGGTGGGTTCGCAAGGCCGGGGATCGATTTCAGGGCAGCTTCCCGCGCGGCGCGGCCTTCGACAGATGACAAGTTTTCCCCAGGGCTAGGGCCAGCCTTTGAAGAACTACCGGATGGCGCGAGCGAAGAGCGGGCCTGAGCATGCCGAATCACCAGCTACGTTGTATCGACTGTTCATCGAAGCAGGCCCCATCTGTGAACGACCTCCACTGTGCCGATTGTGGTGGGTTGTTTGTCGTCGATTATCACGATGCGCCCGATGGGTCACAACCGAGACTCCCGGTGGACGACCCGACACTGGTGAACAGTCTTGGCGAGGGCGATACACCGGCCGTTTCTCTGGACCGAACAGCTGAAGAGCTGGGTCTCGAATCGCTGTGGGCCAAGCTGGAGTTTATGGCACCGACAGGGTCGTTCAAGGACCGAGGATCTGCGGTGCTCACCACGATGGGTCGCGATCTGGGGGTCACCGAGTTCGTCGAAGATTCGTCCGGCAACGCCGGGGCGTCGCTCTCTGCCTACGCGGCGGCGGCTGGGCTCAAGCCACACGTATTTGCGCCCGATAGCGCCGCCAGCGGGAAGCTCGACCAGATCCAGGTGTTCGGTGCGACCCTGCACAGGATCGAAGGCCCGAGGCAGGCCGCTACCGACGCTGCCGAAGCGTTTGTCGCGGAGCGCGGGCTGGTCTACATGTCCCACAGTTTGAGCCCGTACTTCCTGGAAGGCATGAAGGCTGTCAGCTACGAACTTGTAGAAGTGCTCTACGATGAGATCGAGCACGTCGTGCTGCCGGTTGGCAACGGCGCGCTGTTGATAGGCATGGTGAGGGGATTCCAGGAGCTGGTGGAAGCGGGAGTTGTAGGGCGGATGCCGAAGTTCCATGCAGTTCAGTCGCATGCGGTCCGTCCGCTGGTTGCAGCATTGACGGGGGAGGACTGGTCGCCCGAGGACGCCGTGCCGACGCGGGCGTCAGGTATTGCGGTATCGAAGCCGCCCCGGCTTGCCGAGATGATCGAGGCGGTCAGGGTGAGCAACGGGACGGGTGTCACGGTAGCCGAAGATTCGCTCGTAACCTGGCAGAAACGACTTGCGCAATCGGAAGGTATTTTTGCCGAGCTGACCTCGGCTGGAGCGTTTGCCGGGCTTGAGAAACTGATCTTCTCAGGCATCATCGACCGCGGCGCGGTCGTATGTCTACCGATCACCGGTTCGGGCCTGAAGGATCCGCTGGGCTGATTGCTTTCACTGGCACAGTACGACCATTGCGTACCATGTCGTCTCATGTTCGATTACTTCTGGCCGTAGATCACGTTGTGCACCGGGGAGATGATGAACAAATCGACCTCCTCAAACCCGTAGTCTTCTAGCATCAGCACAAACGTTTCGGTTGAAACGAGCTGATCGTCGATCTGGGCTTCGAAGTACTGGATGCCGCTCATTACGCGCGCCGGAATTGTCCTGAGGCCCTCTTTTTCGGCCGGGAATGGGAAGTCGGAAATCACGAAGTACCCGCCGGGTTTCAGTGCGTTTCGGACGTTTTTCGTTGCGAGGTCAATGTCGCGCGCCTCATGCCACGAAATATTGATGAAAATGAGGTCGTACTTCTCGGTCTCACTAAACTCCTCGAGCGTGCTCTGCACAAAACTCACGCGATCGGAGTGCCCCGCATCGGCGACCGTGCCCTTTGCCAGCGTGATCGAGTAGGCGTCGCCTTCGAGCGGGTAAGTGCGAGTTCCGGGTACTGTCCGGCGAGCTTCGCAAGGCCGTGTTCTCCACCGCTCGCCAGTTGGAGAACTGATGCTCCAGCATCGAGGTTTTCGACAAGTCCGGGGATTTTGGACAGCCCGCCCGTAATCATGCGGTTGTAGAACGGTCGGCCGGTGCCGCTGACAGCGCCTATAAATTCCGGGCTGACCTTGTCCCACCAGGTCCGCTTGCCGGAAGGCAGGTTTTCGTTGAACTTGTCGAATATTTCAGGCTGTCCGAACACCATGACGATACCACCGACGTAGTCGGGAAAATCGGTATCGAGAAGCAGCTTGTCCATGTGCGCGCTAGAACGTACCTGTCAGCTTAGCCCAACTCCAGGACCCCGGCGCCGTACGCAGCCTGGCTCCAGACGCCGGTGTAGAACTCATCCGTGCCAGCTTCGCCCACCAATTCGTCGGCAGTGAGACCGCCCGGGTGCTGGCGCAGGGCCTCGAACAGTCCGTTGTTAAGCCCGATTTCTATCGTCTTGAACCCAACATAGCCTGCGAACTGGGAAAGGATCTTGCCGGCCTGCTCAGGGACTTCAGGCCCTGTCGGTTGAGGTATCTGCGCTCCGTTAGACGTAGTCACTTTTCCGTGCTCCAAAAATCATAGTGTTAAATCGCGCATGTACTTCGATGCCCGCGCAAAAAAAGGTTCGCTCAAAATCGATGGCAAATCCTGAGCGATATTCTCGATCCGCGGGGAGGTCGGTTCAGCAATCTCGCTAGCTGTTTGCCTGTTCGAAGACCTTTCTGAACCCGGCTATCGAGCCCTCGATCACCCAGTCGTCGACGCAATACGAGGCGCGGAAGTAGCCCGGTGTGCCGAATCCGATGCCCGGAACGACCAAGACCAGCTCTTTCTGCAGTTGACGGACGAACTCAGTATCGTCGGGAATTGGCGATTTCGGAAATACGTAGAACGCACCGTCGGGTTTGACGCACTCGTAGCCGATATCGATAAGTGCCCCGTACAGCAGGTCTCGCTTATCGCGGTAAATGGCGATATCGACCGTAGCCCGCTGGATGCCCGCCACCGCGCGCTGCATAAGGGCAGGTGCGTTGACGAACCCGAGGGTGCGTATCGAGAACGTGAGGGCGTCCATCAGGTCGGTTTTTCCGGGGTCGGCCGGGTTCAGG
>Ga0207991_1001667_pt1 | contig 13180 bp, 17 predicted proteins | sample ETN07SmetaG_FD_185786 | JGI IMG/M metagenome (GOLD analysis project Ga0207991, IMG submission 185786) | Marine microbial and viral communities from oxygen minimum zone, Eastern Pacific Ocean - ETNP2014F14-07SV275 (SPAdes) (version 2) | ecosystem: Environmental > Aquatic > Marine > Oceanic ... | reverse complement strand
GGTCATGGTGAGGCGCACCTATGCCCGGGGCATGGAAGGCCTGCTCGCTGGCCTCCAGCGCCATCTGGAGGATCCCGACGCCTGATCGACCCGGGTATTCAGGGCGGCGGCGCAGCCAGCGTGACAGGGGAGTTCCAGGTCCGCCGTCCATCTGGGACGACTACCGTCGGGTGATGGCGATGAGGCTCAGACAGGTGGTGCTGGTGGCCGGCGACCTGGACCGGGTGGAGGCCGAGATAGTGGAGGGCCTGGCCGTCGAGGCATGCGTGCATGACCTCGGCGTCGGGCAGTTCGGCCTCCGCAACGTCCTGTTCCCCGTAGGTGACACCCTGCTCGAGGTGGTCTCGCCCGTGGAGGATGGGACGGCGGCGGGACGACACCTGGTCCGACGGGGTGGCGATGGCGGCTACATGGTCATCCTGCAGACCGACGACCTGGCTGGGTTCGGTGGCCGACTCGACGAGTTGGGGGTCCGGGTGGTGCTGGAGGCACGTATGCCCGGAATCCGGGGCCTCCACCTGCATCCCAGCGACGTCGGTGGCGCCATCTTGTCGGTGGACGAGAGCGACGACTGGACCGACTGGCCATGGGCCGGTCCCGACTGGCGGGAGTATCGACGGACCGGACTCGTCAGCGGAATCGTGGCCGTGGAGATCCAGGCCGACGACCCGGCTGCGATGGCAGGCCGCTGGGGCGAGGTGCTGGGACGTCCGGTCGAGGAGACGGTGGTTGCCCTGGATGGGGGAGAGGTCCGCTTCCTACCGGTCCTGGATGATCGGGGCGAGGGGCTGGTGGGTGTGGAGGTGCGTGCCCGCCGGGACGCCGACCTGGAGATCTGCGGGGTTCGCTTCGCCCTTCGCACGTCCTGAGGTGGGCTGGACGGAGGGTCCGGCGAGAAGGGGCTCCGGTGTCAGGCGTCCAGGGCCTGTCGGATGCGGGCGATGTGGCCGGGGCCGATCTCGCAGCAACCCCCGACGACCTCGGCGCCCATGTCGACCCACTGCATGACGGCCCTCGTATAGGGGTCGACCCCCATGTCGGTCCGGGCCTCCGGAAGCGGGCTGCCGTCCCGGCCCCGCCAGCCGACCGGCATCTGGTGGAAGGCGTTGGCGTACGCACCGATCGTGAGGTTCGTGGCCTCTCGGAGGAGGGGCAGGGCATGGGCTATGCGTTCGGGAGGGCAGCAGTTCAGGAGGAAGGCGTCGGCATCCACCACGGCGCATGCCTCGGAGAAGGAGGTGCCGTCGATGAGGCTCGCTCCTTCGCCTCCCTGCAGGGTGAACGAGACCCACACCGGCTTTCCGGACGTCCGGGCGGCGTCGGCCGCTGCCCGTGCCTCGAAGCAGGCTCCCATCGTCTCGCAGACGAAGAGGTCGACGTGCTCGGCGAGGTGTCCGACCATCTGGAGGTACTCGTCGTGGAGCTCGGCGTAGGTGCCATCCGGCTCGGGGTTGTAGCTGTGGCGTAGGGGAGGAAGCGAGCCCGCCACACGGACCGGACCTCCGGCGGCATCCGCGGCAGCCCTGGCGAGGCTGCCGGAGAGCCGGGTGAGATCCTCGGCACGGCCGGAGAGGCCGAGGGGACCCAACCGGTCGTTGAATGTGGAGTAGCTGTTGGTGGTCAGGACATCTGCACCGGCGGCCACGTAGTCGGCGTGGACAGCGGCCACGAGTCCGGGATCCTCCAGCAGCGCCCATGCCGACCAGAGTTCCTCGGAGCGCGGAGCCCCGCGATTGATCAGCTCCTGACCCATGCCACCGTCCAGCAGCGTGACAGCGTCCATGAGGTCTCCCATCGTCAATTCGGCTGCCGTCGACCCCGTAGGCGGTCGCAGCGTTGAGGCGGAACACTAGGTCCGGGGGGTCCCCGCACCTAGTGTTCCGGCGATGTCCGGGATGGTCCAGTACTCCTGATGGGTGCCCTGTTCGGAGCGCTCAGCTCCTTGTCGGTGGGCATGTCGGAGATGTTCGGACGCCGGGGCGCCAGGGCCACCGGGGTGCTGGCCGTCTCCGTCGTCTCGCAGGGCGTGGCCGCCCTGGCCGCCTTCGGGATGCTCCTGTGGCTGCCCAGCCAGCCCACCTGGCCCGACCTGGGTCGGGGAGCGGTATCGGGAGTCGGGTTCGGCGTCGGCATGGTGGCCTACCTCGGCGGGCTGATGCGGAGTTCGGCGACGGTGATCGCTCCGATGGTGGCGACCATGACCGTCGTAATCCCGTTCGGGGTCGCCGTCGCCGGAGGAGCGGAGATGACCCTGCTGGCCGCCCTGGGAGTGGGTGTGGCCCTCGTCGGCCTGCTGTTCATCACCACCGGCGGCAGCGTTGGATCCGGCATGCGGGCAGGTCTCCTATGGGGCGCCATCTCGGGCCTCGGCTACGGGGTGGGTCTGGCAGCGCTGATCGGCACCTCGTCGGACAGTGGCTCCTGGCCTGCCGTGGCCCAGCGGGTGGTCGCCTGCCTGCTCACGGTCGTAGCGGCCATGGTCGTGCGTTCCCCGGTGATGCCCCGGGGTGCGGTGAGGTGGATAGCGCTGTGGTCCGGGGTCTTCGGTGGCATCGCCTCGGTTCTCTACCTGCTGGGCATCCAGGCCGACGTCCTCCCGGCCGCCGTGACAGGTGCGATGTTCCCTGCCATCAGCGTCGCCATCGGCCGATTCGTCTTCGGCGACCGCGTGCGACCCGTCCAGGTACTCGGCCTCGGCCTGGTCCTGACCGGGGTGGCCGGTGTGGTGGCCGGCTGAGGCCGACATGGGAGGCTCGTGTCCATGACCGACCCCGTGCTGTACGAGGAACGCGACGACATCGCGATCATCACCATCAACCGCCCTGAGAAGAAGAACACCCTCACCGACGCTGTGATACAGGGGATCGCCGACGGGATAGACGCAGCTACGAAGTCCGCCGACGTGGTGGCCGTGGTCCTGCGCGGAGCGGGTGACACCCTCACGGCCGGCTACGACCTGACGGCGGGAGCGGCATCCGACGACGTCGTGGGGACCACGGGTGGAGACGAGCCGGGCTGGTACACCCCGTACGGGGCACGGGGCCCGAAGCCCCGCGAGGGTGCATGGGACCCGGTTCGGGACTACCAGTTCATGGGCAACAACGTCCGGCGGTTCATGAAGATCTGGGAGTGTCCGAAGCCGGTCCTGGGCGAGATCAGGGGCTGGGCCATCGGAGGGGCGACCGACCTGATCCTGTGCGCGGACCTGCTCTACATGGCCAGCGACGCCCACATCGGCTACGCCCCCAGCCGGATCTTCGGGACCCCGACGACGATGCTCTGGGTGTACCGACTGGGCCTGGAGCACGCCAAGCAGTTCCTCCTGACCGGCCGGGCCATCGATGCCGAGACCGCGCATCGGATCGGGCTGGTCAGCCAGGTCTGCGAGCCGGAGGAACTTTCCGGGCTCGTGGAGGAGGAGGCCCGTCGGTTCCGCCACATTCCGGCGAACCAGTTGGCGTTGAACAAGATGCTCGTGAACCAGGCATACGAGAACATGGGCCTGCGAACCTCCCAGATGCTGGGCACGTTCTTCGACGGCGTCACCCGCCATACCGAAGAGGCCTACAGGTGGGCCGAGTCGTTCTCCGAGAAGGGCTTCCGCGAGGTGATCCGGGAACGCGATGCCCCATGGGGTGACTACGGCGAACGACCCCGCTGAGACCGGGTGGCGCTACCCGGTATCCGGCACCGGGTCGGCCTGTTGGGCGAAGAAGGAGGCCATCGTGGGCTTCAGGGGTAGGTCCACCTCCCAGTCGGTGCACCGGACCCGGTTGGTGTCGGAGCCCCGCACCACCTCGCCGTCGTGGATGCTGGGCAGGTGGTTGGGGGCCAGCGGGTAGGCGTCCTCGGCGTGGTACTGGACGATGAAGAGGGTGCGTGGTCCCGTAGAGAGGTTCGGCCCTGAGCCGTGGAGGAGGCGGGCGTCCAGGAGGTATGCGGATCCGGCTGGTCCGAGGCAGGTGACGGAGCGGGCCGCAGCCCACCCGGCCACCTCCTCGCTTACAGCGCCGGTGAAGACCCCGTCGTGCCAGTGGTCGTAGAGGGGGCCGTGGTGGCTGCCCGGCACCACCTCGAGAGGACCGTTGTCGTTGGTCACCTCGTCTAGGAGGAACAGGACGGTGATCAGGTCCTGATTGGTGAGCGGCCCGAACGGCAGGTCCTGGTGGTACTTCAGGTGGGTGGCCGTGCCGGGCAGCTTGGCGTTGACCTTCGATTCCCGGAATCGCAGGTTCGGTCCGAAGAACTGTGTCGTGGCATCCAGGGCGACGTTGTCGCGCATGAAGGAGAGGTAGTCGTCGGCCACCTCGGTGGGAGAGGCCACGCGGCGGAGGCCGGGACGCTCTGCGGAGTGCCCGGGCTCCACGTCGAAGCGGGGCCGACCGTCGATCGTCTCGCCGTAGGGAGCGTCATGGGCCCGGCTCTCCTCGGTCCAGACAGCGAAGGTTTCGCGCAGGCGCCCCAGGACGTCCGACGGCACGGCGTCCTCCAGGAGCAGGTAGCCGTTGGCGTGGTAGCGGTCCAGCTGGTCGGCGGAGAGCACCTCGGTGGTGGGGGTGGTCGTCACGGACCGCGGATCCTAGGGCGCGGGTTCTGCGTGCGCCGCCGGCCGCTGTGACGTCCCTAGCCTGTGGGTACCGGTGATCGGCTGAGGAGCCGCCACCGCACACGGTTTCCCACCGTGCGATCGGCCCCCGCTTCGGCGGGGGTCGTCTCGCGTGAGGTCAGCGGGTGCTGAAGCTGGCCTGCAGGTTCGAGTCGTCGAATCCGGCCGGAACCGATCCTGTCGTGGCGTAGAGGTAGAGGGCCGTCTGGAATACGGCATTCAGGGCGGTCAGCACGACCACGACGAGGGCCAGGTACGGGACGGCCAGGAGGATGCCCACCACGAGGGCGGCGCCACCCAGGGCTCCGGTTGCAAACAACACGATCACGGCGGGGATGATGGCGACGATGCCGAGTAGGCCGAAGCCGACCCGTGCTGCGATGTTCTCGCCCCACGTCCGCTTCAGGAGTGCAGCCGAGGCCTTCAGGCCGCTGACCGCTCCGTGGTCGTCGATGACGATGGCGGGGACCACCAGGAAGGTGGCCGTCTGCCACGCCATGCCGACCATGTTCACGACGAATCGACCCATCCATCCGGCGCGTTCCCGTGCGGCCTGGAGGATGAGGCCGACGGTGCCTGTGATGATCGCCCAGGGAAGTAGCCCGGAGAGTCGTGAGAGGGCACGCCCCAGCGCCGATCGGACGGTCGGATCGCCACCGGACAGGCGCTCGTGGGCGCCTGCCACAAGGGCGCCGTTGAAGAACACGCTGATGATGCTCATCGCCATGGCGGAGATGACGCCGACGACGATCAGGACGGCTCCCGGATCCCCGCTCTCATCGGCAAGGCCGGAGGTGTCGATGGCGCTGAGGGTGGGCAGCCAGAGAAGGGCCAGGACCACGATCGATGCGAGGAACGAGAGGACCGGGAGGAGCAGGAGCTCCCTGTCCTTTCGCAGGACCTTCCAGGAGACCTTGGCCAGGGCGATGGTGTTGGAGATGCGTCCCATGTGGCTGAGGGTACCGGCTACCCCTTTGCACGGAACCTGTGTGGCCGTCGGGGGTCAGTCGTGCTCGTGGTCGCGGTCGCGGTCGCACGGGTGGCATTCGAGGGCCAGGGTGGCGTGGTCAACCCCTCGTAGGGCCAGCTGGCGTTCCAGGTGGGTCGCCACCAACTGGGCGTCGTGGAGGCTGTCGGCGGCCACCTCCACGTGTGCGCTGAGTGCCACGGTCGTCGAGTCGACGGACCAGACGTGCAGGTGGTGGACGCCGTTGACGCGCTCGTCCGCCGTGATGAGCGCCGACAGCTCGCTGACGTCCATGCCGGGTGGCGTGCCCTCCAGGAGTACCCGTGTGGTCCGTCGGACCAGGCCCGTACCCGTCCAGAGGAGCAGGCCGGCGATCAGGTAGGAGACCGCAGAGTCGACCCAGTCGGCGCTCCAGAGCACCACTGCCAGACCGGCCACGACGACGCCCACCGAGCCGGCGGCATCGCCGGTCAGGTGCAGGGCGGCACCGCGGACGTTGAGGCTCCGATCGGCGCTCCGGTGCAGCAGCCATGCGCAGCCACCGTTGACCAGCAGGCCCGCCATCCCGAGGAGCAGCACGCCCCATCCCGACACGTCGGGCGGGTCGCCGATCCGTCGGCTGGCCTCTACGACCACCCAGACGGCAACGGCCAGGAGCATCACGGCGTTGAGCAGTGCTCCCATCACCTCGGCCCGTCTGAGGCCGAAGGTGTAGTTGTCGCTGGGAGCCCGGCCGGCGATGGCCTGGGCCACCACCGCGATGAGGAGGGCTGCCACGTCGGAGCCCTGGTGTCCGGCATCGGCCAGCAGGGCCAACGACGAGAAGGCCACGGCGCCGACGACCTGGACGACCAGCAGGACGCCGTTGGCCGCCAGGGCCACTCGGAGGATGCGTCCTGAGGAGGCGTGGTGATGGCCGTCGTGCTGGGACATCCTCATCTCTCCCGTGTTCTGCCTGCGGGCTAGGTCCGCGTCCGGGGAATGCCGTGGTAGGGCGACCCTGCCTCCTGGAACCTCCCGTACAACTCGAAGAAGGCGGTGCCGAAGGGGTCCACCCCGGTGAGCGGCATCGCCCCTCGCACGATGGTGAAGTCATTGGGGGCCAACTCCGCGGCCCTGGCGAAGTGTCGTTCGGCGGCGTCATCCAGCCCGCCCCGCCGGGCATGGGTGGCCAGTCGGAAGTGGAGGTGGGCGGTCACCTCGTCGGCCTCCAGTGCCTGCACCTCATGGCCGGCGTCGTCGGGCAGCACCCCGCTCCGGATCCAGGCCCGGACCTGTTCCATGTGGCCCTCGCACTTGATGCCGGTGAACTCGGTGAACATGTCGCTACCGGGCTCCATGGCGTTCGGCCTGACGATCCGGTCGTTCTCGTCTATCCAGACCACGGTGGGCACGTTGGTGATGGCGTAGAGCTCGCTCATCTGGTGTTCCGTGTCGACGAGGACCGGGTACGTGATGTCCTCGGCGAAGGGAGCCACGGCCGCCAGGTTCTCGTCCAGCGCCACGGCTATGACGGTGAAGTCGGCGTCCGCCAACTCGTCGTGCAGTGCCTGCCACCCGGGCAGGTCGAAGGCGCATCCTCACCACGTGGAGAAGGCGACGAGCAGGCGCCTGGTTCCCGACCACTCCGAGAGCCGTCGCCTGTTGCCCTGCAGGTCGAAGACGGTGGCGTCCGGTGCCCGACGATCGACCATGGCCTGCTGCCGATGGGCTGTCGCCGCCCCGATGGCGACCAGGTGGGCGTCAGCGTCGACGAGCACGGGGCGACCCAGGGCTTCGGCCACAGCGGACAGGTCGACGCCGTCCGGGTGGTCCAGGCTCGACCGGTCGGGAACGGGAACGCAGACGTCCTCCCGACAGAGTCCCTCGGGCTTGAGCTCCCATCCCAGGATCGAACCCAGGTGTGACGGGTCGACTATCGGCCGGTCGCCATCCCAGATGGTCGCCGGCGTTGTGACATCCTCGGCGAGAATCGTGGTCGTGTCGGCGGTTGCGGTCATCAGGGGTACCCCGGCGTTCTCGGCAGCTTTCGCAGTACGGGAAACTAGTCCTCTCGGTCCGGCCCGAGTGGACCCGATGCCCTTTTCGATCCGGGCCGGGGGGAGACTGCCGGCATGACCCCCACAGATCCGTCTCCCATCCACCAGACGATGGCCGGCTGGTTGGCGCATCTGGCGGGCGGGGAGTCAGCTCCCCTTGGGGACCTCCTGCATCCTGACGTGGTCTTCTGGTCGCCCGTGATCTTCGCTCCCCAGAAGGGGAGGGACCTGACCCTCATGTACCTGACCGCTGCCTCGCAGGTGTTCCCCGGGGACACGGAGGCTGGGGAATCAGGGTCATCCGGACCGTCAGGCGGCGGATTCCACTACACGAAGAAGGTCCTGGACGGCAACCACGCCGTCCTCGAGTTCGAGACCACGATGGGTGGCATCCAGGTGAACGGCGTGGACATCATCACCTGCGACGACGACGGCCTGATAACCGAGTTCAAGGTGATGATCCGACCGTTCAAGGCGATCGAGGCCGTCCGCGACCGCATGGCGGCGATGCTTGCCTAGTCCTCTTCAGGCCTACGGTTCGTGGATGATGTCGGAGGTCCTGCGGGCGGCAGCAAAAGGCGACCGAGGAGAGGTCGACGTGACGCCAGAGCGGCCAGGCGAGGGTGGAGCCAGGAGATGCCGAGTAGCCCCGCTGCCGCCATCAGGCCCCCTCCGACGACGTCGAGTGGCCAGTGCTCGAGGCGACTCACCCGCGTCCACGAGGTCACGGCGATCAGGATGCTCATCGCTCCCATGATCCACGTCGCGATCCGCGAGGTGGCATGGCGACGCGCCAGAAAGGCGACGGTGCCGAGGACGAGCGCGCTGAAGACCACGTGTCCGCTCGGGTAGCCACCGTTGCCGAACGAATAGCCACTCCATTCGACGGTCGGCGTGGGTCGTGGACGCTGGACGAGGTCGCCCAACCGCGTCAGGCCAGTGCACGCCCCAGCCAGGCCCAGCATCACCGCCGGATATCGACCCCAACGCCACCACACCAGCAGGAGGATGGTCACGAACACCACGGGTGCGGCCATGTCGGTGAGGGCCGGGTCGATGAGGTCGGCGAACCGGTCAACTGCAGCGGGGGTGTTCCCGTTCATCCAGCGCGTGGTCGCCACCTCTCCGGGAAGAGGCCCGTCGCTGCGCACGGCCAGCGTCAGGGCAGTGGACGAGGCCACAAGAGCGCCGAACAGGATGCGCTGGCGAAGCGTCCACCTGCCGGCGTTCTCTACCATGAGCGCCGTCACGGCCGTGATCTGTCGTCGGGGAGTCGGGAGTACCCGGGGTCGGAGGCCGATGTTCCCTGGCGGGTGCCGCGGGGGTCCAGGTCAGATGTCCGGATGGTTCGTGAGGTACGTGATCTGGAGGTCGCCGGTCAGGATCGGGGCGAGCATTTCGGGCAGGCCGGTCTCGATCCGCCAGGCCATGTAGGCCTCGTGGTTGGCCCGCTTGGCGAACTTCTCCCAGAGGACGACCCGGTCAGGGGCATCGGCATCGGTGTAGACCTCGACTGACTCACATCCCTCGAATGCCCGGGTTTCGACCAGAGCCGACTTGAGCACCGCGACGAGGCCTGCGCCCTGGCCTTCCTTGCATGGGAACACGACCTGGACTGTCTGGGACATGGGGCGAAGCCCTTCCTTCGGGCGTGCCCATGGTGGGCACGCAGATAGGTCATTGCACCATGGCCATGCAGCGTTGGCTAATCCCCGCGCCGGCGCCATTGCGGCGCACAGGTCCGGTCAGCGTTGTTGCAGCCGGTGGCTCTGGCCGTCCACGGACAACTCGAGGGTGGCGGAACCTCCGGAGACCTCGACCGCCGTGGTCTCTCCTTCCGGTCCCGTCAACCACCATCTGCCGTCCGACGGGAGTTGGTCCACCTGGAGAGAGGTGCGGGTGCCGGCAATAGATGGGTTCTGCGGGTGGGGTGTCAGATGGAGGGCCGAGCCTGTCCAGCGGGCCTCGCTGAGGGCGACCCTGGGGAAGTCGACGCCGGTGACGACGGGTCCGTCGAACCGGCCCGGGTGAACCTCGCTGAAGATCTGGCTCCACGCCCCCGGCGTGCAGACCCAGCCGGCCATGGCCCGTGCATTGAGTTGGCCACGGGGGTGTGGTTCGTCAAGGCAGAAGCCGAAGGTGAACTCGCCGCGCTCGAGGTCCCAGGTGGGTTCGAAGGTCCGATCCATGTAGTCCCACAGCCGGGACTTCACGGGTCCGTCGGTGAACTCCCCGGTATGCCACGCCAGCATTACGGCCACGTTCGGGTTCCGGAGCCCCACAGGGTTGTCATCGTCGAGGATTCCACTGGCTGCCGCTTCCATCCTCCATGCCGATTCGGCGACGTCACGCCGTTGCGGCGCCAGGTACCAGACCGGAGCGGTGAGTCCCATCGGGCTCGCAACGTGTTCGTCCAGGACGGGGTCGTAGTAGAGGTCGATGGCGACCGCCTGCCCGTCCTCCCAGGTCACGTAGTTGTCGCTGGCGTACTCCCACCACCGGTCGAACGCCGTGTGGTGGTCGGTGCCCAGTAGCTGGTCGTGGAGCCTCAGACCGAGGCCGGCCCCGCTCAGTCAGTAGGGCCAGACCTTTGTGTTCTCGCAGTGCACGCCACCCTGCTGCTCCCGCCACTGGTCGGCCAGGTGTGCAACGACCCCGGAGTGGGTCCAGGTGAAGGCGTGCTCGCCGTCGCGGATCATCTCGAACGGTTCGTTCCACCTGGAGTCGCCGGATACATACCGGTGCAGGCCCATGAGTAGGGCGAAGAATCCCTTGAAGAACAACATGCCGTCGGCTGCCACGGGGTCCATCTGGACGCCGTAGGGGTCGATGCCGTTGGCCGTCCAGCCGGGGACGTCGTAGTCGCCCCAGAAGTCGGGTGGGATCAGGGCCCGCCATGACTCGGGGTAGTCGGCCCGGTCGGGGTCTGGTCCGAACTGGGTCAGCCAGTCCGAGGCAGCCCACCAGGAGGTGTGGCGTGTGACCAGCTCGTCGAGGATCTGGGTGTAGACCTCACGCCAGGCGGGGGTCCGGTCGCTCATCAGCGCCACGGCGTAACTGGAGTCGACCAGGTCGAAGCGGTGCCAGGAAAGCATGGGATGACCGGTTCGGTCGTCCCAGTGGGGGTGCGGCTGGCCGTCGCGGCTCCAGTCGTCGGGGGTCGTGGCCTTCCGGTGGAGGTATCGCAGCCACCCCAACGAGCGGTCGTCGAGCGGGAGGGGCATATCGAGGCCGGTCATGTGGTGGGTGCCTCGAAGATGAGGCTGCAGCAGGTGAGGGCACCCTCGGCCTTGGCCAACTCGGATGCATCCACGTACCGGACGTCGAACCCGGCGGTCGCTATGCGCTCGGCGGTCCGGGGGAAGGCGGCGGCCACAAGGACCGTGTCGCCCACGCGGACGACGTTGGCGGCATCCGGTTCGGAGGGATCTACCGGGATACAGCGACGGTCTCCGAGGGCGTCGGTGTCGACCCGTTCAGGGTTGACGACCAGGGTGTCGTCGGAGACAGCGGTTACGGCCGACTTGAGGTGCAGGCAGCCACGGACGCCCACGCCGTGTACCCGGTAGCCGTGGTCGCCGACGATGGCCCGGAACTGGTCGATGGCCGCAGCGTCGCTACGGCTGGTGATGCCGACGTGGATGTCACGGCCGGCGACCAGCACGTCGCCGCCGTCGAGGATTCCCGGCGAGCGGATGTGGGCCAGCGTCCGATGGGGGGCCAGTACCTGCTCAATGCTGGATCGTTCACCGCGTCTGGAGGTGGCTCCCGGCCTCGTGATGATCGCCACCTCGTCGAGCACGACGGCGATGTCCTCGACGAACACGGAATCGGGCAGGTCGGGTTCCGCCTGTAGCCGTTCGACCCGGCAACCCAGGTCGGCGAGTACGGCCTCATAGGCGGCGTGCTGGGCCCGGGCGACGTCGAGGTCGATGGGGGAGCGTTCGAGGTGGGTGAGCTCACAGTCGGCGATGGAAGGGCTGACCGCTCTGGTGATGGCGATTCGCATCCGGACACGGTATTTGGCTTCTGGCGGCCCTCCTAGTCCTTCGCTGCAGGCCGGCCCAATGCAGCGAAGTAGCCACCCCGGGTCAGGGCCTCTGTAGCCGGCCGGAGGAGGTCGGCGAACCGGTTGACCGCTTCGTCGTCCATGCCGTCCCAGATCGCAGAATCCAGTTCGTTCGTCCGGCGCTCGATCGCACTTCGCCTGCTCCGGCCGTCGGCTGTGATGCCATCCTCGTCGAGCCACCCCCGTGACCTGAGACGGTCGACCGCCCGGGACCACTCCGAGTCGGGCCATGCCCGGGTGGACCTGATGACCCCCGGCTTGTGGAAGAGATGCTCGCTGACAACCGTGCACTCGCATCCGTCGAGTGGCTCCGCTACCAGGAGGCCGATGTGCGCGTCGCCCCGCCATTCACGCAGGATCGTCACCAACTGCCAGAGGCGTAGCAACCGGTTGCCCGCGAACTCGGGCTCATCCAGAAGTGGAAGCACCGAGGCGTTGGCGGCAGCGAGTGGGCGTCCCGCATGGGACAGGCCGGCGACACAGGATTCGGCAAGCCCCATCGCCTCGGAGACATCGGCGTCGGTCATGGCTCCGGCAACGGTGGAGTCGAGCACCTGCATGACCGCCCGCCACCTCGCCCGTTGCATCTCGTCGGGTGGGACGACGTCCCAGACCCCGTCGATCCCGGCACGCACGAGATCGGGGCTGAAGTTGTAGAACGTCGCGATCACGACGTCGGCGGAGACCGGTCCGAACGGGGCGGCTCGCGAGGCGAAGTATCGACTCGGCCCTCCGACGCCCAGAGCCCTGTATTCCGACGCTGACTCTGGTGCGAAGTAGACGAAGGCGTGGAACATCGTGGTGATGTCATGCACCCGGGCCACGGTCTTCAGCGAGGGTCCGGTCATTCCTGAGGCGTCGAGCATTGGTCGACGGTACCTACAGGTAGTCCATGCCGGTGAGGGCGCCTCAGTCCAGCGAGCCCCTGGGTGCCACCCACCGGTAGGCGACAGCTGCGAACCATGACACCGGCGGCATGCGGATCAACCAGCCGACCAGCGCCCAACCACCGCCAAGAAGCCGCAGAGCGTGCCCGATTGCCTGGTGGCCGCTGAACCGGTCGCTACCTTCAACCCACCACACCGCGGTCTTCGTCTCCTCGGGGGTCAAACCGATGGCCAGCAGGTCCACCTCGCCGTCTGACGCCATCGGAACGTCCCCCCGGGCCCGCAGCCAATCAGCGCAACGACGGCAGAAACCACAATCGCCGTCGTAGATAAGCACCCCCAAGTATCGCCTGCCCTCGGGTTGCGCCGCTCCCAGGCCCAAGCCCCCGTCTAGTTGGCGTCGTCGGGGGCAGCAGGGTAGAGGGGATGATGGTGGCTGGCCCCTGGTCGATCCGACAGTGGGCTTCGACAGTTCCGGGCTCTTCAAATGAGGCAGTTCCCATGTCTCAGTGATGTCCCTGTGTCGGCGTTTCTTGCGCCGAAAGGGCTGGGAACCTGGTTTTGATTTTTGTGGTGCGCCCCCTAGAGCGTGCCCATATAGCCAAAACCGAG
>Ga0207991_1001661_pt1 | contig 13199 bp, 8 predicted proteins | sample ETN07SmetaG_FD_185786 | JGI IMG/M metagenome (GOLD analysis project Ga0207991, IMG submission 185786) | Marine microbial and viral communities from oxygen minimum zone, Eastern Pacific Ocean - ETNP2014F14-07SV275 (SPAdes) (version 2) | ecosystem: Environmental > Aquatic > Marine > Oceanic ... | reverse complement strand
TGCGGCTCGTTCGAGTGAGTATATGAATGGTGACTTTACGACAGTTAATGGTTTCGAGTTTACCCTGCGCACAAGACGGATCAATAATTTACAGTCTTTCGCGTCTTACACATATTCGGATGCACGAGGCGTGAACTCTGATCCAAATTCAAACGCAGGAAACTTAGACCAGGCTGCGTTGTCGCCTCCCCCAATGATGATTAACCCGCTATACTACACAAACAAACATCGTGGTGCAGTATCTCTGGATTATCGATTTGGAAAAGAAGCAGGCCTTTTATCAGGTCTGGGAGCCAATGTGCAATACAAATTTAACAGTGGGCACCCTTACACATTAAGTGATGGTGGCATGGGACAGCGCGCAGCATATGCGGGAGCTCTCTTAACAGATGCTCGTTCTCGTGAACCGCAGGAACCAATCGGGCAGTCTACAACGCCTTGGCAAACAAATATTAATCTTAAAGTTGATTACAATATTAGCGTAGGCAATTATGGTTTAACTGTTTTTGCTTATGTTGAAAACTTGATGAATACAAAGAATGTTGAAAATGTATACTCTCGATCCGGGAATGCATATGATGATGGATTCTTAACTGATCCTGCATTAAGCAGTGAAATTGTAGCTGCACAGGGTGATATATATACAACCATGTATGAAAATGTCAACCTAAATAATCGCCAACATTATACTTGGGACTATGGTAGAGATTTATTTTCTACTCCCCGTATTGTCAAATTTGGCGCTAGCGTCAATTTCTAATCGATTAATCTTTCTAAATAAAAGGTAGTTAGAAACATGAAAAAACAATCTTATTTAATAATGCTAACATTGTGTGTGTTCTCAACAGCATTGTTTGCGCGGTCTACAGTATCGCAAGGTGCTGTACACCACACTTCAAAAACAACTGGATCTGATGAAGTCATTAATCCTGCAATTACAGTTGTGAATATAAATAACATGGCCTATTGGATTGCTAAGGATGGCGCAGGTACGACTGGAGGAAGTCCTAATGGTGAGCAGGCTGATTACCCTATCTTTACTGGCGGCTTTATCTATGAAGATGGCATGCTGTGGGGTGTAAAATCAAGTGAATATTCCGAATCAGAACCAGTTCGTGTTGGTGGGTCTACCTATGCGCAGGGAATGAAAGCTGGTAACGTTCGTTATGACGCTGATGGTAATGTCATTGGCTCTGATGATCCTACTAACCATCATGCGTGGCGGGTTCGTACAGATTGGAGCACTGCTGACCTTACAAGAGACGCATCGAACTTTTATGGTTATACTTCTCCAACCGCAGCATCTGTCGAAGAAATTCAAAATGTAAAAGATCAGTACGAATCTGACTGGAACAACTGGCGAGCAGATTTAGGTGCTCCCTATGATGACGTGGATGGTAATGGTTCTTATGATCCTACGGTAGATGTTCCAGGATATCCTGGTGCTGACCAAACCGTATGGACCATATCTAATGATGTTCCAACAATTGTTGATGCGAATGGTGACTCTATAGCTTATTCAAATACGTCGGAGTCGCTTTATGGCGCAGACCCCGTAGGTATTGAAATGCGTTTAACTATGTGGGCCTATGCCTTTGGTGCAAGCGATCCTTTAGGAAATTCAATTTTCAAAAAAGCATCGATAACTTATACTGGTCTTCCAGCATCATCACCCTTTGTAAATCCAACGGTATTGGACACAGTCTATTTTACCCAGTGGTCCGATCCAGATCTCGGTACATACACTGATGATTATGTTGGTTGTGATATTGAGCTGTCATTTGGTTATGTATATAATGGTAACCGTTTAGACGGTGTTTTTAACGGAATCTATAATCTGGCATGTCCTGCGGGTGGTTATGACTTTCTTCAAGGTCCTGTAGATAATCGTGATATAGATGGTGATGGAGATACTACTGAATATTTAGGTATGACATCATTCGCATATTTTGGTGCTGGTTCTTCAATCAGTGACCCGTCCTTTACCTATGAAGGTTCTTTGCAGTGGTTTAATCTGATGGAAGGTTTTTTACCGCGTCCTGAGTATCCAACTCAAATACCATTCACAGATCCAACCACAGGAGAAGCAACAATGTTTGCTCTTTCTGGAGATCCGGTAACTGGTTCCGGTTGGGTTGATGGTGTAGTGCTACCACCTGGAGATCGTAGACAAGTAATGACCAGTGGTCCTTTTAAGATGACTAAAGGTGAAACTGCTGACGTAGTGCTTGGTATTGCTGCAGGAATTGGACTGGATGCAATTTCATCAGTCTCAGTTGCAAAATACGTAGATACCTATGCTCAATATGCATATGACCAAAACTTTTCACTACCAAGTGCTCCTGCTGCGCCTTCCTTACTAGCTACTGAAATGGATGGTGAGATTATGCTTGATTGGGGTGGAAATGCAGCTGCAGTTTCTTTAACTGAAGAAACAGTAAGCGCTGGTTTTGAATTTGAAGGATATAATGTTTATCAACTACCCAGCGCTGGTTCACCACTATCTGAAGGTAGAAAGATTGGAACATTTGATAAAGTAAATACAGTTCAGAATATTTTAGATCCTGATGTGGATGCCTTGACTGGATTGGTTGTTGATGTTGTAAAACAAACAGGTACAAATGCTGGTGTTCAGCGTTGGTACTCAACTGACTATGACGAAATTCGTGGTCGACCAATGTCTAATGGTGTAGCTTATTATTTTGCTGTAACAGCTTATAGTTATTTACCAGCAAATGAAGGCAGTCCTTTTAAGACGCTAGAATCTGGTGAAGCCAGAATAACAGTCAAACCGCATGATGCTAACCCAGGTGTTACTGCACATAGTGATGTTACAGTAACTCATGATGGTACAGCCAATGCTAGTGTTGATGTCAAGGTTCTTAACACCGACAATCTTAAAACTGAAACATATGAAGTAACTTTTGATCAACAGCATTACTATCGTGATCTAGCAGGAATATGGCAGCATGCTGCTACAGATTCAACACCAAGAATCGCTGGTAAAATTGTCGATTGTTCACCTTCAACTGTAAGTGCATCAGCAATCGCATCAGCAGAAGTTGGTACTATTGATCTTGTATTGACCTTTGATCTACAATGCCCTGGTGGCGCCTGGATTGATGGTGTTCAATTTGAATTTCCAGCAGGTTTTTCAGCTAATGTAAACAGTTGGGCTATCACAGGTGGTGGGAATGTTTGTTCCTATGGATCCGGTTCTGGTCAAAACTGTGAAAATCTTGATGGAAGCTGGGTTGGTGATGTGTTGCTCTTTGGAACAGAAGCTACTGGTGGTGGTTTCGGCGCATTTGAAAGCAGTAATGTTTTTACTGTAAATGTGAATCCATGGTTTGCTGGTGATCTAGAAGCCTTGGCAGTAGGATATACTGTTTGGGATGACGGTTACGATGGTACCACAATCAATGGTATAGGAACATCAACAATCACTGAGCTTGGGTTTGAGTTTAAAACAGAGACCCATTGGAATTTATCAGGTGGTGGTACATCATTGTTAACAGATCAAACTTTTGTTAATGGTTCAGACCTTTATGGCGGTTCAAGTGTAGATGATATGTCTGCACTACATTATAACTCAACAGCAGCTGTTACAATTGACGGTTTTCAGGTTAATGTTAATGGTGGTTATGATGCTCCTACTGACTTTTATGGTTTGGATTACGAATTGAATGAAGAACTAGCTGCAACAGATGGTGATGCTATATATGATTGGGACTCCTATGCTGCGAATGGTTGGGCACTAACAGCTCGCGCTACCGACACTTGGGGAGCAGGAATATCAGCTGTTGATATTCTTCAGAGAGATATTCAAATTCGCTTTACGGGTGAGATTGTAGATGTTCCCACGACCACTGCTGCTGGAGTTGTATACTACCCAGCACAAGATGAGGGCGGTTCCTGGGCTTGGATAGATGGAGCAAGAGTTGGAGGTTTAGAAAATCACCCAGATCCAGCTAATCCAGGAGATGGAACTTATTTTAGGATTAAGATTCCATTTGAAGTTTGGGACATGGAGTGCACGGACGGTGAAGATGGATGTGTAGACGGCGAACGGCAGATAGATATAACTATTTATGATAGACTTCAAAGTTATACTGCTGGAGACACCGTTTATAGTTTTAACTACTACAATAGGATGTATACGCACTTTATTCATCTCCCGTATCAGGAAGATGGTGATTATGCAGATATTGATAATAATCTTACATGGAACGTAGTATGGTGGGACACCCAGTTTAATCAAGGGGATGTGGTTACTATTCAGTACGCAAATCCAATTCAAACAGGTGTGGATAAATTCTCATTTACTATGAAAGCAACTGATGTTGCAAAGTCTGATGTTGTTGAAGATGTAAATGTTTATCCTAATCCTTATTATGGGTTCCATGAGTTGGAAGCAAGCAGGCAGAATAAATTTGTTTCATTCAATCACTTGCCTCAAACAGCTACAATTAAAATCTATTCACTTGGTGGAACGTTAGTTTGTCAGCTTGATAAAGCAGATGATGGAACACAGTTTCTAGATTGGAACTTAAAAAATCAGTATGGATACCCCGTAGCCAGCGGTCTTTACATTGTACGTATAGAATCTGGTGGTAACGAAAAAGTATTGAAGCTAGCACTTGTTCAGGAAACACAAGTGCTCAAGTACTATTAATCAATTAAATTAATGGAGAATAAAATGAAAAAAATCATTTTGATGGCCACTGCAGTTCTAATGTTGAGCTCTATGGCTCTTGGGCAAGGATCCAGAATGGGTACTGCTTCATCCACTCAGATACAAGTTGTACAGGGTGCTCGCTATCTTTCAGGTGGTGGGGCCGCAGCTAATGCTGTAGGAATGGATGCAGTTTATTGGAATCCTGCCGGTTTGGCTCTATCTGAAAATGGAGTAGATGCTATCTTTTCCAATCGCCAGTATATTGCTGATATTGACAATAATTACTTTGGAATAGCAGTAGATTTCCTGGGAATGAAAATGGCTACAAGTGTTCGTACATTTAATATCGGAGATATTGATGAAACAACTGTATTCCAACCAGATGGAACTGGACAGGTATTTACACCTAATTTTTCAATATTGGGCGCTACAGCATCCAAAAGACTCTCTGATAATACCAGTGTTGGTATTAATGCCAACTACATCAGGGAAAGTTTTGGGCGTGTTGCTGCCAGTGGAATGGCATTTGACTTAGGTGTTCAATATAAATCTCTGGCAGGTATGGAAGGTTTAGATGCTGGGTTCGTACTTAGAAATTTTGGCCAACCTGTAAAGTATGGTGGCGAAGGTTTAGGAGTAGCAGCAGAAGCCGTTGATGGTGATCGTCCTGTTGAATACTATAAAGTAGATGCAGCTGCCTATGATCTTCCATTCGCATTTGATATGGGACTTTCATACAATATAGCTGGCGCTAACCTGGGACTTACTTATACCAGTAACTACTACACAACAGATGAAACCAAATTTAAGGCATCCTATGATATAGGTAGCCTTGCATCAATTGCAGTTGGTTTTCAACAATCATCTGAAGCCAAAACTCAGGGTGTTATGGGTATAAGTCAGCATGAACTTGCTGCTGTTGAGTCAGACTGGTATAATAATCCATCCGACGGAGTATCTTTTGGTGCTTCATTAAATCTGTCTCAGTTTACGGGAATGAATTTGGTATTAGATTATGCCATGCTCCCTATGGTCGATTTTGGAACTAATCAAGTAATTGCATTGCGTGTTGGTTTCTAAAATAGTCTAATAATATTACATAAAAAGGGCAGATATTTATCTGCCCTTTTTTATTATACAATATGAATAAGAATAGAACAATTCCAATGATACTATTGTTATATATATGCAACAATACTGCTACATCTAATGTTTATAATGGAATTACCTTATATTCAAATGGTGGTAATCTAGGTCCATCTAACACTTACTTAATTAACAATTCATTGCACACTATTAACACATGGTCTCATCCTGTAGGAGTTGTTGGCACTCCTTATTTATTGCAAGATAAAACGCTACTTGTTCAGCTTCGTTCTGAGCAACATCATTTTGGCGACTCCCATGGGCCCATAGGTGGACGATTTAATAAATTAGACTGGGATGGTACAGTTCTATGGGAATATTTGTATTACGATTCAACTTATCACCCTCATCACGATATTGAGCCAATGCCTAATGGGAATATTTTAGTTTTGTGCTGGGAAAAGAAAACATATGAGCAAGCACAAAATTATGGCAGGGTAGATATAAATGGAGAAATGTGGCCATTGAAAATTGTAGAGATCGAACCAATTGGATTAGATGATGCAAATATTGTTTGGCAATGGCACCTATGGGATCATTTGGTTCAAGATGTGGATTCTCTGTTACCAAATTATAATGATATAGCATCCCACCCTGAATTAATTGATATTAATGTTGGACTATTTACCAATGCAAACAGCGGGGATTGGCTGCACACAAATGCCATTGCATATAACACCAATTTAGATCAAATTGCTTTTTCATCCAGGCATCTAGACGAAATATTTATTATTGATCACAGTACTACAAATAATGAAGCTGCTTCTCATATGGGAGGTAATAACGGTATGGGCGGAGATATATTATATCGATGGGGAAATCCTGAAAATTATAATAGAGGGGATGAAAGTGATAAAATGCTTAATGCACAGCATGGCGTGAATTGGATACTTAATGATTATCCTGGAGCTGGCAACTTATTGATATTTAATAATAATCCTAGCGATACCAGTGGACAGGACCATACTGTAGGAAATTCCAGCGTTGTTGAAATTATTACACCTTTAAATGATGATGGGGGATATGATATCTCTACCGATAGTGGCGTTTATGGTCCCAATGGTTATTTATGGGAATATGGTGGCGATAACTCATTTTTCTCTCATTTTCAGTCAGGAGCTTATAGACTTCCAAATGGGAACACAATAGTAACAGTATCACAAGAAAAATATATTTTTGAAATTGATACTCTAGATCAGATTACCTGGGAATATTATTTTGAAACTCAATCAGGGTTAAGTGGTAATACAGCACGCGCACAAAAATATCAACCTAATTATTTTACATTTTCTCTTGGAGATATGAATTTTGATTATGTATTAAGTATCGAAGATTTAAATATTATTTGCAATATTATTTCTGAAAACAATCCATATTTAGAGAATGGTGACATGAATCAAGATAATATAATTGATAGCGATGATATCGATTTAATCGTTGATGCAATTTTATTTAATGAATGATATTATTGAATACCGTCGTGTTCAGATTAGTAAAAAATAATGTCAGAAATAGTATAATTATTTAACAAAGAGAAGCTATTATGAAAAAACCATCTATCATTCTAATTGTAGCATCATTCCTTGTTGTAGTCCTACATCATAAAGCACCAGAAGAGTTACGCTACCCGATTACAGAAAAAGGAGCTACTATAGATACTTATTTTGATACGACTATTGCGGATCCGTATCGGTGGCTTGAAGATGATTATTCAAATTCAACAAAAGCCTGGGTGTCTAAACAAAACGCTTTTACAAACTCCTATATGAGAAAAATCCCGTTTCGACGAAAAATTGAAAAACGATTAACGGAGATCTGGAACTATCCTTCCCAAGGTATGCCTTTCAAAAAAGGAGAAAAATATTATTTTTATAAGAATGACGGACTCCAGAGCCAGTCTGTTCTTTATGTTCAAGATTCTCCCACCAGCGATCCAGTGGTATTTATGGACCCGAATCAATTTTCCAATGATGGCACCATTGCTTTAGGCGGAACGTATTTCTCAAATGATCATAGATATATGGGCTATTCAGTCAGTATTTCCGGTTCAGATTGGAAGGAATATTATGTGAAGGATATCTCAACTGGCGAATTACTGCCCGATCATTTAAGATGGGTCAAATTTAGCGGCATGGCCTGGCTTGGAAATGGTTTTTATTATAAACGATACCCAACGCCTGATGAAAACGAAGAACTCTCTGCGGCAAATGAACATGCAAAAGTTTATTATCACCGACTAGGTACATCTCAGGAAGCAGATGAATTAATATTTTATGAACCTGATAAACCCAAACTCGCTCCAGGCATAAGTGTATCAGATGATGAACGATTTATGTTTCTTTATCGATCCAGCGGAACATATGGAAATATGTTGGCTTTCAAAGATACAAAATTAGCTGAAGAAGAATGGACGCACATTGTAGATGACTTAAATTCGAATTGCTGGATTTTGGATAATGTTGGTGACCAACTGATTGCCCAAACAGATCGAAACTCTCCTTTTAAGAAAATTGTCCGTATTGATCCAAAAAATCCACAGGAATCAAACTGGGAAACATTGATAGAAGGGACACAAGATCAAGTTCTATCTTCAGTGAATCTCGTTGGAGGCAAATTCTTTGCTCATTTCACTCAGGACGTGACATCAGTCTGGAAAGTCTATGATCTGGATGGAAATTTCCTTTATGATGTAGATTTGCCTGGAAAAGGAATTGTTAATGGATTTGGTGGTAAAAAAGGCCAGATGATCACCTGGTACACGTTTAATAATTCCGTGAATCCATCCACTATTTATCAATATGATATAAAGCAGAATATATCCACAGTTTACAAGGAATCAGAAGCAAAATTCGATCGAGACAATTTTGTATTAAAGCAGGATTTTTATCCATCTAAGGATGGAACAATGATTCCAATCTTTATTGCCCATAAAAAAGGCCTTAAAATGGACGGGAAACGCCCAACCCTACTCTATGCTTACGGTGGGTTCAATATATCCATTAAACCCTATTTTAGCAAGGCTAATTCAATTTTATATGAGAATGACGGTGTCTATGCTATTGCCAATTTAAGAGGCGGCAGTGAGTACGGACAGGATTGGCACGAAGCGGGCATGCTACACAATAAACAAAATGTATTTGATGATTTCATAGCCGCAGCGGAATATTTGGAAAGAAGTGGAATCACAACCCCAAACTATCTTGCAATTCGTGGCGGTTCAAATGGAGGATTGCTCATTGGTGCTGTTTTGAATCAGCGGCCTGACATTTGCAAAGTTGCGTTCCCCGAAGTTGGAGTTATGGATATGCTTAGATATGAAAAATTTACAATCGGTCACGCCTGGGCCGTGGAATATGGTACTGTAGCAAAAAAAGAACATTTTAAAAACCTGGTCGGGTATTCTCCCCTTCATACAATTCAAACTGGTACAAATTATCCTTCTGTTCTTGTTTACACCGCTGACCATGATGATCGTGTAGTACCGGCTCATTCTTTTAAGTATGTGGCTGCGTTACAAAATGGACAGGGAGGGAGCGAACCTATTTTGGTTCGTATTGGCCAAAGCGCCGGTCATGGTGCTGGGAAGCCTACAAAGAAAATTATTGAAGAATACGCCGAAAAATGGGCTTTTATGTTTTACGAAATGGGGTTGGATATTTAAGCAAGGACACGAGCCAGATCATCCCTGATCAAGATTAAAATGGCTGATTGAGAAACAATCAAATAATCTTTATCCTCAATTTTGATCTCGATACTGGCTTTGCCGAGGAACAAGGCATAATCTCCGATCTCTGCCTGGGTTGGAATATATTTCACATCTGACCTTTTATCTTTCCAAGGTTCTTCAAAGGATGAATCAGGTGAGCCCAATGGGATTCCGGGACCAACTTCAACAACCATCCCACCGCGGACTTCCTGTTTTTCAATCACACTGGGAGGAAGGTACAGTCCGGCAGGTGATTTGGATTCACCTGTATCAGGACGGATCAATACGCGGTCACCAACGACCAATACTTGTTTATTTGTACTTTTCATAATTCAATAGATGGATAAGCACTGCATTGCCAGCTGAGATGTGTATGGTACCAAAGAAATGCAGTCTTATAAATCTGTTTCTAATTCTTTAGGTTTTGGTGGTGACTTTCCCCAGTAAGTTGCGCTGGAATTTAATAAAAAATAGACATTGTCGTTGGTACGATATACTTCCGGAGAATTGGAATCACGAATATAGTTATGCTGATAATCCTGCCCAGCATTTCCAAAGATATAATGAATTATTTTCTTATCTTTATCATTGAAAACCTGGAGATGACGGCCCAATGAATCATCTACACCAAATTTTTCCCATTTAGTTTCGTTTCTTGAAATGGGCTCTGGTTCCATTTTTACAGCAAGCAAGCGGTCAAATAGGTTTTTTATTTGATTTTCTTTGATCAAAAGTGAATCAGCCTGTGTGATACGCCAGGTTGTATCGGATCGTACGAGCTCTAAAGAATCGTCTCCTTCACTGATCAAGACACGATGTATATCCTCTGGATCACCGGAAAATATAGAAGAATCTGATGCAGTATAAGATCGTTGTACATTTTGGTTATAGAAGTAAATACCAATAAGTACAACAAGGGCACCTAATGTATATTTGAGTGAATCAGTCATAGATTTGCCTTAGAATTTCTGCATGTTTTTTTTCTTTTCTCATTTGAAAAAAACCAAATGTTAAAACGAGTAATGACGGAATTAGCATATTTGCCAATTTCCATTTTTTTCGAGTCGAATCTTCCAATTCTTCGAGTGGACGACTTGTGATTTCCCTTGATCTCAAAGATATCAAATCTTCGTCTCCAGCGAGATAATCTACCGCATTCATCAGGAAAATGAGATTATCATTTACAGACATCCCTGCATCATCCGCTAGAAACTTAGAATCTGAGATAAGCATCAATTCACCGCCATTAACTAGTTTTGATGTAGCTGCCAAGATTTTTCCTTTTTGTCCCAACATTCGAATAAACGGATTTTGTTGTGGGTCCGGGCTTAGTATAAAATAACTTTCCATTAATCCACTATTAGAAGATGATTTAAACAACTCAACAACACCAGCAACTCGATCATTGTTAGTGGTATCAATTTGAATTTCACTTGGGAAGAACGGTAGAACCTGTTCAAGGTCAGAAACAACAATTTCATCCTTATTAAAAGATTGAATAATAGGGAAGAAGGGATAATCCATTGGTCGATTCATTAGGAAAATTCCACGACGTTCCTGGACCTGGACTTTGCTTGATTTCCCATCTAAGACCAAATTTTGTTTCAAGATTATACCATGATCTTTTAGAAAACCAAAAATATCAGAATCGATTGGATTCGCTTGTTGCGTCTTAATATCAGTCAAAATACCACTTTGCGTCAGGAATATCTTTTTACCAGAGTCCATAATAGATACAAGGTTATCCATGACCAGTGAATCCAATGAATCAACAGCTCCCGATACTAAATAAACATCAATATCTGTATTAATCGGACCGGATAAATCAACAGTTTGAAAAGAATAATGCTGACTTAATTGGGAAGATAAATTATCTGTTTTTAATCCCGTTTCTGAATCTAAATGAGCCAAGCCTATTTTTTTCTTATCAATATCAATCAAGGATTTTATTTTTGTACTAATCAAATACTCTAATCCAGAAGTGGATTGAATGACGGGAATCACTTCCTTTTTATCTTCAAACAATAAGACCATTCCAAGATAAACTTTTTTGATTTCTACTTTGTCATTTTCAATGACTTGCATTTGAACCGGTTGAATCCCATCTTTTCTGGCCTGTTCTTCCATGTCCTTATCCGATTCAGGGTTGTGGAAAAAGAATCGAATATTATTATCAGAGTAGGCGCTGAATTCTTCTAAAATATCCTGCAGAAAACGCCGTGTATTTCCCAATTCATTTGGAAGATCATCAGAAAAATACACTTTCATGGTTAGGAGTTCATCAACCTTGGAAACAATTGATTTGCTTGATGACGACAAAGAATACATTTTATTATCTGTTAGATCAAATCGTTTGAAAATATCTCGAGCAATTAAATTTAATAGGAGAAGTATTACAAGTAACCCACCTGAATAAAGAATAAATGAATTTTTATTTTTTGCTAACATGACTTAACTCCATTTCCGGGATTCAAGCACCCGGGTTGTCATGAAAAGAAAAAATCCAATTACCGATCCAAAATACACAATATTCCTTGTATCAATAACGCCTCGAGACATATTAGATAAATGAAATTCTGTGCTCAAATACTGGATTATACCAGCTAAACCAGGCGGTACAAATACTAATAACTTATCCATGAGAAAAAAAGTAATTACAATTGCAATTCCGACAATAAAAGCAATGACTTGGTTTTCTGTGAGACTGCTGGAAAAAATACCAACAGCTGTATAAACGCCCCCTAAAAGTGCCAACCCAAGATACCCAGTAAATACAGCGCCATGATCTATAGTTGTACCTACATTAATAAGCGTAATATAATGGACTAAAGTTGTTAACAGGGCGATTAGAATGAGAGAAAGACCTGCCAGAAATTTTCCTATGACAATATCCCTTTCCCGAACAGGAAGCGTGGTGATGATTTCGATCGTCCCCAAACTTTTTTCCCTGGAAATAAGGCCCATGGATACGGCTGGAATAAAAAAGAGATACACTAAGGGAACGATACCAAATAGCGATCTCATATCCGATTGATTGTAAAGAAAAAATGTGTTGGTGAAGAAATACCCATTCACCAGCGCAAAGACCACCAAAAAAATATAGGCCATTGGCGTGGTAAAAAAGGATCGTAGTTCCTTTTTATAAATTGTAAGCATATTATGCATGAGCAGAGCCTCCATCTTGAGTCAAGTGTCTGAAAATGTCTTCTAGGTTTCGTTTAGAAGTGCTCATTTCCACAAGTGTCCACTCATGATTCACAGCATAATCAAATACATCTTTTCTGGGATCGGATGTACTGGTGTGCTCGAGGGTAACCTGAATGGAATTGCTCATTTTATGAATAGACTCTATGGAGATACTTGGAATAACAGCTTTCATATCCTGGATGCTATTTTCATCTGCATTTTGGATTTCAAGATGAAGTTGGGTCATTCCTTTTGAACCTGATATTAAATCATCACTCGTACCATCAGCAATAATTTCACCATTATGAATAATAATGATCCGATCAACGGTTGCTTGAATCTCTTGGAGAATATGAGAAGACATGAGCACAAGTTTTTCTTTTCCTAACTTTTTGATCAGCCGTCGTATATCAACGATCTGGTTTGGATCTAATCCGGACACAGGTTCATCCAAAATCAATATTTTAGGATCATGAATCATTG
>Ga0207991_1001660_pt1 | contig 13212 bp, 14 predicted proteins | sample ETN07SmetaG_FD_185786 | JGI IMG/M metagenome (GOLD analysis project Ga0207991, IMG submission 185786) | Marine microbial and viral communities from oxygen minimum zone, Eastern Pacific Ocean - ETNP2014F14-07SV275 (SPAdes) (version 2) | ecosystem: Environmental > Aquatic > Marine > Oceanic ... | reverse complement strand
CATTGCTTGATATTGGGTCTGGCGGAGGAATACCAGGATTATTAATTGGATTAATCAAAAAAGAAACGCCGATTACACTTATTGACAGAAGAGAAAAAGCCACAAGGTTTCTTGAGCATGTTAAGCTGAAATTGGAGTTGAAAAATATTAAAGTTATCTGTGGAGACATTAGACTTTATAATGATGATAATAATTTCGAAGCAATATTAATAAAAAATTTCAGCAATAAAGAAATTTCTAAATTAGTATTTACGGATAAAATTAAATATTTAACTGAACTAGTAACTAATAAAATAAAATCAAATGCACCAATTTATATGTTAACAGGGTCTAATGCGTTAGAACTCAAAGGAAATTTAATCGAAACAAAAACTAATATTAAAAACATAGAGATAACTAAAATAATGACACCATTTTTTAATACCAACAGGTATTTGTTAAAGATAAGCGTATGAAAGAAATCATTGCAATAGTTAATCAAAAAGGAGGTGTTGGGAAAACAACAACTTGCATTAATCTGGCCTCATCATTGTCAAAAACTAAAAGAACTGTTCTCTTGGTTGATTTAGACCCACAATCAAACGCAACAAGAGGGTGCGGAATTGATCCGTACTCACTACAATATTCTATTAATGATGCTCTTTTAGAAAGAGAGTCTGTTGATAATTGTTTAGTAAATTTAGATAATCTTGGTTTTTCAATTTTACCAGCAACACCACAATTAACAGAATCAGAAGTAAAACTTTTATCCTCAGAAGAAAAAATATACATGTTAAAAAAAATCTTGGGAGACTGCTCAAGATCATTTGATTATGTGTTAATAGATTGCCCACCATCATTGAACATATTAACGGTTAATGCCCTTGCATCAGCTACAAGCGTTATAATACCAGTTCAATGTGAATTTTTTGCGCTGCAAGGCTTAAGCGAATTAGTCAAAACTATTGACACAATCAAGGAAAATACAAACAAAAGTATTAACATAAAGGGAATAATAAGAACTATGTTTGATCCAAGAAATAATTTAACCACAGATGTAAGCAAGCAGCTTTTAAAACATTTTCCTGGGAAAGTTTTTAAAACAATAATTCCTCGTAATGTTACATTAGCAGAAGCCCCAAGCCATGGCCTGCCAGTTTTAGATTATGACAAGCACTCAAAAGGAAGTTTTTCGTATCTATCTTTAGTTGGAGAAATCATAAAACAAGAAAAATAGGTCTCTACATCTGATTAATCTCGAGTTATATTTATCTTATGGTAAAAAGAAAAGCGCTAGGATCTGGATTAGAAGCATTACTGGGAACACAAACAAAATCTAGCCCTAAAAAAATTGACGAAACAGATGGTACTAAGAAATTATTATCAATACCATTAGACAAAATATCCAGAAATAAAAATCAACCACGGAAAAAATTTTCTGAAGATTCTCTGGCTTCTCTAGGTGCAGCAATTAAGGAGAGTGGTCAACTTATACCAATAATAGTTAGAAAGACGGAAGAAGGCTATGAGTTAATAGCTGGTGAAAGAAGATGGAGGGCGATGCAGGCAGTCAGAGAGGATGTTATACAGGCGATAGTTATGGAGGCTACTGATCAAGAATCTGCTGTTATTGCTATTGTTGAAAATGTACAAAGAGAACAGCTTAATGCAATTGAAGAAGCTGAAGCACTAGAAAAGCTTCGCAACGAATATCAAATGACACACGATGATATTGCCAAATTCACTGGTAAATCTAGATCGCATGTTACAAATATAATTAGGTTAAATGATTTAACTGAATATATTAAATCTAAACTAATAGAGGGCCTTATAGAAATGGGACATGCAAGGGCTGTGCTATCGCTCGACCCTAAAGAGCAAGATCTAGTTATAAAACGGGCAATTAATAAAAAATTATCTGTTCGTTCGGTTGAATCTTTGGTAAAAAAAGGTCTTTCAGGGGGGAAACCCTCAATAATTTATAAGGGCCCCGATACATTAGCAATTGAAAGAGAATTATCAGAAATCCTTGGTGCAGACTTAAATATATCTCATTCAAGTAAAGGCAAAGGCAGAATTCAAATCAAATATAATAGCGTTGACGAATTACAGGGAATTATTAAAAAATTTAGAAAATAATTACTCTTAAGCCATAATATTTAAGCATATAAATTGAACTAATTTTAATACTCATCTATACTGTCATCAGCCATTAAGGTAGTGGTTTTTTGCTCATGGTGAACATTAAAAGTGTTAAGAGTAGTAATGTATCAAGTCGCAATTTCTATAATTGTAGCACTTGTTTTTCTGGGCTACGGTTCAGACAACGCAATATCCTCCCTCTACGGGGGCTTTATGTCGGTTATTAATACATTGCTCCTTGCAAGGAGTGTAAATATCGCTGGAGAAGCAGCGGTTGAGCAAGAAAGAGGAAAAGGCGCCTTAGTGTTAGTCAAAAGCGTAATTATGAGGTTTGCTCTAGTTTTAATAACTTTCTATATAGGAATAGTTCATTTAGAACTGGCTGCTTTACAAATACTTATAGCCTTCTCGCTCGCACAATTAGGGTATATATTTTATAAATCGCAATATATTTATTAATATTTTATGGTAGACAACGTGTTATGAATCAAGGACCAGCAACAGATTATCCGGTAGCTTATATATCACATCATTTGCAGCCTTTAACTGCTGGTTCTGGGTTTTGGCAATTCAATATTGACACAATGTTTTTTAGCACTTTTCTTGCATTACTGGTTATGATCACATCTTATCGTGTTGGCAGAAACTTGACATCTTCTGCGCCATCTGGAATTCAGAATTTTTTTGAGATTCTTATAGAATTTATAAATAATCTGGTAAAAGAATCATTTCAAAAACCTAATAAATTAGTTGGGCCTCTAGGTCTAACAATTTTTGTCTGGGTTTTTTTAATGAATGCGATGGATCTGTTGCCAGTTGACCTTCTTCCTAAAGCTGCGGACTTAATGGGCATTCACTACTTGAAGGTAGTACCAACAACAGACCCACATGCCACATTTGCAATGTCATTAACTGTTTTTGCGCTTTGCATTTACTATAATATTAAAATAAAGGGAGCTGGTGGTTATTTGAAAACATTTTTTGTTCATCCGTTTGGTATTTGGCTAGCGCCTATAAATTTTATTATAACGATGGTCGAAGAACTCGCAAAACCTTTAAGCTTGGCTTTGAGGCTTTTTGGTAATATGTTCACAGGAGAACTTATTTTTTTATTGATCGCATTATTACCATGGTGGATTATACCTGTGCCTGGAAGTTTATGGGCAATTTTTCACATACTTATAATTACACTACAAGCTTTTATATTTATGGTTCTAACTATTATGTATATAAGTTTGGCATCAGAGGAAACACATTAATTTATTAAGAGGTTAAAAAATGGAAAATACACTTACACCAGAAATGATAACGCAAATTTATGCTTCAACAAGTATAGGCGTTTCTATAATGTTGGCAGCAGCAGGACTTGGTTCGGCTTTAGGCTGGGGATTAATTTGTATGAAGTATATTGAAGGAATAGCAAGACAACCCGAAATGTTGCCAACTTTAAGAATTCAAATGTTTATTACAGCCGGGCTAATGGAATCATTCCCGTTTATAGTTTTAGCGTTTGCAATGTACTTTGTATTTGCAAATCCGTTTATTGGAGCTGCAAAAGCCGCGCTTGGCTAGAGAATAAATAAATATTAGGACAAAATAAATGAATGTAACAGCGACACTATTAGGACAAATGATAACCTTTGTTATCTTTGTGTGGTTTATCAAAGCGTATCTGTGGGAACCCCTCATAAATGCCATGGATGAGAGAACAAATAAAATTTCTGAGGGACTGGCTTCAGCTGAGCTAGGCCAAAAAAAGATAGAGTCGGCGAAAAATGAATACATAAGAATTGTACAAGAAGCAAAGGTTAAGGCTGCTGATGTAATAAATCTAGCTCAACAACAATCTAATACAATGATAGATGATGCAAAAGCTATTTCAAAAAAAGAGGCGGAGAAGATTATTGCAGCATCAAACCATCAGGTTGAACAAGATTTAAACCAAGCTAAAGAAAAATTGAGGCAAGATGTTTCAAGGATTGCTATTCAGTGTGCTGAAAAAATCATAGTTGCTGAGATTGATGAGTCAAAGCATAAGCAAATTTTTTCTGATGGAATGAAGGAGCTCAAATAAATGTCTAATAATTATACTTATGCAAGACCTTATGCCGAAGCAGCTTTTAAAATATCATTAGAAGATAATTCTGGGAAAGAATGGACTCATGATTTATTGCTCCTTGTAGCTATTATTGAGTCAGAAGAAATCAAAGAAGCTCTTGCCAGCCCTAAAATAGCTAATGAAGAAAGAGTAAAATTACTACTTAGCTTTTTTAAAAAGCAAACTAATACTCGTTTGCAAAATTTTTTAACCCTGCTGTTAGAAAAGAAAAGAATTGTTTTTATGAAAGAAATATCTGAGATTTTTGAGAACTTAAAATCAGATTATAATAAAGTTTGCAATGTAGAGATTGAAACCCCTTATGTATTGTCTTCTGACCAACTCAAAGAACTTGAAAAGCACCTTAAGTTGAAATATAAATCTCAAATTAAAATTCATCAAGTTATAAGTAAAGAGCTTATTGCTGGAATAAAAATAAAAGTTAACAACGAAGTTACTGATTTAAGCATTAGAAATAGGTTAGAGAATGTAACACAACATTTAATGATGTAATTATAAGGTAAATAATATGACAATCAATCCAACAGAAATTAGCGACATAATAAAAGGAAAAATTAAAGAATTTGATATTAAGTCAACTCCCCATAATGAAGGTACTGTTGTTTCATTGACAGATGGTATCGCTAAAGTTTATGGAATTGCAGATGCACTTCAAGGTGAGATGCTTGAGTTTCCTAATAAAACCTTTGGGATGGCGCTTAACCTAGAAAGAGACTCAGTTGGAGTCGTAATACTCGGTGATTATAAACATATTTTAGAAGGAGATTCTGTAAAATGCACAGGCAGAATTCTAGAAGTTCCTGTTGGGAATGAATTATTAGGCAGGGTTGTAAATTCTCTTGGTAAACCAATTGATGATAATGGTCCTATAAATGCCAAGGAAACTTCTCCTATTGAAAAAATTGCTCCTGGTGTTATTGAAAGAAAATCAGTTGATCAACCAGTTCAAACAGGTTTGAAATCAATTGATTCCATGGTTCCTATAGGACGCGGACAAAGAGAGCTAATAATAGGTGATAGACAAACAGGGAAAACTGCGGTGGCTATCGACACAATCATCAACCAAAAAGATACAGATGTAAAATGCATATATGTTGCAATTGGGCAAAAAGCATCTTCAATTGCACAGGTAGTTAAAAAACTTGAAGAGCATGATTCGCTCAAACACACAATTGTTGTTGCGGCGACAGCTTCTGACTCAGCTGCAATGCAATATATTGCTCCATACGCTGGTTGCGCAATGGGCGAATATTTTAGAGATATTGGGCAGGATGCCTTGATTATATATGATGATTTAACTAAACAGGCATGGGCTTATAGACAAATTTCATTATTGCTTAGACGACCACCAGGCAGAGAGGCATATCCTGGTGATGTGTTTTATCTCCATTCAAGATTGCTTGAGAGGGCTGCAAGAATAAACGAAGATGCCGTGGAAAAATTAACAAACAAAAAAGTTAAAGGAAAAACGGGTTCGCTTACTGCTATGCCAATTATTGAAACACAGGCAGGAGATGTGTCTGCATTTATCCCTACCAATGTCATATCCATAACAGATGGACAGATTTTTTTAGAATCAGATTTATTTAATGCAGGAATACGACCAGCTATAAATGCTGGTTTATCAGTATCTAGAGTTGGTGGCGCAGCACAAACGAAGATTATAAAAAAACTTGGTGGAGGAGTTAGGTTAGCACTTGCTCAATATCGAGAATTAGCGGCTTTCTCGCAATTTGCATCTGACTTAGATGATGCGACAAAGAAACAGTTAGATAGAGGACAAAGGGTTACTGAATTAATGAAGCAAAATCAATATTCGCCGCTCAGTGTAGCTGAAATGGCATTATCATTATTTGCTGCTAACGAAGGATACTTTGATGATGTAGAAATTAAAAAAGTAATGGCATTTGAAAAAGCTCTCCATAAGTATGCAAGAACAAACCATAATGACTTGTTAGAAAAGATTAATAATTCTCCAGACTATAATGATGAAATTGCGAAATCTATGAAAGCCTTAATGGATGATTTTAAAACTAATGGTGTCTGGTAATGGCTGGTAGTCAAGAAATAAAGACCCAAATAAAGAGTATTCAAAACACTCAAAAAATTACTAAAGCAATGGAAATGGTAGCAGCAAGTAAAATGAGAAGAGCGAAAGAGCAAATGGAGAAAGCAAGACCGTATGCTTTTAAAATTATGAATGTAATATCACATCTTTCTAGGGCTCACCCGGAATATAATTCTGTGTTTTTTGAAAAAAGAGAAACAAAGAAAAAAGCTTATATCGTAATATCTTCAGATAGAGGATTATGCGGCGGTCTTAATAATAATCTTTTTAAAAATATTATTGAAACAATGATTAAAAATAAGGATCAAGAAATTTTATCTGCTTATAGTGTTTTTGGCAATAAAGCAGCTAGTTTTTTTCAAAGAATAGGCGGGGAGGTTATATCTCAGTCTACACATCTTGGCGACAAACCTCAGATTGAACAAATGCTTGGCACTATAAAGTCTACGATTGATAAGTTTTTAAACAAAGAAGTTGATGAAGTTTATATTGTATATAATAAATTTAAAAATACTGTCACTCAAACACCAACAATTGAAAAAATACTTCCAATATCATCAGACCTTAGCAATGAAGAACAGGATGACTATAGTCATTATTGGGACTATCTTTATGAGCCTGACGCAAAAGAAGTTTTGGAGTCACTATTTACAAGATATATTGAGTCTCTTATTTATAGAGCCCTGGTTGAGAATCTTGCATGTGAACAAGCCTCTAGGATGGTTGCAATGAAATCATCATCTGATAATGCATCAGATTTAATTGGAGAACTTAAAATTATTTACAATAAAACCAGACAGGCTGCAATTACTCAAGAAATATCAGAAATTATTTCGGGTGCGTCTGCATTATAATTAATTATATAAACGGAGATTAAATTAATGGAAACAGGAAAAGTTGTAGAAATAATTGGAGCGGTGATTGATGTTCAGTTCCCCCGTGAATCAATTCCCAATATTTATGATGCACTAAAAATTGATGACGGTAACTTAACTCTAGAAGTCCAACAACAAATTGGAGATGGCATTGTAAGAACAATTGCAATGGGTACAACCGATGGCTTAAAAAGAGGGCTCAATGTTACCAATACTGGAGCACCAATTAATGTTCCCGTAGGTGACAAAACATTAGGGAGAATAATGAATGTACTAGGAGAACCAATTGATAATGCTGGGCCAATTAATGCAGAAAAAACTATGCCAATCCATAGAGCGGCACCTACATTTGCAGAACAGGCAACAGAGATTGAGCTTTTAGAAACTGGAATTAAAGTCGTTGACCTAATGTGTCCATTTGCCAAAGGAAGCAAAGTTGGCTTGTTTGGTGGTGCCGGTGTTGGGAAAACAGTTATTTTAATGGAACTTATTAGGAATATTGCTGCAGAACACAGCGGTTCATCAGTATTTGCGGGTGTAGGCGAAAGGACCAGAGAGGGGAATGATTTTTATCATGAAATGACTGACGCAAAAGTTATAGACAAGGTGGCACTAGTATATGGTCAGATGAACGAGCCACCGGGGAACAGATTAAGAGTTGCCCTAACAGGATTAACAATGGCAGAACATTTTAGAGATGCTGGCAGCGACACATTATTGTTTATTGATAATATTTATAGATATACGCTTGCTGGAACAGAAGTATCTGCGCTATTAGGAAGAATGCCATCTGCTGTGGGCTATCAGCCAACACTTGCAGAAGAAATGGGCGTATTACAGGAAAGAATTACATCTACAAAAACAGGCTCTATTACATCTATCCAGGCAGTATATGTGCCTGCCGATGACTTAACAGACCCATCGCCAGCAACAACTTTTGCTCATCTAGATGCGACAGTAGTGCTTTCACGAAATATTGCTGAGCTTGGCATCTATCCTGCGGTTGACCCACTTGATTCATCAAGCAGACAATTGGATCCACTCATAATTGGGCAAGAGCACTATGACACAACAAGAGCAGTTCAAGGAGTATTACAAAAATATAAAGAACTGAAAGATATTATAGCTATTCTTGGAATGGATGAGCTGTCTGACGATGATAAACTTTCTGTATATAGAGCAAGGAAAATCCAACGTTACCTTTCACAACCATTTTTTGTTGCTGAAACATTTACTGGTACACCAGGAAAATATGTATCATTAAAAGACACAATCAAGGGTTTTCAAGCTATAGTAAATGGTGATTATGATGATTTGCCAGAACAAGCATTTTACATGATTGGTGAAATTGAAGAAGCTAAGAAGAAAGCTGATGAATTATAGTCATGGGAAAAAATAAAATAAGACTTGAAATTGTAAGTGCCGAAGAAGAATTATTTTCTGATGATGTAGAAATGGTTTTTGCACCTGGGATAATGGGGGAGCTAGGTATCACACCGAAACATACACCATTGATAACAACCCTAAAAGCTGGAGATGTTAGAGCACAGTTAACTGCATCAGACACAAAAATCTTTTTTGTTAGCGGAGGGCTTTTAGAAATACAGCCTAATACAGTTACAATATTATCTGATACTGCCATAAGGGAAGATGATCTAGACGAAGAAAGAGCCAAACAAACAGAGGAAAACGCTAAGAAGGCAATGGAAAATAGTAGCACCGACATGGATCTAATTAAGGCTAAAGCAGAACTAGTCCAAGCTGCTGCTCAACTGACGCTAATTAAAAAGTTAAAAAGAAAAAGATAGCCTCAATTAGGGAGAACTCTAAGTGTCATTGTCAACAATCATATTAGCAGCCGGTAAAAGTACACGGATGTTATCACTTAAATCTAAACTCCTTTTTAAGATATCGGGCGACCCAATTATTGATCATGTTTATAGAACAGCAAAGTCTGTTTCATCAAATGAAATAATATGTGTTTTAGGAGACTCACCTAAAGAATTATTAGATTTTGTTAAAAAAAATAAATTAAAGACAGTTTTACAAAAAAAACCTCGTGGAACTGCTGACGCAGTTAAGATTGCAATTAAATCCAAGTCAATTAAAAGTAATAACAAGATATTAATCCTTTGTGGTGATGTGCCATTTATTTCATCAAAATCATTGAAAGAAATTATTAAAAAAACTAATAATAATGACATTTGTTTAGGCACAACACTTCTTGAAAATCCTAGTGGATATGGAAGAATAGTTAGACAGAATAATAATATTATAAAAATAGTAGAAGAAAAAGATGCTAATAATAAAATAAAAAAAATTAATGAAGTTAATACAGGTATACTTTGTATAAAAGAGGGGATGCTTAGAAAATATATACAAAAGATTAAGAATAATAACAAACAAAAAGAATATTATTTAACAGACTTGGTGTCCCTATTGAGTGAATCCAAGAAAAAAATTACAAGTTATAAAATAAGCAACGAATTAGAAACTATGGGTATAAATTCAAAAAAAGATTTAGTCAAACTTGAGAGAAAATTACTTATTGAAAAGGCCACTAAGTTATTGGATAAAGGCGTCTTAATTAGAGATGTTTTAAGGACAGATATTAAGGGTAACTTAAAAGTACAAAAGGATGTTGAGATAGACATAAATTGTATATTTGAAGATAATGTTTCAATTGGTGAAAACACAACCATAGGACATAACTGTTATTTAAATAGATGTAAGATTGGCAAGAATGTTCATATCAAACCTAACACAATTATTTTTGGCGCAACTGTGGGTGACAATTGTATTGTTGGTCCTTATGCAAGAATCCGCCCAGGAACAATATTAAAAAACCATTCAAATATAGGAAACTTTGTTGAGGTTAAAAATTCGACTATAGGAAATAGAACAAGAGTGAATCACTTGAGTTACATTGGAGATTCTATTTTAGGAAATGATATAAATATAGGAGCTGGAACAATTACTTGTAATTTTGATGGGAAAAATAAATATCAAACAATAATAGAGAGTGACTCATTTATAGGTTCCGGCACAAGGCTAGTCGCTCCAGTAAAAATTGCCAAAGGATCATATATAGCCGCTGGTTCAACAGTAACAAAAGATACACCAGGAGGCGGGAGTTTAACAATTGCAAGAAGCAAGCAAGTCACTATTGTAAAATGGAAGAATAATTTAAAATCAGGTAAGAAATAATGTGTGGAATTTTTGGAGCAGTTTCTTCAAAGAACATACAGGGTGTTTTAGTTGATGGTCTTATAAAACTTGAGTATCGTGGATACGACTCAGCAGGCCTCTCTGTTAATTCAAATGATAATAGTTTAAAACGTCTTCGCTGTGTGGGTAAAGTTAAAGAACTCAAGAAGCTTCTATCTAAATCAAAAATATCAGGGAGCTGCGGTATTGCCCATACCCGGTGGGCTACTCATGGTATTCCAAATGTCAAAAATTCTCATCCACATAATTATGGAAATATATCTATTGTTCATAACGGAATTATTGAAAACTTTGAAGAACTTAAGCTAACTCTAATAAAATCTGGCCATAAATTTTCATCCGAAACAGATTCTGAAGTCATTGTGCATTTAATTGCAGCATGTATATCTAAAAAGCGCACAATTTTAGCTGCTATAACCATGGCTTTAAAAAAGTTAAAAGGTTCTTTTGCACTTGGAATTATTAGTAAAGATTATCCAGATATGATTATAGCCGCATCTCACGGGAGTCCACTGCTGATAGGTCTCGGTAAAAACAGTAACTATATTGCGTCAGACATACAGGCGCTTGTTGCTAATACAAAAAAATATATCTCTCTTAATGACAATGAGATAGCTATAATTTCCAAAGATAAAGTAACTGTTCATGGTTTAAATGGAAGACAAATAGATAAAGCTATTTTAATCACTAAACAGAAAAGCAATGAAATATCTAAAAATGGATATAAACATTTCATGCAAAAAGAAATTTTTGAACAACACGGGATAATTAGTAGAATTATTGCAGACAAAGTTGGGACTAAAAAAATTCTACCTAACATTTTTGGGCCAAAATCTGATCTAATGCTTAAAAATATCAAGCATATTCATTTTGTTGCATGCGGTACCAGTTACAATGCATCTCTTATTGCAAAATATTGGATTGAAGAAGTTACCGATATTATGTGTACAGCTGAAATTGCAAGTGAGTATCGACATAGAACTATTAATGTTCCAAGTGATACTCTATTTGTAGCAATATCACAATCTGGCGAAACTGCAGACACAATCCACTCTGTAAAAAAAGCAAAGAATGGCGAATATAAATCTATATTATCAATTTGTAATGTTGCTGAAAGTTCTTTAACTCGATTGTCAGATTATAATTTTTTAACTCAAGCAGGACCGGAAATAAGTGTCGCTTCAACAAAAGCTTTTACGTCACAGCTTATAGTTTTGTTACTTTTAGTTTCAATATTAGCCCGTTTTTCAACTAATAAGAAAACTGAAACAACTATAGTCAGTCAACTTAGAACTCTTCCAAAAATACTAAAAAAAATATTTTTACTTGAATCAAGTATGAAAAAAATTGCGAAACATTTCGCAAACAAAAATCATACATTATTCCTTGGTAGAGGAGCTTTATATCCAATTGCCTTAGAAGCAGCATTAAAGCTTAAAGAGATTAGCTATATTCATGCTGAAGGTTATGCTGCGGGTGAACTAAAACATGGCCCGCTTGCTTTAGTTGATAAAGATATGCCAGTAATTGGATTGATGCCTGAAAATAATTTAGTTAATCAAATTTTATCCAATTTAGCTGAAGTTAAAGCTAGACAAGGCCTAGTATATATATTAACAAATAAAAAACTCTCTTTAAAAAAAGGTGATAAAACTAAAATTATTCCAATGCCACATTGTGGACATTTCATAACGCCTTTAGTCTATGTTATTCCAATGCAATTATTTGCATATTATGTTGCTATAAATAAAAAAACTAATATTGACCAACCTAGAAATTTAGCAAAGTCCGTCACCGTGGAGTAATGGAGAACAGTGTTTTTGTAAAAGACGAAAAAGATAGTTAAAAAAGGGGTACATTTTATGTCAATTCTATTTCTTACCACCATAGCACCTTCAATAATACTAATTTATTATTTTTTTACTTCTGATAAATATAGAGAACCAATCAGCACTATTATAAAAATAACTTTTTATGGTGTATTGATATGTTTCCCAGCTGCATACGGAAATCAATTTGCTTCTAGTCTTGTAGGCTGGGAAACAGCAGTCTTTACCGGTGTTCCAATAGTAGAAGAAGGATTAAAGTTTTTTATATTTTACAAATTTGTATGTAACAGTAAAGAATATGATGAGCCAATGGATGCAATAGTTTATGCAGTATGTATTTCTCTGGGCTTTGCCACATTAGAAAATATTACGTATGTTTACAATTCAGGTGCATCAGCAGCAATGTATGTAGCCATTCTCAGAGGTTTAACTGCAGTTCCAGCTCATGCCTTATTTGGTTTAACAATGGGACTAATGTTTATAAACTACAGCTTCATTAAGAAAAGTAACCATAACTTGCTAATGTGCTTTATATATCCAGCATTAATGCACGGTGTATATAATTTCCTTGTTGGGCACATTAATATTTTCATGGTGATTATAATATTAATAATTACATGGAGAATACAATTAAGTAAATTTAGAAATTTTAAAGAACTACAGCAAATACAAAAAAATTGATAAAGATTATAAGCAACTAAAAAAGATTTTTGAGATATTAACTCAAGTAGGTGATAATAACAGTAGAATAATTAATATAGGAAGGAGAGTTAAATGTTAAATGTATATTTGTCAGGGGAGATTCATTCGAATTGGAGAGAAGAAATTATTCAACTTTGTAAAAAAGAAGATTTGAGTATTGTATTTTCTTCCCCAAACACAGACCATGAATCATCAGATAATTGTGGTGTAGAAATCCTAGGAGCAGAAGAAAGTAACTTCTGGAAAGATAATAAAGGCGCAAGTATTAAT
>Ga0207991_1001650_pt1 | contig 13268 bp, 15 predicted proteins | sample ETN07SmetaG_FD_185786 | JGI IMG/M metagenome (GOLD analysis project Ga0207991, IMG submission 185786) | Marine microbial and viral communities from oxygen minimum zone, Eastern Pacific Ocean - ETNP2014F14-07SV275 (SPAdes) (version 2) | ecosystem: Environmental > Aquatic > Marine > Oceanic ... | reverse complement strand
AATGACGGATCTCCAGATGGTGGTTGGACTACCAATAACATTGCTAGTTCTGTAGACAAACCGAGTAGTGTATTTGTAGCAGATTTAGATAATGATGGAGATTTTGATGTAGTTTCTGCATCATATAATGGTGATGAAATAGCATGGTATGGGAACAGTGGTGACGCAATTCCCGAATTTTCCAATATCATGATGCCAATCGTCTCTGTTTTGGCTATAGTGGGCTTGAACTACCGACGAAGAAAAATCAATCAGGACGAATAATTTCCCAAGCCTCAGTTAGGGAAGCGTATTGCCTTCCGCCGAGCCTTGCCAACGGGTCCAGTTTAGAGGGATCGGGCCTACCTCTTTCATCCAGTATGTCATCATCGATGTGAATCCGGATTATCTCTACCAGTAGCATATCCCCCGGACCATTTCCGACCTCCAGATGTCGATACAATTTGCCTTCCAGCGCAACTCTGGCATCCTTCAGCCTGGGTGGTTTGACATCGGTCGATTTGACCTTCTCCAGTCCTGCTACCTCGAATTCATCATCTTCAGGAGGTAGCTCAGCCGAGGTCTTGACCACTTTCTCCGACAGTTCAACGCTGGTCAGATGAATGACGCATTCACCGGTATCAATCAAGTTCTGTGCCGTGTCCTTGTGTTTTCCAGCCCGTCTTCCTATTCCCAGGGAAACAATAGGTGGGTTTGCAGAAACTCCCCCATAGAAGGAAAATGGTGCTAGATTATCGATTCCCGCCTTTGATCTGGTTGAAACCCACGCGATTGGCCTGGGAATCAGTATCCTGTAGAAGAAGCTGGTAATCTCTTTCTGCTCGGTTTCGGCTATATTTATTTCCATTATTCGAATTCCGGTTCTCTTTTCTCTAAAAAGGCTTTGATTCCTTCCACAGCATCACCACTGTTTCCACTTTCCCGATTTCTCTCACGTTCTCTCTTCAATTCTTCTTCCAATGATAGTGTATCTGACTCCACAAGCAACCTCTTTGTCTCAGCTATTGCGTCTGTAGGCCCAGAAGCCAGTTCTCTGGCCATTTCCAATGTTCTTTCATTTAAATACTTATCTTCTACAACTTCATGTACTAGTCCCCACTCCAGCATTTCACTGGAATTTAGCGTTTTTCCGCCAAAAAATAGGGCCTGTGTCCGCCCCAATCCAATCAATTTTGGTAACAGGTATGTTGCACCTCCTGCAGGTACGAATCCGCGCTTGAAATGGGCGCTCAGCATCTTGGCTGATTCCCCTGCGATCCTGTAATCTCCTGCTAGGGCAAAACCCAGTGCTCCGCCTGCGACAATTCCATTCAGTGAGTTCACAACAGGCTTTGGCATCGTTAAGATTGTGGCAAAACAAGAATGTATCTGTTCGGTTAATTTGTAGAACAGATCTCCAGCTTTTGGTAAATGCTCACCCATCTCATTTACATCTCCTCCGGATGAGAATGCCCTTCCTTTTCCTGTTATCACCACACATTTAACAGAATCATCATTTGCAGCATCTTTGACAGCAGCATTCAATTCAGTTGCCATTTCAAGCGTGATAGCATTCAGTTTCTCAGGTCGATTCAGGGTGATGATCCTAACGTTCCCATCATTTTCGACTAGTATTGTCATTTTCTTTTCCTCAGTGCAACTATAGCTATCAGGCTGAATATTATGGATAATGGAGACAAGGCTGGCGTTATTTCGCCATCATCCTCTATAATATTCCCTAGTTCTATTGTGATTAAGGTCAGGCCTTCTTCTTCTCCCACATGAACTAATCTCAGGTATTGTAGGACATTGCTGCCTTTCTTGAGGGTCTTGGTTTCTCCAGGTTCTATTTTTTCAGTCACACCATTCCCGGCAGTCACATTGTAGGCCGCCCCCCATCCGGTGTTGGTCACCTTCACAGAATCTGAAGTTTCACTGACTATCTCTAGGTGTCCTCCAAATAATTCCAGATTTTCCCAGGCCAGGGCATACATGGCCAGTTCATTGGTCAATGCCTGTCTGATAGTTGTCGTTTCGATTGGGGACCACTGCATGGTATCGACTTCAACAATTACACTTATTGCAGTTCTGGCCCCATATCCCCAGGCTATGGACTCTCCAGCACCACTTGGGTCTCTGTATGATAAGCCTGAAACATTTGTCGATTCATTCAGGAACCGTTCATACAGATCCCAATCGGCGATAGGTACCGCGAATTCTCCCGTGATCTTCCAGGGAAGAACAATATCGTTTGAACCTGTATGACCCGAGAAATAGACGTACAGGTTCATTCCTCTCATCATTTCCATATTGGCTTGAGTCTCAGCCTCGCTTCCTTCACTTGGTCCTCGATAGGTCCCGGAGGCAGGACAGGAACCCCGTGTGTCACTGGTTCCATACATGCCCCACATGTAGGGATAATTCCGGTTCAGATCGACACCATTCCAGTTGTTTCTACAATCCTCCAGATATCCGTCTGCATTCATGACGGGAGTCACCACCAATCGTTTTCCTTCCAGATAGGTCGGATCTGCCGCACTTCTTTCTAATACGTCCTGCAAGAACAGGAAAGCTGCTTCAGCGGACATTCCCTCATTTCCATGGTGTACTCCATCAACGTACATGGTCGGTAAGGCCGCCAATTCTTCCTCGGACAATTCAGTGATATTCAGTGCGACATCCACAGAAAATATTTCCAGTCCCAGACCGGTACTGGAAGCGTGTTCGGAGTAAATCGCAATATCTGGATAATTACCTGCCAATTCTTCAGTATCATCTTGCATTGAATAATAATTATGCAGAACTTCAACAGCCTCACTTGGTTGGGCAACAAAGGCTAAGCACAGAATCGCCAGAAGCGGTAGAAGATATCTCACTAAAATGGGAGTTGCAGCCGTGACAAATAAGTTTTCGATGGTTGCTAGGAAGAAGACAAACACTTTAGTCTACCATCAATGGCTCATTAATGTCAGGACTACTTGACGGCAAGGTTGCAATAATAACGGGAGGTTCCAAGGGAATTGGATTTGGGATAGCTGAACGTTTCTGTAAGGAGGGAGCCCAGGTCATCATTTGTAGTAGAAATGATTCCGAGTTGTCGAAATCTGCATCACAACTGGGTTGCGCTTCACATCAACTGGATGTTAGTGACTCCAAGGCAGTTAGGTCCATGGCTGTTTGGTTTTCGAAAGAGCATGGAAAATTGGACATCCTGGTCAATAATGCAGGCCTGATTCGTCCCGGAACGATAAAATCAACAACAGAGGAGGACTGGGATCTCCAAATCGATGTTAATCTCAAGGGTCCATTCCTGATGAGTAATGCTTTCCTTCCGCATATGAACGAAGGCAGTTCTATTCTGAACATAGCATCTACAGTTGGCCTTAGGGCAATGCGCGGTGCGGTAGCCTATTGTGCTTCCAAGGGAGGTGTGGTTAATCTGACAAGGGCGATGGCGCTGGATTTGGCAGGTAAGATACGCGTGAATTGTATTTGTCCTGCAGTTGTTGACACACCTATGATCGCTGAAAGACTTTCAACTGGGAGAGTCACAAGGCAAGATTTTGACGAAGTTCAGCCCATTGGCAGAATGGGAAAGCCTGAGGAGATTGCTGCAATGGCCTTGCATCTTTGTGGTCCAGAATCGGAATGGACTACCGGTTCTATAATCACGGTTGATGGTGGGCAGACTGCAGGTTAGATATAGCCAATTCTATTGATTAATAGTGAATTATTACGACATTTTGGAAATTGAAGGAGATGCCGATTTGAATTCTATAAAGAAAGCCTACAAGAAATTGGCAAAGAAATTTCATCCTGATTTAAATCCCGATAATGTTGAATTGTCCGAGAAGAAATTCAAGCAAATAAACGAGGCTTATCACATCCTGATTGATAAGGATGAGAGGCGCAAGTATGATCAATACGGATCGGAATATGTTCCTCGCAAGGCACCGCACTGGCGTGCAGTCAATTCTTGGACTTATGATACTTGGGATTACATACGATGAACCCGAAAGAAGAAGAGACAGCTGGATTGGATAAGGTGTATGAGAGAAGGTGGGTGATTCTTGCCGTAATGAGCCTGAGTCTGGTCATTGTCATACTCAACAACGTAACTTTGAATGTCGCGCTTCCAGAGCTTTCCAAGGACCTGAAGGCCGACAATACTGACCTTCAGTGGATGATGGATTCCTATGCTCTTATCTTTGGGGGAACTCTTCTGGTTATGGGGGCACTAGGTGATCGATTTGGTCGTAAACCAGCTCTTCAACTAGGCTTGATTATTGTGGCCGTGGCTTCCGGAGCCACTGCGATGTATGCTACTACATCTGAACATGTGATTTTTGCACGGGCAGTTATGGGGCTTGGCGCAGCTTTGGTCATGCCCGCGACCCTGTCTGTGGTCGTTGTGGTCTTCCCTGTTGAGGAGCGGGGGAAGGCAGTTGGAATCTGGGCAGCTATGGCGGGCGCCGGTGCTCCAATAGGTCTTTTTGTGGGAGGATGGGCTGTAGAGAATCATGGCTGGGAAATGGTCTTTTGGATTAATGTCCCGGTCATTTTACTAGCACTTGTTCTGGGCTTTTTTCTGGTTCCAAATTCAAGGGATAAACAGCAACGTCCTCTGGATGCGATTGGGTCCCTTCTTTCTATCGGAGCCCTGGTGTCTATACTCTATGCCATCATAGAGGCCCCGAATGCTGGGTGGACAAGTCTTGAGACTCTTGGAGTAGCAGCCCTGGGAATAGTCCTTGGAGTGGCTTTCATCAGATGGGAAAGAAGTACTGAATACCCTATGCTTCCTATCGTTCTCTTTCGTAAGATGGGTTTCACAATGGGGCTGGTCGCAATCTCGCTTGCATTCTTCGTAATGTTCTCGTTTATGTTTACTCAGATGCTACATTTTCAGCTTGTCCGGGGACACACCGCCTTGGAGGCAGCTATCCGGTTCCTCCCTCTTCCTCTCGGTTTGATGCCCGCAGCAGCGAACAGCGACAAGTTCGTAGCTAAATTCGGCAGTAACAACGTTGTTGCGACCGGTTTGACTTTAATCACAGCAGGAATGCTGCTATTCACCACGGTCGAGATTGATACGGACTATGTGAGAATTGCACTGACGTTCTTCCTGCTTGGTCTTGGAATGGGCCTGACCATGGCCCCCTCCACGACTCTGGTCATGGAATCCATTCCAGAGGACAAGGCAGGGGTAGGAAGTGCGACCAATGATGCCAGTAGGGAAATTGGTGGAGCACTTGGAATAGCTATAGGAGGCAGTGTGTTGAATGAGTACTATCAGAGGAATCTGGTTGTCCCTGAAGGTTTGGAGGCACAATCCGCAGTTTTAACAGAGTCATTTCCTGCCGCTATACAAATCGGATTCGAAATGGGTAACATGGAGCTGATTACGAACGCTCGCCTAGCTTTCATGGATGGGATGGTGGCATCAGCAATGGTATCTGCTGGTATAGCCTTGATGACCGCAATCCTCGTCAAGCTCTACATGCCAGGCAAGACAGAATAATCTATTCATAGAAAAATGGTCCGTCCTCCCGGATTTGAACCGGGGACCTGCCGGTGACTGCGGCCTCCCGTACTCACGGGAAAAAGGGAAAGACCCCTACAGCCGGCCGCTCTGGCCAGTCTGAGCTAAGGACGGTATCAGTTGTATTTAGTGACCGCTATTTGTTGCTTCTTCTAATGCATCCTCGAATTTCTGGGTCTCTAATTCCATATTAGTATATTCTTTTCCATATTCCAGAATTTTAACTATGAAGAATAGACAAAGAATCACCATCAGTGAGAGAAGGGCATAGGAAACATATTCCCATGTTTTTCCTTCCAGCATGAAGGGCATGGTCGCTATACCATTCCACAATCCATGCATCACAACACCAAAAATGTAGGCGATAGGTGCATATTTAGTCAACGGTTTTTCCATTTGATTAGATAATGCAATTCCATATCCTATGGCTGCAGGCCCGACCGCATGCAGGACCGTGGATCCAATGCCTCTTGCAAAGGCGTTGATAGTCCATGCCTCGGACCCGTACCAGATTAATATGAACAGTTCATAAAGTAAATTTTCAATCATTGCGAATCCCATTCCACATGCTACGCCGTAAAGTACTCCTTCGTACGGGGTTTTCAATCGTTTCATGACAAAGATCAGTCCTATGGGCTTCAGTAATTCTTCGACTAGGGGCGCTACCAAGGAAACCAGCATTAATTCAGGCCTTCCAAAGGTCCCATTTCCTAGGAGAGCATTTGGATCCACATCTATAATTCGTGCTCCCATATCATTCAAGAGGCTGGCCGGCAAGGTTGAGAACATTCCCCATGCTAGCGCAATCAAAACTAGTCTCTGAGGTTCAGGTGAAGTTATGGTTCTGGAGTAGATGTAACTCACCCAGATTAGCCCGGGAAATGAGAAGGCTACAATAAAGGCTACAGGAAATAGATAGATGAATGGTCCTCTTTCCCCGAGGGCCACGATTCCCAGTGCCAATGACATTAGAAATCCAAAAAATAATAATCCGGATTTCGGTAGTTGCAATTCCCTTTTCCCGAAAGAGCCTAGTTTTAGCTCTAATTCCTTGGGTATTGATTCATCCCCTTTCCAATCTAGGTTTCCCTCTAGGTCAGCTTTGTCATAGTGGACTTTCCCCGTTTTTTTACTGAATTGTCCCGGGTAGTTTGGTCTGTAGATGGAGGATTCGGAATCATCAGTCTCGTCTCTAATTTCTCGAGCATAGGGCCGGTTATTGATTGAGATATATCTTATTGGGGCTGGCATCTTCTGTAGTATTGCAGCGATAATTAGAGAACCCGCGATTATCAAGATTATTACAAGAAGCCCTAAGAATGGAATCTCAGGAAGTGTCATTGGCCTTCCGTCTTCCATTGAAATGGGGCCTACTATGTACAGGTATCCCAACTGCCCGCCCATGATGAGTAGCATATTGGCAATTATCAATCCATAAATTTTGATTATTGCCCTATATTTCACAGATGGCCACACACCTCTATCATTAAGGCAGTTTCTTTATTGATGAGATGCATTTTTGTTTTGTAATCTCAGTTATCGCCTCAGCGTCTCCCTTTCCATTGTACCCCGCAGCACCGGGATGCCCTCCGGCTGAGCCACCATTCATATCCACTACTGATTCTAGGACCGAAGTAAGGTTAAACCCATCCGAGACGATACGGTTCGATGCTCTGGTAGATAATCTCATCTCTCCTTTTTTGTTTCCAGAGGCAACTATCGCTACGTCAGCTCCCAGAACAATTAACAATCTTGCAGATCCGGATTCAAATGAACCTACAAGGCTAGTTGCAATTATCCATTTCCCCTCCTGTAGCCATTTCATTCTTTGCGCAGCCTTGAGGAACATGGTTTTCTGGGCTAGCGGGCGTTCTCGATCCAGGATGCTGATAATCTCTTGTGGATCGGCTCCTGCATTGCACAATTCACTTGCAACATTGAAGGTCTCGTTGTTCGCATGTCTGAATTGCCCAGTATCAGTATAAATTGCAGAAAGCAGTACCGTAGCACAGGTTTTGCTGATTTCCAGTCCCATTTCCTTTATCAAGAGGAATATTATCTCAGCCGTGCTTGTTTTTTGGGGTTGGTGGATAATTTCCGTGCCTTTTGGCCATCCTGTGATTCTGCTATGATGATCAATGACAACAACCTGTTTCGCTTTGGGAACTGGCCCACAATGCTCTGGATTGGGACTATCCAGAGCGATTACAGTTCCATCCCATTCAGCAGGGGGTTTGAGTAGTATATCATCGTCAGTAATTTTAGCAATATTCTGGCCCGAAACACTTATTCCATCTGACGCACAGATCGTCGCATCACTGAATATAGTCTTCAAAGCGATAGCCGAGGCTACGGAATCTACATCGGCATGATGGTGTACTAATAACAGTAAATCATCTTCAAGCGATTTCTTGATTTTTTCATTCAGGAGCATTTTTCCCACTCGTTTCCTGAACACTTTGGACTACGGGAGTCAATTTCTTCTGCATTTCTACAAGTTCTACATTGATTTTCTCAATCTGGTTCTTGAGACTTTTATTTCTGATTTCCATGGTCTCTTTTTCTTCTTCAAGTTCTTTTCTCAATTTGTCAATATCTTCCACTTTTTTCATGATGGACCCTATCGCACGGTAAAGAACGGTGTCCTTTCCAGCATCCTTGATTTCCTCGACAGTTCTTTCAGTCTCCCTGATAGACATGTCAATTTGTGAAGCTTGTTGTGAAAAAGCTTGAACTTGTTGTTGCATTTGCTGGAAGAGATTTAACTTCTCCTGAACGTTTTCAGGCGTAATCTCACTCATTCGTCACTTCCTGAGCACAATATGCCCAACCCAGAAAAGAATTTAGAGCAGCCCGTAAACTGGTCAGATCCTCAGCTTCCAGTTCAATTTTCAATTTTTCTCCAGCGGGCCATACTTTGACATCTACCTTTGGCAATCCAGCCATTGCCTCTTCTTTCAGCGCCTTAGCGATAGCTTCAGTGTCTTTTCCGGTTTTCAAGCTCACTTGAGCTTTCATCAGTCAGAGATAACGGTTTTCTTGATGGAAGGCCTTATCTTGTAAAAGATCTTCTCACCACAAACACGGCATGTAAGACCGAGAACTTCCAAGTCCATGTCCAATTTCGTACCACATGAAGCACACTTGTAGTTAACCATTTTCACTCCACCTTTGTTGGATAATAGGCTCCACTCGCGAATTGATAATCGCAACTACTACATTTGAATATTCCAGTAGAGACACGTTTAACATTTATTTTGGAGCATGACGGACATTCGTGCTTTTGCCTCTGTTTCTTCTCAACGCTACCGATCCTTCTTCTGACTGATACTCCGTATCTTGGCCCGAATCGGCCTGTGCTTCCGACTTTTTTTGTCCCTTGACTCATCCTTGGATACCTTTTAGAGCCTCACGTAAAACCTTATCGCTCGTTCTAGCAGTTTTGACAGCTTCCCTGATCTCGGCATCTGTAAAAGCCCCATTCATACCTTTTTGAGCAGCTCTCAAGTTTCCATTTTCATCATGGGCTACGGTAAATCTGGCACTCATGACCTCTTCTTCATCAGAAGTCGGATCCAGGATTATCGAGTCACCAAGTTTTCCGAAAGTACATGAAATTGGCCAGCAAGCTATAGGTAAATCTACATCTTTGTCGGCTACACCGTGTTGTACATTTGGGATTTTAGTGTTCGAGAGTGCAGCTGCGGCAGCTAAGGTACAACAGTCAAACAGGTTGCCACCATTGTCTAGAATATGAAGATCAATAAAGACCGTCCAGACCTTCTCACCATGCTCAATACATAGACCTTCAAAGTCAATCATCCTTGATTCCCTTATACCTCTATCAACAACCCTAGATAGTTCAATAGATTGTTCTCTGGGGGGTCCGGGATCAAAAGATTGGTCTGCCAACGGAGCTAATTCGGTGGAGGTCATCATAGTTCCACTTCCAGGTGAATCACCATAAGGCGTTCCAATCAGCATTTTTATTCCACAAAGTACTTTAGTATTGCCAAGATGGACCATTGCTGATCCCTCGGCAGTGTTAAGCATTCCAGTTTCAATTGTAACTTTCCTGAATTCGTTAATGCCACGTCCGTCCGCTCTTTTCCCTTCCTTGGCCAAGGATTCCATGTGTCCTCTCATGAGGTTTGAAACACTATCGTTGCTCATGCACTACCTCCATATCTGTTTTCCAATGCAAGTCTCATTTTCTTGTACAGATCCATACATCCACTCGTTGCTAGATCCAGGGCCTGCTCAAATTCATCAGGTGTCAAGTGCCCATCAAGTTGTAACAGTACAATTTCACCGGTACTTGGGATTATCGCCAGAGGCAAGTCCGCCTGACCATAGTTATCTTCTTCTTTATTCAAATCAAGAACAACGACGTCATTAACTTTTCCTGCAGCACAAGAGGGAATCATATCCCTCATAGGTATTCCAGCATCAGCCAATGCCACAGAAGCTGCAGTCAACGCAGCACATCTTGTTCCAGCATGGGCTTCAACGACTTGCATGTCGACTCTGATTGAAGCCTTTGGAAATTCTTCAACCATAACTACTTTTTCAAAAGCCTGAGAGACAATGTAAGAAATCTCACTCGATCTCCGATCATAGCCTGGCCTTTTTCTATCATTTACACTGAAAGGAGCCATAGTGTATCTAGCTTGTACTATTGCCCTGTCAGCTTTTTGTTTGTGCCTAGGGTGACATTCCATAGGCCCGAAGACTCCAGCATAGACTTTGTTATTTCCCCATTCGAGGTAACAAGATCCATTAGCATTGTCTAAGACACCTGCAACTATCTTCACTTCTCTCAATTCGTCTGCTTTTCTTCCATCCAGTCGAACTCCGTCCTTTATCAATTTCATATCAGTTTGGCCAGCCATTTTATTTCTCCAATAATTTTTCTATTTTTTTAGTCAATCCCTTCGAATTAGCTTCATTATCAATCATTTCGATTGCCTTCTGGGCAGTTGCAATATCCTTTCCTTTTCCATCAATCCAGATATGTCCATTCTGCCCTATCAGGATTCTGGTCTGAGTCTTCTCACGGATAGCAGTAATCATCGAACCTTGCTTTCCAATTACTCTAGGAACGTTTGTAGGTCCAATCTTTACGATAGTACCTGAGTATAATTTTCTGCAATCATCTTTCTTCAGACTGATCTGATGTGAACCAGCTGCGTCCACCATAAACACTTCAGCCCAGATTGCATCCCCAATTGTCAGAAATCTAGCAGTATCTCCAAATGGTACTTTCCATCCGGATTCACTGTGATGTAGGGTAGAGTTGAATGCGGCTCCAATGTCCATTCGCCAGACAGAGGGTCCGGTTTCAACACATATGGCTACAATTTTATCGCCTACCTTGGGGGTGTATCCTCCAGTTATAGCATTCACATTCATATATCCGGATTGGTCACTTGAATAACCTAAAACAGATGCATGAACTTTGCCATCACGTCTGAATATCCCGCGCCCTGGTTTACTTTTAGTCTCCAGTAAATCACCTGGCAAAACCAGTTTTCTAGAGCTCACACTATCTGATTTATCACTTGATTCTTTGCCCATCGTGAAACATCCTTTTTTTCCTTCTAATACAATCCTTCGCAAACTCGGGTCTATTTGAAGATTTCTTCGAGATCTAGAGAATTTTTGTTTCGGCAGTACCTTTGGTTATGGATCCCAAAAGGTTCTCTAATTGGTTATATGATGAAGCAGACATTTCCATAATGCCAACCCAACTGCCATCCTTCTGGTACTCCTCGTTCTCGATTTTTCCGATTCCGGACAATTGCCCGTAACATTTGCCGACATGTATAGCTTGTATTTTCACCGCAACCTTGATTTTTTCGAACGAGATGGGTATCAATGCTTTTATGCTTTTGAAAATGTTTTCCACTTGTTTTTCTACAGTTTCCATAGGATCTACTGAATACCGGACCTCCTCAATCGCATTTTCTATTCGTTGTGGAGGGTGTGCACCTCCCGTTTGCGGATTCATTGCATTAGCGACAATATGTGCGACAATCTGTTTCCTTTTTTGTTCAACCATTTCCTTTCTCTGCTGAGATGTCAGTTGTATCGTACCTTTATCTAGTATTATTTTGTATATTTTTATCAAATCCAGAGATTCAAAAGTATTGTTAACCAGAATATCGGGTGCTCTCTCACCTTTGGAACTATCACTCCAGATACCATCAGCTGCGATGGCATCTTCCCAGTCAATATCACCACCTTCATTATATTCCTGTGCAGCTTTGGGGTCCACAAGGATCTCGAACCGGTTACCCCCAGTTTCGAATCTAGCAATAACCGAGTCCTCAAGTGATACCATTACTTGAGTTTCTTTATTGTCTTAGCTACTTCCTCAGAACTTAGTGTGTGAAATTGCTTTTCAGGATTTATGACTGCGATTTCAACAACGTCTGATTTGAGATTATTCTCGTTAGCTGCTGAAAGGGCCTTTAGACCCAGGTTAACGGCTTGATTCTGTGTCATATTATCCTTGAAGTTCTTTTCAAACACTTCCATGACCTCGTTCCTTCCAGCTCCGATTCCGCCAGCTTTGTAGGCCATCATGGCTCCTGAAGGATCAGTTTCATAGAGATGGGGTCCAGATGCATCAATTCCTGCCATTAACATTGCCGTACCAAATGGCCTTACTCCTCCGTATTGAGTATAACTTTGTTTAAAATCACAAATTTTCTTGACTAGAGCTTCGACAGCCAAGTCCTCACTGTAGTTGAAGGCATTAACCTGACATTCAATCCGGGCCCGATCGACCAAAGCTCTTGCGTCGGCTACTAAGCCTGAAGTTGCACAACCGATGTGTGAGTCAATCTTGAAAATTTTCTCTATACTTTTGGGTTCGATCAGTTTCGAGCTCAGCCTTTTGTCCACGATTAGAACAACTCCATCCTTGAACTTGACACCGACTGTGGTTGTCCCTCTTTTTACCGCTTCTCTGGCATATTCGACCTGAAATAGTCTCCCATCTGGAGAAAATACTGTTATAGCCCGGTCATAGGCCATGTGTCCTGCTTGCATTAAAATTCCCTAGTTGCCACGGTCTCAGACGGTAAAAAAGGGTATCGGTAGCTAGCGTAATTATTAAACGTCCAGTATTTAGCACGCCGTGCGTAAGGTGTTGGTTGTAGCTATTTTGATGCTCATGCCGGGTTGTTTGGATACAACCCCGGAGGAGATTTCCGGTGTTCAGATACAGCTTCCAATAGGGTCCATAATAGAGGGTGATACGGCAACCTTAATGGCGTCTGGCCAAAGGCCGGTCGGAGCAAAATATCTTTGGGACTTTGGAGATGGTTCCGGAGGCACTGGGGAAAATGTACAACATATTTTTGTTGATGAGGGCCAATACACCATAGTTCTAACCGTTGTGGATGAAGAGGGACGTATTGGTATAGCTAGCGAGAATATTGAAATCTTGCATCGCAATGAATCTCCAGTCGCCAGCCTATATTCAACTTATGGTGGTGAAGGGCAGAATATCAAGGTCAACAGTCTCGTATTCTTTGACGGCGGATCATCAAGTGATCCGGATGGTGATGTTCTATCTTTCGAATGGGATTTTGGAGATGGCAACACAGGTGAGGGCATACGTCCCAATCATTTTTACGATACAGTTGGTAATTTTACAGTGACCCTCGTTGTCAGTGATAGTGGTAATCTTTCCAGTTCGGACCAAATTTGGGTTCTGGTTTCAATTAGGACCTTTAGC
>Ga0207991_1001646_pt1 | contig 13275 bp, 12 predicted proteins | sample ETN07SmetaG_FD_185786 | JGI IMG/M metagenome (GOLD analysis project Ga0207991, IMG submission 185786) | Marine microbial and viral communities from oxygen minimum zone, Eastern Pacific Ocean - ETNP2014F14-07SV275 (SPAdes) (version 2) | ecosystem: Environmental > Aquatic > Marine > Oceanic ... | reverse complement strand
GAGACGTGAATACAATCCTCATCTGACCCTGGGTCGCATCCGAGGCGGCGCATCGGAGGAGGAAGGCCAGAATGTCGCTCAAACGCTGTTAGACACTAATCTGGACGAAAGCCTGAACATACCCGTGGACTCCATTAGCCTCATGCGAAGCACACTGACGCCCACTGGAGCCGTGTACGAGCGGCTCGGCTCTGCGCCTCTAAGTGGGTAGAATCGTTCTATCCGGACGATAGACTCCGAATTTGCTCTAACGCTACACCCTTTGTTGGGTTAATCACTACTAGCCCTTCTTCGTCCCATGCGCTAACCAATTCGAGATCGCTGGTAACGACAACCCTACTTTCGTTGGTTCTACCGGCTGACGTCTTGAGTCTCAATGCCGACGCGAAGTGAATTGCGCCCAGAGTCCTCAGGACGGATTTCTCCAATAATTCTCCGGCTTCGTCCATCAGCAGGTTATCTACTGACAACATTATCGAGAAAAATGGCCTGTGTGACCCAACCTCGGTTAGCACGACACGCATCTCTGATTCGGATATTCGCCCGCCCCTCACAAGTCTCGTCAACGCGGACTTGAGTTCCAATGCCGCAAGAACTGAAATCGATAATGAACCGATTTTCTGGATATATTTTTTGATTAAAGCGGAGTCCTCGACGTACACAATGGTCATGATTATCGAGCATCGATAATCATCTGACTCACCGATATTCCTTTGAGTTTCTTGCTCATTTCCTGTCTTACTTATTTGAACGGTTTGGACGGCCGCGTGGGTGTGTCATATTTTCCAACAATGGATTTTATCACTGCTTGCAGCTCTTCTTGTTCTTTTTTGAACTCATCAGATGCGAGCAATTGCTCCATCGACTCGATTTTCATTTTGTCGCTTCAAATAATTCCTATGAACCCATTCGACCATCTATCGCCTAAGTCGCTTTCATACAATCGTCGTCTAACCACTGCGATTCGTGAAATTGACACCCCCATACCTGCCCCGTAAAATCAGACATCAATTATCGACGCGTAGGTGTATGCAACGGCCTCATTGAGACCATTCCACCAAGCACCGCCGGAGAGGGAACCCCCAACATGCAGAGGTTAAGGGCAGCGCTATGACGACATCAGACTGGACCAGTGAACGCATTCGAGAGGAATTTCTTAGCTTCTTCGAGAGCAAGGGCCACCTGCGCGTGGCGAGCTCGTCCCTGATTCCGGTTGGGGACCCAACACTCCTCTTGACCACAGCGGGCATGGTCCAGTTCAAGTCTTACTTCGCGGGCGAGACAGCGCCGCCGAACCGACGTTTGACGTCCTCTCAGAAATCCTTCAGGACGCCAGATATCGACATCGTAGGCGACGCGACTCACAATACCCTATTCGAAATGCTGGGCAACTTCAGCATCGGAGACTATTTCAAGGAAGGGGCGATTTCCTTCGCGCTGGAGTTCATGACCCAGAACATGGGCTTGCCTGTGGACCGCCTGCACGCCACCATCTACCTGGACGACGACGAGGCAAGACAGCTATGGCTGGATGCAGGATTCCCTGACGAGCGAATCTCCCGTCACGGCGACGAGGATAACTGGTGGGGGCCTGCCGGCCTTGAAGGCCCCTGTGGCCCGTCTTCTGAGATTCACTACGATCTCGGAACGGACAAGGGCTGCCTTCAGTCAGATTGCGCTCCCAACTGCACGAATGTGATGAATGAGCACGGCGACGAGTGCAATCGATTCGTCGAGATTTGGAACCTCGTGTTCATGCAGTTCTACCATCATCTGGACGGCACACGCACCAACCTGCCCAGCACCGGAGTGGACACGGGGATGGGATTCGAGCGTCTGGTGCGGGTGATGCAGCGCGCGGAGACCATGTACGAGACCGACCTGTTCCAACCGATGGTGCAAAAAACCGAGGAGATCAGCGGCAGGAAGTACGGCACGGATCGCGACACCGACTACGGCATCCGCACCGTCGCCGAACATGGCCGCAGCGTCACGTTCCTGATTGCCGACGGCGTGGTTCCAGGCAACGAGGGTCGGGGCTACGTCCTGCGTCGGGTTATTCGCAGGGCTATCCGATACGGGCGCCGCATTGGCCTTGAGGGCAACTTCCTGGGCGAGATAGCCGAGGCTGCCATCGCCAAGATGGGCGAGATGTACCCAGAGTTGGTGAACAACAGAGAGTTCATCCTGACAGTGTTGAGGCTTGAAGAAGACCGGTTTCAGCAGGCGTTCCTCAATGGCAACGCTATTCTCATGGACGCGATGGAAGGCCAGGACAGTCTCGCTGGAGAGACCGTGTTCCAGCTATGGGACACTCATGGATTCCCCGTGGAGATGACCCAGGAGATAGCACGGGAGCACGGCGTCGAGGTGGATATGGAGGGCTTCGACCGGGCTATGGAAGCCCAGCGCGCCCGCGCCCGCGCCACAGCAAAGTTCGGCGACGACCGCGCCAAGATTCGGGTCTACGAGAGCCTGGGCATCGGCGGCACACGATTCTTGGGATATGAGCAGACTACGGCTTCGTCCATCGTTGTCGGGCTGATCGCTGATAACGAGACCGTCGACCAGGTGACCGAAGGCCAGGAGGTCGAGATCGCCCTGGTCCAGACCCCGTTCTACGCCGAGGGCGGAGGGCAGATTGGCGACTCCGGCGAGATAGTCGGATCGGAGGGTCGAATCGAAATCAACGACACTCAGGAGGTCATGCCTGGCCTGATCATTCAGTTCGGCAAGGTGACCCAGGGCACGATGAACATGGGCGATTCGGTAGACGCCTACGTTGACCCGGTGCGCCGCGAGGACACAGCACGCAATCACACGGCAACTCACATGCTCCACGCCGCTTTGCGGCAGGTGCTCGGCGCTCACGTCCGCCAGGCCGGCTCCTATGTGGCTCCAGACCGGTTGCGTTTCGACTTCACCCACGTCCAAGCTGTCACCGACGAAGAGATGTGGCAAGTCCAACTTCTGGTCAACGAGAAGGTCCGGCAGAACGCCCGCATCCTGAAAGACGAAGACACCTACCAGTCGGCCATCCGCCGAGGCGCGCTGGCGTTCTTTGGAGACAAGTACGGCGACACCGTTCGGCTGGTCGAGATTGCTAACGGCGACACCTTCAGCTTCGAGGTTTGCGGCGGCACTCACGTGCAGCTTACTGGCGAGGTTGGGGCGGTCTATGTGCTGGGCGAGTCATCCATTGGGGCGGGCATGCGCCGCATCGAGGCTATCAGCGGACGAGCCGCCGAGCGGTTGGTCTGGGAGCGCTTCCATCGTGAGGACAGGCTGGCTCGCACTCTCTCGACGACTCCCCAGGAAACCGAGGAACGAGTTCAGAGTCTGATGGACGAACTCTTAGAGCTTCAGCGGGAACGAGAAAATATGGAGCGCAAGCTGACCCTCCAATCTGCCGAAGGTCTGTTGGACTCGGCCCAACAAGTCGACGGCGTGACCGTGCTGGCGACTCGCGTCACAGCCGCCAATGCCGACTCCCTAAGAGAGGTGGGCGACTGGCTGAGGGACAAATTGGGAAGCGGAGTGGTTGTGCTTGGATCGGTGATAAACGACAGGCCAATTCTCATTTCGATGGTCACCAACGACCTGGTTGAGCGTGGCCTCAACGCTTCGGACATCGCTCGTGGCGCCGCCAAAGCTATCGGCGGCGGCGGAGGTGGGCGACCAGATGTTGCCCAGGCCGGAGGTCGAGACGCCAGCAAGCTCGACGACGCGCTGGATTTGGTGTCGGGCCTCGTGAGAGAGTCGTTAAGCTCTTGAGGATAATGGCCCTTGATGTGGGCGACCGTCGAATCGGCGTCGCCCTCTCTGACCCAACGGGCCTGCTGGCAACGCCGCTGACGGCGGTAGACAGGCTCGACGCTCGGCCATCGGAGTTCGACGAGATAATTAGTCTCGCTCAAGAGAACGACGTCGAGGCGATCATCGTCGGCATGCCTGTTACTCTGGCTGGCAGATTGGGATATCAGGCGAGACAGGTTCGCGACTTTATCTCAGAGCTATCCGACCGCACAGGTTTGCCCATCGAGACCGTCGACGAACGGTACTCCACCGTTCAAGCCCAGCGCATGCTCAACGAATCAAAACGCCGCCCATCAGGAGACCGCAATCAGGATCGGGGCCACCTAGACGCTTCGGCGGCGGCTGTATTCCTCCAATCCTACTTGGATTTCAGGCGGTAAATGACCTTTCCCTCCTAAGCGGATAGACTAGCCCCAGGGAAGAATAAAGATCGTCGGGATAGGCAGAGTTAGGGACGCTACATGAAAATTGACTCGATTGAAATATCCGTGTTCGAGTTGCCGATGTATCAGTCAACAATTCGGTTGTTGGACTCTGCGTCAGAAAGTGGAACTCTTGGTCAGGGCGCAGGCTCATCACGCAACTTGGTTCCAGTGCAGGTAATCCACGTCAGGACAGATGAAGGCGTCGATGGCGTATGCACGGTTGGAGACTGGCGATACACGGAGATGAACCCGCAGCAACTGGCTCATTTAAGGCAATTAGCCATCGGGGAGAACCCTCTTAATAGAGAGCGTCTTTACTCAAAACTGCGTTCGGCGGCCCGGTTCTATGACCCGGCCTGGTTCGGCGGATTCGATAACTGCCTATGGGATATAGCGGGAAAAGTGTCAGAGCTGCCCGTAGCGCAGTTGCTAGGCGGCGCGGAGCAGCGAGTTCAAGCTTATTACAACATCAGGGGAGCCTCACTGGCTGAACTGGTGAAAGACGGTGAAGCGGCCCTTCAAAATGGCTATGAGGTTCTCAAAGATCATTTGCCTTATGATGCCAAGGTGAACATTAGGCTATTCCATGACCTTCGGCAGTCGTTTGGCGATCAGGTCGGTCTCATGCACGATGCGGCCCTGACTCAGTACACATACGAAGAGGCCCTAAAAGTGGGCCGCGCTCTGGAGGCAGAGGATTTTATCTGGCTAGAGGAGCCTTTGCCAGATCGTCAGTTGGAGAACTACGTTCGCCTCACAGACGCTTTGGATATACCGGTTGCCGGAGCTGAAACCTTGATGCACGATCCCGAGTTAAGCGCTCTGTGGTTGAGATCGGGCGCTGTGGATGTCCTGAGAGTCAATGGCCGTCACGGGACCACTCCTGTGCTCAAACTTGCCCATTTCGCCGAGATGCACAATGCGACCGTCGAAACGAACACTTACGGGCCTTTGTTTGGTCTTGTGCATGCCCACCAGAATTGCGGCATTGGGAACATTCGATGGTTCGAGACTTCTCCGCCGTTCGACGGCGCCAGTATGGGCGAAGAGATCGGAATGATGAATCCTGCGGTGCCGCGCGACGGTTGGGTCAGCTATCCAGACTCCCCTGGCTGGGGCGCTGACTGGGACTGGAAACAGTTCGAGAAGAAGCGTGTGGCGACGCTTTAGATTGCCAGATGCTATTGGGACATCCAACGGTCATCGACAGCCATAATTGATAGATTTTGACGATGACGAAACGCAATCAGGATAATGCTGCAATGTTCTAGCCCGTAGTTCCGGCGCTTCAAGGCGGGTTGCACGATTAGTCATAACCCATACACAGATTCGTCGTTCGGATTGCAATGATAAGAGCGACCACCCAACGAACAATTCGCTTCTGTAACTGAGATACTTGCCCTCCGACGCTCTTTGGGTTCTAATAGCCCCATAGCGGTCAATCTGTGGCCCTCACTGATCGCCCACGAGCTTCGGACTCCGCTGACCTTCCTGTCGGGATTCAGCGAGTTGTTGGCGGCACGCACCGACCTGCCGGAACAGGCCAAAGAGATGACAGCAGAGCTACACGACCCGACAGAGCAGATGGTTGAGCTTAACGAGCGTTTGCTGGAACTGACCAGACTGCAATCCGGTAGGCTGTCCCTCACGTGGCATTGGGTTGACCTGCGAGACCTGATTGACACCCAGGTGTCCCAATTCGACAACCTGAGCGAGAAGCACACTGTCCGGTTTGAGGCTGCGGCATACGCAGTTCGCGTGCGCGCCGACACCATACGCGTGACCCAGGCGGTGGCGAATCTCATAAACAACGCGATCAAGTACTCACCCGAGGGCGGCGAAATCGTTGTAAAACACGAAGAGGATATAGACGAGGTCGTCATCAGCGTCAGCGACCACGGTCTGGGCATCCCCAAAGAAGTCCAGTGAAGGTTGTTCCAGCCCTTCTATCGCGCCCAACAGGTGGAGACGCGAGGAATCGAAGGCCTGGGTCTTGGGCTTGCGCTGACAAAGGCCTTCGTGGACGCTCATGGTGGCAGAATATGGGTGGAGAGCGAAGTGGGGGAGGGCAGCGTTTTCTACGTAGCAATGCCAAAGCAAGAAACTGCAAATTAACGATCACTTACAGCTGGAACTGCCACGGAGTAGCGCCAACTAAGAGATGGTCCTGATGAGGGTGCCGCAGCCTATCGGTTACGTGCGCCTCCAAGAGTCTCTTGACGAACTGGGGGAGACTTCAGCCGACGTTGCCCTGCTGTTCTGGATACTGGCGATTCTGTTCTTCGGTCTCGGTGACACTGTGTCATCATTCATGGTCTTCTCTCAGGATGGAAATGAACCAAACCCGAACATGCGTTGGTCTCTGGGCTTGCTGGCGGACGGCCTGCTGGGATTCGTGCTGGTCAAGACGGCTGCCATAACCATCCTGTACGCCATCGCATTCCTCTGGGAGGGCGCGCACCGGTGGATGATACCTATAGTGCTGATACTGGCAGGGGTGTATCTGATTACCAACAACATGCTGGTGTTTCTGGACATCCGGTAATTGTAGGGAGTTGTCATGCTGAGTCAACAAAAGAAGTATCTGGTTGTCAGCAGGCCAACGTTGTGGCGCCATCAATTCAGATGCTCCGACTCTCACGACATGGCGCGGCGTCACATTGATTACATTCAACTGAAATGACTCACCACAACCGGAGATCGTGTCCCATCCATATGAACAAAATGACGTCTGGGGCGCACAATCCTGCGCCCCAGACAGTTTAACCCGAGCAGCGTGACATGGCCCTCTACGGAAATAGACAGCCGGTCCCCCTGAAAGAGCCTCTGCTTTCCCGTCGACGGATGCGACCGTTGGTGATACTCTTCGCTGTGCCAGTCCTGATAATATCCCTGATGGTGGCCCTGTACTTCAATCAGGATGTTGGGCGGCAGTCACTATCCAACGATATTGTGAAGGCAATGCTCGATGCCTCCAGCTATCGAGCGACGGGCATCGATATTATTTCTGGTTCCAGAGAGGTGCGAGAGCAGTTCGAGTACGTTGCTCCCAACAACATCCACTCTCTGTACCTCGCAACGACGCAGAGCAGCGGGTTCGGGTCTTTGCCCTCGGAGTGCGGCGAGAACGAAATGGTTATTATCGGCTCCAGCGGCTACCAGCGGTGCCTCACCAAAGGAGAAAACTGGGGCGCATTTAGCTCCGATAACAGCGTGTTCAACAGGTTGTCATTCCAGCCGTGGAGACGGCTGGAATGGTGCACCACATTCACTGAAGAGGACAGCCGAGTCATCTCCGGTGTCCAGACCAAGATACTGTCCTGCATAGTGCCTCCAGAGCGCGAGGCCGAGGCAAATTACGGCTCCGACGACTCGGCCAAAAAACAACAATTCATCGCCGAGGGAACCGTCGAGATCACCGCATGGGTGCGTGAAAGCGACAGCTACATAACCCGATTCGCCATGACCAAGACCCACCCTAGTTCCTCTGTCCAGACTCTAGACTATTCCTACTCAGATTTTAACAGCATCCCGCCGATACGCCCTCCAGACACCACAGCGTCAGACACCGCCACTACGGTTGAGCCGGACTTAGGGCCGTCGGGCCAGAGCCAGACCCAAAGCCAGCCGGCAGTCACAACCGCTGCCATGAGTTTCGTAGACCTGTTCAGCGGAGACAACACACCGGAGCAGGCTATCATCGGCGGTCACAGGTTCGTCTTGGAGGTCGCCAACGACGAGAACACCCGAAGTCAGGGCCTTAGCCGCCGCCAGCTTCTGGCAGAAAACGCGGGTATGCTTTTCGTGTTCGAGACTGAGGCCTTCCACAAATTCTGGATGAAAGAAGTTCGCTTCCCGTTGGACCTGCTGTTCATCGCTGCCGACGGCACGATCGTGGATATCCAGCACATGGAAACTGAACACGGAATTCTGGACGCCAACCTCGCCATTTACGAATCACCGGTCCGAGTCCCCCTCGCCCTCGAAATCCTGGGGGGCAAGGTGGATGAGCTAGGCTTGGAATCCGGGATGTTCGTTCAATTCGAGTAGTTTTGCGATTGGCGGGATCTGGTGTCATTTTCGCCAGATTCTCGGACTGTTTAGCCTGCAAATACTGACAGTCGCCTGGTTCTTCGGGAACCGACACCGGATCGCTGTTTCCAGTGCATGCTTATCGGATTTGGGCGTGTATAATTCGAACCCGAATACATAACCGGGAGGTATCGGGATGCAGTATGACGTAATCATCATCGGGGCAGGCTCGGCGGGGTGCGTGCTCGCGTCTCGGCTGTCAAAAGACCCCGGCAAGTCTGTGCTTCTGCTGGAGGCAGGCCCGGACTACCCGGATATCCAGAACCTCCCTGAGCACATCAAGTATGGCATTCGTCCCTGGTACGACGACACTGACGTCGACGCCCACACCTGGGGATACACCGCCACGGCGTCCCGGGATCGAGAGCCGTTCCGCCTGCCTAGAGGCAAGGTTGTTGGCGGCTCCAGCGCCATCAACGGGCAGGTCTGGTTTCGGGGCATCCCAGAGGATTTCGACGAGTGGGCAGAGCTTGGCAACGACGAATGGGCGTTCCTGAAAATTCTGCCGTACTTCCGAAACATCGAGACCGACCTCGACTTCCCTGGCGACGACTTTCACGGCTCCACCGGGCCGATTCCGGTTCGTCGGTACACAGAGGACGAACTTCTGCCCAGTCCCAGGGCGTTCCTGGCTGCTACTCAGGCGGCGGGCTACCCATTCACCCCCGACATGAACAGCCCGGACTCAACAGGCGTCGGATACTATCCGCTTAACCGTATAGACGGCATTCGGATGAGCACGGCCCTGACGTTCCTGGAGGAGGCGCGCCACCGTCTCAACCTGACCATCAAAGGCGATGTGACGGTCAAGCGTGTGATCTTCGATGGCAACAAAGCGACGGGAGTGGAGGCCGAAAGCGGAGGCGAGGTCTTTACGGTAGAGGCTTCTGAGGTCATCCTCAGCGGCGGCGCTATCAACTCGCCTCAACTACTAATGCTCTCTGGCGTCGGCCCCGCGGATCACCTGACAGAGCTTGGAATCTCGGTGGTCAGTGACCTGCCTGGAGTCGGCGAAAACCTGCGAGACCACCAGGCTATATTTCTGCTGTTCGAGGCAGCAGACATCATCTCCAGAGAGGCACCGGGCCTTCAGGTCGGCATGCGCTACACGACCCCAGACTCGGAGTTCCGAAACGACATGCAGATGCGCCCTCTTCAGGTCAGGACAGAGCACATCCCCATAAACTTCGACTATCAGGGCCAGGGCAGTCCCACCGGATTCAGCATCGCGCTCCAGAAGCCCTACACAGCGGGCCAGCTTCGGCTCGTCAGCGCCGACCCTTTAGATCAACCTAAGCTGGATTACCGCTACCTGACTGACCCACGAGACCGAGCGAAACTCCGAGGAGCGGTGCGGCAATGCATCGAGCTAACCGAAAGCCCGGCGTACAAGGACTATCCCCTGAAGCGCATATCCCCCGACGAGGACGACCTCGCCTCGGACGATGCCCTGGACGTTTGGCTTCGAGCCAACGTGCTGACGCAACACCACTCGTCGGGCACCTGCAAGATGGGGCCGAACTCCGACCCGCTGGCCGTGGTTGACCAACGCTGCCGAGTGCACGGAATCGAGGGCTTGCGCGTGGTCGACGCGTCGGTGATGCCGGATGTCGTGCGCTCTAACACTAACGCCACGACCATCATGATTGCCGAGAGGGTATCGGACTGGCTCTAGATAGCTCAGGCTTGTACACCTGAATCCGGTGGCGGCAGGACTCTACGATGTACATGCTGCCTTCGTCGTCCAACCTGACAGAAGTTGGGCCCCAGAATAGCTTTTCGACGGCTGCGGACTGCTCTCGGACGTACTCCGATGGATGGCCGTTTGGTTCGGGCTCCAGGTCGGCTTTCTGGCGTTCTTCGAACTCCAGAGTGTTCGCCTTAAAGTAGTCCTCGGCCCACTTGGACATGCCCGATTCTCCCCGATACTTGGTTACAAAGTTGCCACCCGAGTCGAATATCTGAACCCGCTCGTTGCCCCAATCGGTTACCAGGATGTTGCCTGACTGGTCTACTGCCACTCCCGACGGACGCTTTAGTTGGCCGTCTCCCACTCCCGATGTTCCGATGGTCGCAAGGTGGCGGCCCTGAGGGTCGAATTTCTGGATTCGGTCGTTGCGCCAGTCGGCGACGTAGACGCTGCCATTGTTGTCCAACGAGATGCCCCAGGGGATGTTGAACTCGCCGTCGCCAGCGCCTTTGCTGCCCCAGGCGTCGAGAAACCGGCCGTCGGACGTGAATTTCTGGATTCGATGATTCAGGCCGTCAGCCACCAGCAGGTTGCCGGCGGAGTCGAATGCGATTCCAGCAGGCCGGTTTAGCTGGCCCTTATCTGTGCCCTTGACTCCCCACATGCTCAGGAAAACACCCTGAGGGTCGAAGATGGAAACACGGTTCAGCGCCTCGTCGGAAATATACACGTTTCCATTGGGGTCGACGGCGATGGAGGCGGGCCACATGATCTCTCCAGCCGCCGTCCCACCTGTGCTGAACTCGCCCAAATAGTCCTGATTCAGGTTGCAGATGGTGATTCGCTTGTAAGGCATCCGCACGCCAACTTCAGGGCCGACCCGGTTCACGACGTACATCACGTCGCCGGAGCCGAAAGCCACGTCAACGGGATTGTTGAAACCTCGGCCCATCAGCGCGTAAAGCCCGATGCTGTGGCTGTATCGATACATGAAGACCCCCTCTGAATAGAGCTTTCAGCAATCAGCTTTCAGCCGTCAGTTACTTGTCATTTTGGATCCGCAGATAAAGAATCTGGTGTCAGTCAAGCAAACGCCTCGCTGTCGAGAGCAGATGCTTCACTCCGTTCAGCATGACAGGTGGTTTTTCGCCGAGAATATTATTAGTGGCAAGGACAGCATACTGTTACGCCATCTGGTATTCGCGGGTGGAGACGATCATCTGGAGCATGGCACGTATACGATTCTCGGTGGTTTGGCCGCCATTCCCATCCGCAGCCTGTTGGACAAGCTCGTCTCTGGACTTTTCGGACACCGACATCGGCCCCAGGATGTCCAGGCACGACTCCACAAGATCATCGGGCGACAGATTGCCATTTGAAGACGCAATCCTGTCGATCATCGAGTTGACGCCGGGCTTTGTAGTATCGGAGAACTGGCCGACGGCGAAGTTCACCCGCTTCACCAGACTGGCCGTGTTGACCCATTCAACGCCCGTGTGCCAACCCTCGACGCTGGGAGGGTCCAACACCTGCTGGCCCATTTGGGCGGGCTGCAACGCCAGTTGGATGTCCACTACGTCGGGGAACTCGAACCCGCCAGCCGCCCGAGCCGTTCCCGCCACCATCTCCACCGGGCTTTTCACCTTGGCGAAGGTGGAGGCCTTGAAGAAGGCTGAGTTGAACAAGACTCTCAGCGTCGCGCGGATGTTATAGTCAGATTCGACGAACGCCTGAGCCAGTGTTTCGATAGCGTGAGGATCACGAGGCGGAATCGTGTCCCAAGCCGGAACCTGCGGCTCGTCGGCCACGAAGAAGTTGTACAGGTGTCGAGCGATGAACCGTGCGGTGGCCGGGTGATGGCATATGATGTCGATGACATCTTCGCCATTGTGGTCGCCTACCTGCCCAAGGAATTGTTTCTCGCCGTTGTCGTGATCTTCGGGCCGATACTCGTACTGCCAGTCGATCCTGCCGTAGGGCCAGACCGAGTCCTGGTTGGTGCGGACGGCGTGGAAATCGGAATTGTGGATGTTCCAGCCGGTGAAGGCCCTGGACGACTGACGAACGTCGTCTTCGGTGTAGTTGCCGACACCCATCGTGAACAATTCCAGGATTTCACGACCGTAATTCTCGTTCACGGCGTCCTTGTGGTTGTCCTTGTTGTCGAGCCAGAAGATCATGGCCGGGTCTTTGGAAATCTCCACCAGCAGGTCTCTGAAGCTGTCAAGCCCCCGACGCCGGAACATATCGATCTGGCTGAGGATGACCCTGGGCTGGTTGAGCTTGGTGTATCCGGTGGCAAACAACCCATGCCAAAAGAGGGCGATCTTCTCCTCCAGCGGACGGGAGGTGTTGACCATCCTGTAAATCCAGTACGCTTGGGCGCTGTCGAGAATGAGCAGGCTGTTCTGGTCGACATGGTAGCGGCGAACCAGGTCTTCGTCCTCCAGTGTGGAATTCAGGGAGGTTTCGGGGTGTAGAAGCTGCTCTACAGTGGCCTCGTAGCCCTGAGCTTCGAGAGCTTCAAGTTCGCCCCTCGTCGCTCCGAACCCTGCTCGGCGCATCAGGTGGGCCATCAACGCGATGTTTTGGGTTGCCATGTTTCGCCCCTATTACAGGCGGTGGAAGAATCAGAAATCTCCCCGCCGAAATGAGTGTCCGAGAGACGTGCCTACAGTAATGAAGGTATTATATTAGGGGATTGGGAGACTCACAAGCATTGAAAAACCTCACACAAATGTTGCCGATATTCAGGAAGCAGTCACCTGTCGATTAATCTGAATATTGAAAGATCGAACTGTGTTCCCGTAAGTGATGATGCAATAGATGGTCTGCTGGAGTCGAATCGAATATTAGCTACGTGAAGGTTCGAAATAAACCCTCCTTCGATATCTGTGATCGCCTCTGTTCGAATCCGTTGGGATAGTTCTCCTGCTATGTATTGTGGGAGAGAGCTTTTTACACCAGAATCTCGCCCTCCAATCGGTAGATTAATTCCAGCGAACTCCAGTGGGTGGAGCCGAGCGAATTCAATCGCGATTTGGTAAGGAGTTAGAAACGGCCTCCCCAAGTGGTGATCTGGGTTAGAATATTCGGAGGATGCGAGAATATCACGAATGCGGTTTTCTACACCAAATTCCACCGATTTAGACATAATGCCCTCGCGTCGCAGATTAGTAGAATAAAATCCACGTAATTTCATTGGACAATTTATATCTGGACACTTCAGCAATTGGGAATCGTTATCGTGCT
>Ga0207991_1001645_pt1 | contig 13285 bp, 6 predicted proteins | sample ETN07SmetaG_FD_185786 | JGI IMG/M metagenome (GOLD analysis project Ga0207991, IMG submission 185786) | Marine microbial and viral communities from oxygen minimum zone, Eastern Pacific Ocean - ETNP2014F14-07SV275 (SPAdes) (version 2) | ecosystem: Environmental > Aquatic > Marine > Oceanic ... | reverse complement strand
TATAAAAAAAGAGTAGAAACTACTCTTTTTTTATTCATACTATTGAAATTTGAGCTCAATATGCTCATTATTTAATACCGATATCCATCTGGTTTAAATGGTCCCTTTTTAGGGATGCCGATATAATCTGATTGCTTATCTGTCATTTCTGTAAGGCAGACACCTAAATGGTCCAAGTGTAAACGAGCAACCTCTTCATCTAATTCAGGAGGTAGCATCTGCACACCCTCATCCACATTATCTTCCCACAATTCTATTTGCGCCAATACCTGATTGGTAAATGAGGTGGACATTACAAATGATGAATGCCCTGTCGCATTACCTAAATTCACCAATCTTCCTCGAGAAAGTAGAATAATTGAATGTCCATCAGAAAATTCAAATCTGTCCACCTGCGGTTTAATATTGAATTCCTTAACATCTGTAGTTTTCTCTAAATAAGCAACATCAATTTCATGATCAAAATGCCCAATATTGCAACAGATGGCATTGTTTTTCATTTTCGCCATGTGAGAGCCCATGATAATGTCACGATTTCCAGTTGCTGTTACGAAAATATCTCCCCACTTACAGGCTTCATCCATAGTAACAACTGAGTAGCCTTCCATTGCAGCCTGCAGGGCACAAATCGGGTCAATTTCGGTTACAAAAACTTGAGCACCATACCCGCTCATGGATTGAGCGCAACCCTTACCCACATCACCAAAACCGCAAACCACTACTTTTTTCCCAGCGAGCATCACATCAGTTGCCCGTTTGATTCCATCAGCAAGAGACTCACGACATCCATATTTGTTGTCAAATTTAGACTTTGTAACTGAGTCATTTACATTAATGGCAGGCCATGGCAAACCGTTTTCTTTAAATAACTGGTGTAATCTATGAACTCCTGTTGTGGTTTCTTCGGAAACACCTTTAATTCCAGGGATCAACTCTTTTCGTTTTTCCAAAACTATTTGGGTCAGGTCTCCCCCATCATCTAATAAAAGGTTTGGTCCTTCTCCATTTGCGAAATTAAGTGTCTGCTCAATACACCACCAAAATTCTTCTTCAGTCTCACCTTTCCATGCAAAAACACCATAACCTGCTTCTGCAATTGCTGCAGCAGCGTGGTCTTGTGTGGAATAAATATTACATGACGACCACCGAACTTCAGCACCCAATTCAATCAGTGTTTCAATGAGTACGGCAGATTGAATAGTCATGTGAATACAGCCTGCAATTCGCGCACCTGCAAGTGGTTTGCTTTCCCTATATTGTTCCCGAAGTGCCATTAATCCAGGCATTTCAACTTCTGCCAACTGAATTTCTTTACGTCCAAATTCTGCCAGGCTAATATCTGCTACTTTGTAGTCATTGGTTTCATTCATAGTTTCTACTTCCATTGTTAAGTTATCCAACACTTTCCTCCAGTTTAATTTCTTGTTTTAATTGTTCAATTTTATCTGTTTTTTCCCAAGGTAAACCTTCTCTACCAAAGTGGCCATAAGCCCCTAATTCCTTATAAATATCTTTTTTCAACCCAAGCGAATTAATAATCCCAGATGGAGTTAAATTAAATACATTTTGAATAATATTTGTTAACTCTTCCTCCCTCAATATGCCGGTTCCAAATGTATCAACATTAATGGATACTGGTTCAGCAACTCCAATACTATATGCCAATTGAACTTCACATCGTTCAGCTAAATCTGCGGCTACAATATTTTTTGCAATATATCGCGTCATATAGCTGGCTGACCGATCAACTTTTGAGGGGTCTTTACCAGAAAAAGCACCTCCTCCATGACGAGCATACCCGCCATAAGTATCTACAATTATTTTCCGTCCTGTAAGACCTGTATCTGCTTCAGGTCCTCCAAGTACAAACCTGCCAGTGCCATTCACTATGAAATTTTCATCATAATCAATTTCATATTTATCAAGCACCGGAGTAATTACATTTTCAATTATTTCTTTTGTAATAAATGCATGTTCTTCCTCTTCATTAGAGTATGTATCTAACATGTCATCATGCTGGGTTGCTATGACAACTTTCGAAATAGAAATTGGAGTGAAACCATCATATTCAACCGTTACCTGAGATTTACCGTCAGGCCGTAGCCAGGACAGCGTTCCATTTTTTCGTACTTCTGCAAGTCTTTCTGTTAGACGATGTGATAATTGGATGGGCAAGGGCATGAGTTCGGGAGTTTCCTTACAGGCAAAACCAAACATTAAACCTTGGTCTCCTGCACCCTGTTCTTTATCATTAAGTTCATTAACTCCCTGGGCAATCTCTGGGCTTTGTTCATCAATATATAATTGTATCTCAACTGTATCAGCACTAAACTTTGAAGAATTATCTGTGTATCCAATTTTGCGAATCGTTTCTCTAACAATATTTTCATAGTCTGGATGATTATCTGTAGTAATTTCACCTGAAATTATTACCAAATTTGTAGTGGTGAGGGTTTCACATGCCACTCTTCCATTTGGATCATTTTTAAGAATTGCATCCAATATGGCATCGGATATTTGGTCACAGACCTTATCCGGGTGTCCTTCAGTTACAGATTCTGATGTAAATAGGTAGTTACTCATGGTATTTAATTTCCTTTCTAGACGGTTAATTTACTATAATTTATTTATTCAATTCCTTCAATACTTTTGTTACGGCACTCGCACCGCTCATGATGTAATAATGAATGCACATTATACCACTTTCCAATAATTCTTCACATTGCTTTACACACCATTCAACTCCAATTTCGCGAGTATGCTTTGGATTTTTCTCAATTTCTTCCGAAAGTTCTGTGGGAATGTTTACATAAAAGTTTTTTGGTATTGAGGTTAATTGTTTGGGATTATTGATAATTTTTAACCCGGGAATAATTGGTACAGTTATACCCGCCTTTCTGCATTCATCCACAAAATGAAAAAAGTCCGCATTATTAAAAAACATTTGTGTGACAATATAATCGGCACCTGCATCGACTTTTTGCTTCAAATATTCAATGTCTTTTTTGAGGTTTGGTGCCTCAAAATGTTTTTCAGGATACCCGCCAACACCGATACATAAATCCACAGGATCTGCATTTATAATTTCATCCAGGTAAATACCTGACCGCAAATCATTCAGCTGTTTCACCAAATCAGAAGCAAATACATTAACGGTACGTCCAGCTTGAACCGGTTTTTTATAATTAGTCTCATCTCCGCGAACAGCCAAAATATTATGAATACCCAAATAATTTAGTTCAATAATTGCATCTTCGGTTTCTTCCCGTGTAAAACCCCGGCATAATAAATGGGCAACTGTATCAATTTTGAAGCGGTTCTGAATAATTCCGCATATGCTGATTGTCCCTGGTCTTTTTTTCCTTACACGCCGCTTTACCTCACCATCCGTATTCTCTTCATAATATGCTTCTGCAGGGTGACTGGTAACATCAATAAATGGCGGATTAAAAGGCTCAAGGTCTTTAACAATATCAATAATTTCCTGGGCGCTTTTCCCCCTTATAGGAGGAATAATTTCAAAACTGAATAAAGGGTCTTTTGCATTGTCAATATGTTCAATTACTTTCATTTAACTCCTCATGCTAATTGGGTTTCGGATTGAATATTCTCCCTAAGAAAGGGGGAAATAAATCGTTTCATATCTTCCAACTCTACTTGTTTACGCTGGCAATAATCTTTAAGTTGGTCATCAGATATTTTTCCGATGCTGAAATATTTGGATTCCGGATGTGAAAAATACCAACCGCATACTGATGCAGGTGGGTCCATTGCAAAATTTGATGTAAGTTGAATTCCCGTGTTCACTTCGGCATTAAGGAGCTTGAATAATATTTCTTTCTCAGAATGATCTGGACATGCGGGGTATCCGGGTGCCGGTCTAATTCCATAATATTTTTCCTTCAACACATTTTCTAAAGACAAATTTTCTTCTGTTGCGTACCCCCAATATTGCTTTCGGGTTAGTTCATGTAATTTCTCAGCAAATGCTTCTGCTAACCTATCTGCAAGGGCTTTGGCCATAATTGCATTATAGTCATCATCATTCGCTTCAAATTCTTCCACGATTTTATTTAATCCAATACCAGTTGTTACGGCAAAAGCTCCAAGCCAATCCTGTTTTCCAGAATCTTTTGGAGCGATAAAATCTGAAAGACAAAATTGATAATCTGCTTTTTTAATTTGCTGCCGGAGACAATGGACTTGTGCAATTGCATCTTCATTCAAGTCATAAATTTCCACATCATCCCCCACTGATGAAGCTGGGAAAATATGTACAACTGCATTTGCATTTAATAATTTATTTTTAACTATTTCATTGAGCAATTGTTTTGCATCCTTAAATAGTTTTGTAGCTTCATTTCCATATTTATCATCTTCCAGAATTGAAGGATATTTCCCCCTTAATTCCCATGTTGTAAAAAAAGGTGTCCAATCAATGTAGGGAACAAGCTCTTCCAATGGATAATTATTGAGGATTATTGCATTCTTAGTGACAGGTTCTGGTGGAAAATAATTATCCCAGTTTATTTGATATTTTTTAGTTCTAGATTCTGAAATTGTAAGATATTTTACTCTTTGACCGTCCCTTCTTTTTAATCGGATTTGGGCATATTCTTCGCTCACTTCGTTTTGAAATTCCATTCTATTTTTAGATAGCAGCTTACGCACAACATCTACACTCTTTGAGGCATCGGTCACATAAATGGTTCCATGTGAATATGCCGGTTCTATTTTTATAGCAGTGTGTACTTTGGAAGTCGTAGCTCCTCCAATTAATAATGGCAATTTAACGCCTGTTCGTTCCATTTCAGATGCAACATTAACCATTTCATCAAGTGACGGAGTAATAAGTCCGCTAAGCCCGATTATGTCGACTTCTTCTTCTTTAGCAGTCTTCAATATTTCCTGAACCGGAACCATCACACCAAGGTCGATGATATCATAATTATTACAGCCCAATACAACCCCTACAATATTTTTACCAATATCGTGCACATCTCCTTTGACTGTAGCCAATAATATCTTGCCATTTTTGCTGGTGGACTTTTTTACCTTTTCTAAAAATGGCGTTAAATAAGTGACTGCTTTTTTCATGACTCTTGCTGATTTAACCACCTGAGGTAAAAACATTTTTCCCGACCCAAACAAATCGCCAACCCTGTTCATTCCATCCATAAGGGGACCTTCAATTACTTTTACAGGGTCCTCTAATTCTTTCCGGGATTCCTCGGTATCTTCTTCAATATGAGAAGTGATGCCATCCACTAATGAGTATGTGAGCCTCTCTCCAATGGGAAGTTTCCGCCAGGCTGAGTCTTCCTTTTTGACTGTTTGTTTTTGCTGGATGCCCTGGGCTGCTTCTAATAATTTCTCCCCTGCTTCAGGAGATCTGTTGTATAGAACATCCTCAATTACATCTCTTAATTTAGGTGTCAGATCGTCATAAATAGAAATTTGCCCCGGATTAACAATGCCCATAGTCATTCCAGATTGTATGGCATGATACAGGAAAACGGTATGCATTGCCTCACGGATAGCATTATTCCCCCTGAAGGAAAATGACAGATTACTTACTCCCCCGCTGATAAGGGAAAGAGGGTATAACTCTTTAAGCTTTATACAGGCACGAATATAGGCATGGGCGTATTCATTGTGTTCTTCAAGTCCTGTAGCCACGGCAAAAATATTCGGGTCAAATATGATATCCTCCGGAGAAAATCCTGCCTGAATTGTCAGTAGATTATAAGATCGGCAGCAAATTTCAATCTTGCGGTCATAGGTATCTGCCTGGCCTTTTTCATCAAATGACATTATGATAACGGCTGCCCCATATTTCTGAATTTTCCCTGCCTTTTCTAAAAAGGCTTCTTCCCCATCCTTCAAACTAATGGAGTTGACAACACCCTTTCCCTGAATGTTTTTTAAACCCGTTTCTATGACCTCCCAGCGGGATGAGTCAATCACAATGGGTACCCGGGAAATTGCCGGGTCAGATGCAATCATTCGAAGAAATATCTCCATACAGGCTTCTGAATCCAGTAATCCTTCGTCCATGTTCACATCAATCATCTGCGCCCCGCCATCCACCTGCTGGATTGCCACTGACAATGCATCTTCATATTTTTCTTCCCGGATAAGGCTCGCAAATTTTTTGGAACCTGATACATTGGTTCGTTCACCAATATTAACAAAGAGAGAATTTTTATCGATATTTAGAGGTTCTAATCCACTGAGTTTGGTACATTCTGGTATTTTGGGGATTGTTCTTGGCGGTATAGATTGTACTTTCTGAAAAATAGCTTTTATATGCTCAGGTGTTGTACCACAGCATCCCCCTACAATATTGACTAAGCCACTACTAGCAAATTCTCCAATGATATCTGCCATAAACTCCGGGGATTGATCATATTCTCCCAATTCATTTGGAAGGCCTGCATTGGGATGCACACTGATAGGTACATCTGCAACAGCAGATAAATCCGCAAGAAAGGGGCGCATTTCTACAGCACCAAGGGCACAATTAATTCCTACACTCAAAAGTTCCATATGACGGACAGAATACCAGAATGCCTCAATTGTCTGCCCGGACAGGGTACGTCCACTGGCATCGGTAATTGTAACAGAAACCATAACAGGTACTGATTTCCCCCTTTTTTCAAATGTCTCCTGTATTGCATACAAAGCCGCTTTACAATTAAGGGTATCAAAGACTGTTTCCACCATTATGATATCAACACCGCCATCCAATAATCCATTGCATTGATCGCTGTAAGTTGCGGCTAATCCATCAAAGGTTACATTGCGATAACTAGGGTCATTAACATCAGGTGACATGGAACTTGTCCTGCTGGTGGGACCTAATATGCCGGCAACAAAACGAGGTTGATTAGGTGTTTGATTTGAGAAATAATCTGCTGCCTTGCGTGCAATTTTCGCAGCTTGTAAATTCAGATTATAGACATACTTTTCAAGGTTATAATCAGATTGAGAAATTGCGTTGGAATTAAATGTATTGGTTTCAATGATATCTGCCCCGGCACTGAGGTATGATTTGTGGATATCCTCAATTATATCAGGGCAGGTGAGAGATAATAGATCATGATTACCCTTTAAATCCTGGGGATGATCAGATAAGATTTCCCCTCTATAATCATTTTCAATTAGATTGTGGGTTTGAATGAGAGAACCCATAGCCCCATCCAATGTGAGGATTCGCTTAGATAATATTTTCTGTATTTCTGCCATAAAATAAAAAACCGGCGCTAAACCGGTTTGACCCTCTTTAGCATCTTATTTTAAGTCGCGGCAATTTGGAAAAATCACGACGGGTTAATTTAACTCGTTTTTAATTAAACTTTCAAATAACTATTTTAACCTAAAAAAGAAAAGAGCAACGATGGTACCACTCTTTTTCCCCACATAGGACGGTCAGGCTAAATTAAAACATACTCCGAACATTAAATCCGGAAATCGTCAGAGAAAACCTCAGCCGGTCCAATACCCAATCAGTATCGGTTACAAAAGGAGTCTCATCCCAACTTTGATACAGAGGCATAATAATTGACAGGGGACCAAAAGTTTTTTTCAGCCCAAAATCAAAATAGGAGTCTCCCCCGGGAATTATGGCAGCATCCATAAAGGGCTTACCCGGTACTTTGGGTATATTCATTTCAAAATTAGCTGAAATCACCCAGCTATCAACTCCCAGCATCTTACCATTTTCATCTAAAATCAATCCATGCAGTGATGGTCCGCCAATATCATACTGACGGGTACCGATAGACGCATCATTCACATATGCTGTTCGATTAAATAGATAGTTATTGCGAAAGTCCGGGTCGATGTTTCCACTGAGATAAGTGCGATACTGTCGGGGTAAATCTGTGGCATCTAAAAATCCACCAGCCCAGATTCGGAGTTTTGCTTTTAATTTCTTGGTAAATTTATAATAAATGTTGGTCTGCAGGTTAAAACGCAGGAATTGACTATTCACTATCCCTGTTTTAACGGCTGTTCGAAAATAATAGGTCAAAAAGGGATTAGGGCGATTGTAGAGTTCCATTTCAGCATATCCTGTGGCAGACTCCCCGGAATCATAATACTCAGAATCAACTGCATTTTCGAGAATATTATGGTAATCTATATTAAAGATTGTCTCCCACACTGGAAATCTTTCTAAATGTTTTTTGCGTTTACCTTTAAATTCAAAGTGTGCTCCGGTTCTACCGGAATTTCTGGCAGCATCAAAGCTGAAATTACTGCTATAAAAACTTCCTAACCCATAGACTGTTTTTGAAGCACTAAAAGAGCCCACCAACTGTTCATTCAGGAAATCCCACATGGGTCGAAAGCCAATTCCGTAATCATACCCAGGTACGAAGCCATTGTAGAAATTAAGCCCTGGAGTCCAACCATTGTAATGATTGCCACTGAAGAGCCAAGGCATCCAGAAAATTTCACGCTTATAATATTGGGGCTGGTCAAATACCCAGGTGAATGCCAGAGGTTTTGATGTAGCATTATTGGGGCGGTTCCCATCTGGCAGAGTTTGATCAGGGTCAATGATTACTGACTTGGTACCCTCTGGGAGTGACACCCTCTGAATCTTCTTTACATTTTCATACCAATGACGAGAGATTTCATTTTTCTTCTTATCATAAAATGCGGCTTCAAAAGGCAGGGTTAAATCACCCAAATTTTTAAATACTGCTTCATTATCCTCAATTTTTACAGAGTAATCTACCCTGCCCGTTTCATAAAAAACATCATGGGTGTACCAGGCCAAATCCTTATTGCTGAATTTCTTAAAATAGGCAAAATAATCCTCTGGATAGGGATGCTTGAATTCCCAATCCCTATAATAACTGTGCATAATGGTATCAATGACTTCCTCACCTAAATAATCCAATAAATGCCAGGTGTATAGTAATGGTTTGGAGTAACTCAACCAATAATTCGTCCGCTGTTTAAACGCATTTGCAGACGTTTCCATTGGCTCTTCATCGCCCTTTTTCACCCATGAGGAATAGCCCGCATATTCGAAAAATCCGAATTGCAGGTTTTTACCAACACTAAATGGTCCCAACTTTTCTTGAGTAAATTCATTTACAATCCATTTGCGGTTTTCATCACCATATTTCGCTTCCCAATAGCGGATATTATTAAACTCATTCAAGCCCTCATCCATCCATGTGTGATCTCTTTCGTTGCTACCCAGAATTCCATAAAACCAATTATGACCCACTTCGTGCATGATGACCATTTCTAATAAATGTTTGGAACCCATTTTTGAAATGACGGTGATATTCGGGTATTCCATGCCCCCGCCGGCACTCATATCACCATCCACTGCAGTAATATGGTTGTAGGGATAATCACCATTAAACACGCTATACCAATAACCGGAATCATGAAGATATTCAATTGAGTTTTCCCACAATTCAGCATTTTTGGGATGATACATACTCCAGAGAGTCACTTCTCTGGTGGAGTCAGCTAGAGCAAGAAAACCTTTTCTCACAATCCACTTTGGATCTGCAAACCAGGCAAAGTCATGGACATTATCCTGATGAAAATGAAGTGTTTTAAGTATGGGCGTCTCTCTCTTTTTCTTTTCCTTTTTAAATTTTGCTTTCAGCTTTTGCAGGAAGTTCTTTTTCTCCCCTTTCTTTTTTCCAGCTTTTTTCAATTTTTTAATGGCTTTCTTAAAAGCCTTTTTCTCCAATGCATGGAGGGAATCACCTTCAGCAGCCAGGGAATCCAGCCAGGCATATTCCTCCTCACCATTGACTAAATCGCCTGTTGCCATAATCCGATATTTTTGGGGGAGGGTTATTTTTACATCAAAGCTGCCGAATTCGCTGTAGAATTCACCCATATCCAGATAGGGCATGGGATGCCAGCCCAAATGATCATATACTGCCGGCTTGGGATACCACTGGGTAATTTCATAATGTTTACCCGTATGACCCAGTCGTGAAAACACCTTGGGTAGTTTGACAAAAAATGGGGTTTCAATGGTAATAACATCACCAGGAGGCAAGGACTTTGGCAGTTGCACTTTTGCCACATCAATCCAATCGGGATGAAATCCCCAAGTGGTTTCTGCTCCATCAATTTTGAAATCCAGACTATCAATATAGCCTCTCTTTTTTTCTTCGGAAAAAATGAAACTCGTATTTAAGAACCGTTCCCGTTGTTTGGCAAAGGCAGTCTCTGTGTTCTTATAGGCATTTGGCCAGATATGAAACCAAATAAAATCAAGCGTATCAGGTGAATTATTGGTATAAACTATTTTCTCAAAAGCTTGTAATGTGTGGGCAGAATCGTCCAAGGTTACTTCTATATCATAAGCCACATGCTGCTGGAAATAATCAGGTCGAATTCCAAAACATAAGGATGCAAATAATATAATAATTATAAAAAATTTCATTTTTCCCTTTAGTTTTTGATTTAACGGGTTGGTTCCCATAAATTTTCATCATCATTCAAGATATGGGATATCCATCGACTCCACACAAATAATGCATCGGAAAGTCGATTTAAATAAATAATATTAATTGCTTCAACAGATTCTGATTTGGATAATGATACCGCTCTCCGTTCAGCTCGCCGACAGATATTTCTGGCAATATGAAATTGAGAATTCAATATACTTCCACCAGGCAGAACAAATGATTTCAATTCACCTAAATTCGAATTGGCAGAATCAATTTCCGATTCTAAAACGTTGATGGATGCCTCTTTAATTTGGGGAAGTGTATTAATTAACTCTCCATCAGGACATGCCAATTGTGTTCCTAAATCAAACAATTCATTCTGGACAATTTTTAGATACTTAATTAATCCGTTAAACTCATTTCGATTATTTTTGATTAATAAATCACGGCAGAGACCTAAATGAGAATTCAGTTCGTCAACAGATCCATAGGCTTCAACCCGTGGATCATCTTTTGATCGTTTTTCTCCCCCCACAATGCGGGTTTTTCCCCCATCTCCTGTTCGGGTATATACTTTATTAATTCTTATATTGGGTGATACAGGTTTCTTCATGAATTTATTAGATTATTTTGGTCTAATATTAAGTGTTAACACTTTATTTTCTTCCACTTTTTCCCGACTCCAATACAAAGGTACATATTCCCCTTTTAACCAGAGATCAGCCATATCCGAATAATGATCACTTCCCAATATACCGCTTTGCCCGGGAGGTGAAATTCCAATACAGGCATCCCAATTACCCACATCCATTATGATTCGATTAGACGGACACCAGGAAGTGGCATGATAGGGTGCCAATGGATTAAAGGCTGACTGGTGAACCGTATCCGTGTCCCCGCCAATTTCGAATGGACCTACATTGAAGACCTTATCCAATGGTTTCTTGATTGCCATACTATGTTGAAACTCTATCTGGTGAATTTTTCCCCAAGCCCATCCTGATGATTTATTCCCCATATTTTCCTCAAGCCATAAACAGGATTCAACCAATGATTTTTCAATGAGATGCAATGCCGCCTTTCCAGAGGGTACCCATTTTGAATTTGGATTTTGGAATATTGTAAATATAGCTTCCGTGGAATTCCCCAATAATTCTGATACGGGCAACAGAAGCGGATGTTCTCCTAATCCTAAATATTGATCAGTCAAATCTTGGTCTAAATGGGGTTCTACAGTATTCCTTAACAGGGTATATAAAAACACTTCATATACGGTACCCCCAATGGAGGTTTTATCCAAGATGCAATCCCAATTAGAAAGGATATCTATCAGTTTCTGGGCTTTGGGTTTGGCAGTTCTAAAGCCTTTTATGAGCCCCTCTTTTAATCGTCTTCCAGGGAGGGATGCAAAATCTAAATGCAAATCTTTATAAACTTGGAAATCCAGTTTTTTTGTTTCGTCAAAACGCTGTTTGACTCGGTTGGCTCGATAGCCATTCATAAATGAATTGCCCAGATAATGGGGATATTCATCATCGGTAATTTTATTATTACATGAAATTATATATCCACATTCTGGATTTAATACATGGGGCATTTCTTTATGGGGAATTTCCGATTCCCAATCATATTCACCTGTCCAACCGGGGACAGGTAAGTTGCCATAGCCATTTTTTCTTATGGGCACTCGGCCAGATATATAAAGCCCAATATTACCTTGAACGTCACTATAGGTGAAATTAAGTTGGGGAGCTTGAATTTTTTCCACTCCCTGCGAAAAATCATCCCAATTACTAGCAACATTAATTTTGAGGAATCCCTCTAAAATGGTGTTGGGTGTTAACGACTTTGAGCAGAGAGCAATGGCCTGACCACTATGTTCCGTTACCGATCCGATTAGTGGACCATGCTCAGTATATTGAATCTTCTCCACATGATCGTCCTCACCCTTAACTTGAATCACCTCTTCAATTAATTCAAAATCACGATATTCTCCCAGATACTCATATTTCTCCGGATTGGTAACATCTACTTTTTCTACGAAAATATCTTCCACATCGGTAAAGGCCAGGGTAATTCCCCAGGCAATATCTTCATTATGCCCCAGCAGTACTCCCGGAAGACCGGGAATGGTAGATCCCAAACAATGAAAACCATCCTCAGAATGTAAATGGTTCAGGTACCAGATACCGGGCGTGTTCAAAACCAGATGGGTGTCATTACACAGTACTGGCCTACCCGTATTTGATTTTTCCGGAGAAACAGCCCATGCGTTAGACCCTCTTCCACCCCCTTCCATATCCTTGCCTAGAAAGGGACCCTGTGCAGCCTCAAATTTTTCATCCACCTGAAGATGATTAATATCAATGCCATTTGGTATTTCAATGGGATTTCCTTCTGGGTACAGGATTGCAAGCTCTTCTGCCATTTCCGGACCAACTTTATCTATAATGGCTTGGCGAGTTAAAGTGCCAGACCAGCCGTGGGATAATGTCCAGGTCATCACTCTACCCCAGGCCAGTATATCCAGGACTATCCAGGGCTTTGGTTTTATGCCGGTGAGTTTAAATTCAATGGGGAGTTTATTATTTTGAAGCCATTCATTAATCCCATTACAATAGGCTTCCAGATAGGATTTATATTTATCGGTGAGCAGCTTATAGTCTGCTTCAGCCAATCGGTTAAAACCCAGGGTACGGATTAATCGATCTGTACTGAGTGCATCACTGCCGAAACTCTCAGATAAGGTGCCCATTCCCGTTCGTCGATTCATTTCCATTTGCCAGATGCGATCCTGTGCATGCACATAGCCCTGACAGAAAAACATATCAATAGTGTTTTGT
>Ga0207991_1001642_pt1 | contig 13295 bp, 10 predicted proteins | sample ETN07SmetaG_FD_185786 | JGI IMG/M metagenome (GOLD analysis project Ga0207991, IMG submission 185786) | Marine microbial and viral communities from oxygen minimum zone, Eastern Pacific Ocean - ETNP2014F14-07SV275 (SPAdes) (version 2) | ecosystem: Environmental > Aquatic > Marine > Oceanic ... | reverse complement strand
TAATCAAGAACAGGGAGTAGACGAGGCCGACTTTGTCAAGACAGATGGATCCTATATTTATCTTGTAAATCAAGGATACAGTGATTGGGGAGTCTATCCCTCTGGTAAATTACATATTCTTGAGATCCCGGAAGTTGGTGATGTTTCGTATTTGTCCAATATTTCAATTGAAGGACGTCCGAATGAGATGCTCCTAGTGGGAGACAAGGCAGTGGTCTATTCCAATGTTTATGTGTACAGTTATTATGAAGAAGAGCACCCACTGGCCGATAATCTGAGAACAGAGTTCAAGAGAGAAAAGGCAGAGACTGTTACTGTTGTATCTGAAGGCGAGCCCGAGCCAGCTGTTAAGGAGAGTACAACATCCAGTGAAAGTAAATCCGGTTCTCGTGCAGAGAATGATGATGTTGAATCCGATGAGAAAGAATATGAAGAAGAAGAACGCGAAGAAAATTGGGAAGACGAGGAATATTATTATGAGTATTATTATCGAACAACATCATTCACTAAAATTACAGTATTGGATTTGACCAATAGAAGTTCTCCTCAAGTGTCCAGAGAACTTTACATCGAAGGTGACTATCAAACAGCTAGGGAATCAGATGGTACAGTCCGTATGGTCTCTTATGGTTGGATGGAAATATATGGCCTGAAAACCTGGCTGGAATTTGATTACAGGTATTGGGATCTCGATTGGGAAAGTTCAGAAAGAGAGAAAATGTGGATGGAGACGATGAATGAGACAATAGAGTATAATGATAAAATCATTGACAGTACTCCTCTGGATAATCTAATTCCCCGCATTTATGAAAAATCAGGCTCTAACATTACAACACATAAGTATTCAGAGTCAGGACAAGGTAATTGCCAGAATTTTGCAGCTGCAGCAGATGGTGCAGGACAGGGTGTAACATCGATATTGACCCTTGATCTGTTGGAGGATACTTTCAGTTTCAATGCCGACCATATCCTGAGCAATTGGGCTACCGTCTATGCCTCTGGAGATGTGATGGTGATGGCTGAGTCAGCTTGGGATTCATGGTGGTTCTGGGGTGACGATGATAATCAGCTTGAAGAAATGACAAACATTCATGTCTTTGATATTTCTAGCCCTGGCCAGACAGATTACATTGCCAGTGGACGAATAAACGGTACTATTCAGGATCAATTCTCATTGTCTGAGTATAATGGGAACATTCGTATCTGTTCTACCACAGGCCAGTGGGGCAGGTGGTGGATGGAAGATCCTGAACCAATGGCCAGCCACGTCTTCGTTCTGGGACTTAACACGGAAGGAACCCAGTATGACGTCATAGGTCACGTAGGTGGAATTGCAGAGGATGAGCAAATATGGTCAGCCCGTTTCATTGGCGACAAGGCCTATCTTGTGACTTTCAGGAATATCGATCCTCTATGGACTATAGACCTTAGCGATCCTACTGATCCCAGAGTCATTGGTGAACTTGAGGTTCCAGGTGTATCAACATACATCCATCCTATAGGAGATGACCATCTCCTTACAATAGGTATTGCAGGAGATGAGGATGGTTTGGAATGGGGAGTTACCCAGATATCGATATTTGATGTCAGCGACTTTTCGAACCCGGTACTGGAAAGTTCACTCAGGTTGACCCCTGCACCGGAAAATGAATATGACTGGTCATATTCTTACAGCGAGGCGACCTACGAACACAAGGCCTTTCAGTATTGGGAAGCTGATGGTCTACTCGCAATTCCAATGTCAACTCAAAGATACTATTCGGATATCAAGGAGATTGACGGTCGATTGTATTATGCAAGTGGTTATGAATACATATCCAAATTAATGCTGATAAATGCAAAACCTGGTGAGGATCTCGCAATTTATGATGAAATAGATCACTCCTCCTTCTACAATTCCAGTTATTCATGGGATAGTCCTGATGTCAGACGTAGCATATTCATGGGTGGAGGAGACTACATTTATGCCATCAGTGAGAAAGGAGTCACTGCCCATAATGTAGATACGATGGAAAGAACGGGTTTTGTCGAACTTCCTTCAGACAATAAGCGGAATAATTACGCAGAATATTACTATGATGACATAGCAGTCGACGCTGTTGAAGTAGAACCTGATGAAGATGGTGACGAAGATAGAGAAGACTCCGACAGCAGTTCAGACTCTGAAGACGGCTCAACAGGTTCTGAAGGTTAGTACCTAACTGCTAAATAACCCTCGAAAATAGCTGAATCAATATGATTCAGCTGAACAACGTGCATAGACACTATGTGATGGCATCAGAGACGATTAGGGCCTTGGATGGAATAACTCTAAGCATCAAAGAAGGCGAAAGAATAATTTTGCTAGGACCTTCCGGATCGGGAAAGACCACACTGCTGAATTGCATATCTGGTCTGGATGTGCCTACGGCAGGAGAGTATTTGTTCGATGGGATTCCTGTAACTGGAAACAGTGAGGATCTTACTACATTCCGTAGGAAAAATGTTGGGTATGTATTTCAATTTTTCAATTTATTACAAGACTTGACCGTCCTGGAAAATGTGCTGCTGATTCAAGAACTTTCAGGCCAGCGTGACACAGAACGGGCTAAAGAGGTCCTAAGATTGGTTGGTTTGGATAGTGAGATTACTCGTTTTCCTTCTGAGATTAGTGGAGGTCAACAGCAGCGCGTTGCAATTGCGCGAAGCATCGCTAAAAGCCCCAAATTATTACTGGGAGACGAGCTAACAGGCAATCTTGATTCAGGCACGTCCGCTAGAGTTATGGAGGCACTTACCCAGGCGTGCAAATCAGAGAATATTACTACTATTATGGTAACTCACGACGAGTCATTGGCAAAGTATGCAACGCGTGCAATTCATCTTGATAGTGGTAAAGTAAAATCAGATGAGCAGGTAGTCTAAGACTAATGTCCTTTCTTCTAACTAAAAGGTTAGCACGTAGCCTCTGGAGAACAAAGGTACGTTTAATCGCAGTAATTTTGATGGTGGTTGTAGGTGTTTTTGGAGGGATTGCTTTCGGAGGCTATGCTAGCAATGTGGAGGTTCTCTACGACAACATTTATGCAGATAGCGAGGATGGCGTCAATCTCCCGGACATCTGGGTCAATCTTCCCACAGGAACTTGGTCAAATGAGGAATCACAGAATTTGTGTGATAAGTTTGGGCAGGATTTTCCTTCAGATAGTCCCTCAATAGACAAATGTGAACCTAGGTTGGTCATTGATGGGACCCTTTTCCATACCGACAAATCAGGAGAGGAGGTTCTGGTTGCGGCTGTCTGGCATGGAATTGATGAGGGTGATGTTGATAAGGTCTGGATTCCAGATCATAAGTGCTGTGAGGGCAGGATTGCACAGACATCATCAGAGATTGTGATTGATACCCACGTGGCAGAGGATCTAGATATTTCAGTGGGCAGTTCAGTATCATTAGGTGCTGGTGAAGGCCGTGTGGATTTTACAGTGGTTGGTTTGGGTTATCAGTCCAGCCACTTTTGGTTTGCACCCAAAGGTTCTCTGTTTCCTGCTGAGGCCGGTACTTATGTCACAGGGTATCTAACAGATGAGGGCCTTGAGAAATTAGCCAATCTTACTCCGGGTTCCTCCAACAAACTTCTGATTGATTTGGAAGGAACTCCAGCTTTTGATCTACCTACAACCGATGATTTTGAGGGAGATGAGTTAGCTCCTGTCAAAGCCCATGTGATGGAAGTCTTATTGGATGAGGATTCAGGTACGGCAACTGTCAATGATAGAGGAGAAACGCCATCAGTAGAATTCCTGAGAGCTGATCTCGAAGGTGCCCAGCGCAGCTTTCCGGCAGTGACTGCAATGTTGGTCATTGTAGCATCAATAACAATAATCGTTAGTTTGCAAAGACTGATACAGAGTCAATCTCGTGAAATAGCAATAATGCGTACTCTTGGAGTTCCCCGCAGTTCGATTATGATAGGTTACATGCTTGCCCCTTTGGCTATTGGGCTAATTGGTAGCGTCATAGGTGTTCTACTAGGTGTTTTTTTGGGTATTCGGGCGATGCTCAATGTTTATGAGAATATCATAGGCCTCCCGATCCTGAATGAAAGTATTGACTGGAGCATGGTATTGGAGATAATGGCCATTGCAATGGTAATTGTCTTCCTGTCAGGAATCAGGCCAGCCTGGCAGGCTTCACGACTCAGACCCCTGGATATCTTGGGAGGTCAGCATGAGGTACGCGTAGGGTCAAAGTTCCTTCAGAACTTGACCGCTAGACTACCCACCACTATTGGTTTGACTATTCGTTCGAGCATGCGCAAGCCAGTTCGCCTGAGCTTGACTTTCATCGCAGTAGGCCTGTCTATGCTGATATATGGCTCAATGTTGATGTTTACAGGTTCAATGACTGATATCCTAGTAGGTAATTTGGAGGAGGGACAACAGTGGGATGTTCAGGCATTTGTTCCAGAGAGTGGCCCAGATGGCATAATTGAATGGTCGAATGAGCACAATGCCACGTATGAATTTGTAATCGAATATCCGTTTGGATCAGTTAAGGATGACAATGGCAAATCAAAACCATTTACTGCCGTTGGTTTGGAAAAATTTGCTACTGAAGGTTCATCGCTGCGTTTGGTCAATCTTGTTGAGGGTGATTTACCAGCTGAGGGGTCTCAACCCGTCCAAGTTTTGGCGGATGAAGGCACAGCAGCTTTGCTTGATTGGGAATTGAACGAGGAACGTCTTTTGAGACTTGGAACCATGGAAATTAATGTTGAACTGGTAGGAACAACGCGCGGAGAGATTTACCGCACCATCTATTTCCATCGAACTGTTTTGGAAGAGAATATAGAGGTAGAGGCTACAGGTGTCTATCTCAAGTTGGAGGAAGGAGGTTCCGTTGATGGTGAATTGGCTGATGTCTCACAGGGGCTGATTGAGAAGAAGAATTTGTTGTCAGGAATCGAACAACTTTTGGAACAACAAGCCAAATTCATGGCCGTATTTGTATTCCTGGGAATCATAGTTGCAGTGGCGGTCCTGTTCAATACTCTGGTCATGAACCTTGCAGAGAGGGATCAGGAGCTGGCAACATTGAGGGTACTTGGAGCTTCTACAACCAGACTAGGCTCTATGTTACTTGGAGAGAATTTTGCAATAGGATTGATCGGAGGAATATTTGGCGCCATATTCGCTTATTTCGGAACGGTTTATCTGGCCAGTACATTTTCTTCCTGGACTTTCTATATTGTAGTTGTCCCTAGTCCAAATGTCATGCTCTTTTTGATCCTGACCGTCCTAATAATATCGCTTGCCATCACTCCTTATGGCATCTGGCGTCTGCGGAACATGAATCTGGCTGACAAAGTAAAAGATTTCAGCCATTAAGCAATTTTTTTGCTTCGGATATTATAAGTTCGATAGAATCTTCCAGAACATGACTATCCTCTACTTCGATCAGTTGCACGTTATTTCCAGACCTTTCTACGTAATTTTTACTGGCACTAACTGGCACAATATCGTCAGTTATTGAGTGAATTATAGTCACGGGCACACTATCAGGAGCTACCAATTCTTCGGGATTATCATTTGGAGGTTCAGGATAATGAAGTGCTGGAGCAAGAAGTAACAGACCCCTAAGTTTCTCTGGTTTTTCCTGAGCGGCCAATGCACAGGCTAGCCCTCCCCAGCTGGACCCGGCAAGCACGACGTCTCCAATATCTATGGTCTCTTTCAGAAGTACTACTCTATCCACAAGCTCCATTTCATTGAAGTCTGGTGATATCACTTCAATCCCACTTTCACGAATAGCAGTGACCTTGCTACCGTTGGGACTGCCCCACAATCCATGTGCCCAGACCAGCATAATCCCCCAAACGCAGTCGATATAATATGCAATCCTTCTCGGGTTTCTATGTCTCCTACTTATGGAGAGTATCTCAAGATAGAGGAGTTGCTCAAATTACAGACCGGTATTGACGGTGATGAAAGCAAACTTAGCAATGACGAATTGCATTTTATCATAGTTCACCAGAATTTTGAACTTTGGTTCAAACTTATCATCAGTGAACTGCGATGCACGCGTAATATCCTTGATACAGATTATGTAGAGGAGACCAAGATACCTCAAGCAGTTCATCATATGGGTAGGGTGATTGAGACTTTCAGACTCATGGCCTTGCAGTGGAAGGTTGTAGAGACCCTTGAACCCCAGGATTTCCTGAATTTCAGGGAGAAATTAGGCACGGCCTCAGGTTTTGAATCTTTTCAAATGAGAAAAATGGAAGCGCTAATGGGAGAGATATGGGTTGATGGTAAACCAGTAAGCGGTAAAGCCTGGGAATCCTTCAAGGAGAAAAAGTCATTGTATGAGGTCATATGTGAGTGGCTTCACAGAACCCCCATCCAGGGTTCAACTCTAGGTTCATCGTCAGATGGTGAGTTCGTTTCCAATTTCGTGGAAAGTTTTCTCGAAAAACATAAATCTATGTACCCGGATCATAATGCCGAGGCCCGTGAATTTCTAAAACCTGAAGATAAGGTCCACAGGGGAAGATCCGGTCTACTTTTCATTGAATCCTACAGGGAATTACCGTTGTTGGCATGGCCTAGAAAGTTGATATCGACCCTTATCGAACTGGAAGAAGTGATGGTGCTGTGGCGTAGTTCCCATGCCCGAATGGTGGAACGTGTAATAGGGCGCCGTGTTGGAACAGGCGGTTCTTCTGGAGTCGACTATCTTGATATGACTGCCAAATATCGTGTTTTTGTTGATTTATGGTCAGTTCGCAGCATATTGATCAAGAAAAGCGCTCTGCCTGAATTACAAAACCCGGAATTCTACGGATTCAAAGGTGATTGATTGATTGATCTTGGTGGCAAAAGAGCCTTGGTTTGTGGAGGAACAAAGGGAATCGGTAAGGCGGCTGCAACAGCCCTGAAGGATTGTGGTGCCAGTGTGGTTGTCTTGTCACGAACTGCATCAGGAAATGATACAATTGCTTGTGATCTGGAAAATATTGATTTATTAACGACAAGTATAAAAAGGGAAATCGCTGAAAATGGCCCATTTCAGATATTGATCAATAATTCAGGTGGTCCACCCTCAGGAGCCATAGTTGATGCGACCCCGAATGACTTCGAAAAGGCATTTCGAAGGCATGTTCTGGCATCCCAGACATTAGTTCAACTAATTCTTCCAGGAATGATGAAATCGAATTATGGAAGAGTGATCAATGTGATATCAACTTCCGTAAAAGAACCGATTGCAGGCCTTGGTGTAAGCAACACTATACGTGGGGCAATGGCATCATGGTCAAAATCATACTCCAATGAATTACCGCCCAATATCACGATAAACAATGTTCTGCCAGGATTTACGAATACAGAACGCCTTGGTGAGCTGAAAAAGACACTTTCTGAGCAGAAAGGAATAAGTCAAGAAGAAGTCGAAAAAGCCTGGTTAAGCACGGTTCCGGAAGGGCGTTTAGGCAATCCCTCTGAACTAGGTAATGTAATAGCCTTTCTAGCCTCACCGGCAGCTAGTTTCGTCAGAGGCGTAAGTCTTCCTGTAGATGGAGGAAGAACAGGTTCAATCTAATGGATTTTGACATATTCCTATCAATTGCTCAGACTCCTGCTGAGGGGCAGACTCCCGACGAGAACACGATGTTTTCCAATTTTTTTGAACAGTTACAGGCGGCAGATCAATTAGGTTTTGGAACCGCCTGGGTCGCACAGGCTCATTTGTCTACTGAAGTCCAGAAAATGAACAAGAATCCAGTGGTTTCACATTGGGAAGGGGAAGTGGGTTTGTGCACGGATTTTTTTCAGCTTGCTCACTTGATGTTTGCCAAGACCGAGAGAATCAATGTTGGTTCCGCAGTTATGAGTCTTCTTACCCATGGAGGTCCAGTTGGAATCTCCGAAAGGGTAGGAGCGTTTTTGGCATTACATGGACTTAATGAAGGCGAAAAACGAAAATTACGCATTGGTTTCTCTGCAGGCCGTTTTGAATTCATGGCACGTCCGTATGGTATAATACCACGAGATGACGTTGAGACCGTAGCATGGCCAGCCTTGAGAGGCCAGATATTTGCGGAAGCCTGTGAGATATTTTTGCGTTTGTTGAATGGCGAGATAGTCAATAGTGATATGATACGCAAGACAATTCTTACCCGCTCTAATTTCCGTAGCGATGAAGATTGGGAGAAGGTACAGAATGCAGCAGTCGAACGTGATTCATTATCCTCTGTTCCAGACAGCGTTCCGATACCAAATCGCTATGTTTTTGAAGATGTCAAGAACATTCCACAAGAATGGAATAGAGACTTGCTGGATCTGGTCCTCGGTTCACATGATCCTGAACTCCAGAAAGCAATAAACCAAATTCTACCGGTCAAGGTATTCAATCTTTCCATCACCCCTCCTGAATTAATCGAAGCAACACACGATAGGATGAGGAAACATTATCATGCTGATGGAGGCCCCTGGAAGAGAAATTATATGCCTAGAACCTTGATGGTATTTGTGAATGATGAGCCAGATTTGTCCAATTCTGAGCGCACAGAGGCTGCAAAGGAAGAAGCCAAGAAGTCTTTGGGGTCATACTGGGGAGCCTTGGAAGGGACTATAGACCCAATGAAGGTTTCCAAGGCTGCAGATAATTCGGTGATTGGGAATGTAGAGGAGGTGGCCCGGCAGATAGCCGAACGTTTCCATTCTGATGATTGTGTGATGGCTTGGTTTGATTTCTTTAACCATGATAGTCCGAGGGTAATCCGTAATATGGATGCTTTCATGAACAAAGTGGTTCCCCGTGTCAAAGAGTTGGTAGGATGAGTCACCCCACAGAGGTCAGTCAATTGTACCCAAGCAGTCCTCTGGGAGATACGGAGGGAGATATACCCACAGGCAGAGATGTTGAGTGGGAACCTCTCGTCGATTATAGGAGAAATGGTGTAAGTGAGACTACAATTCACGGTGCTGTTGCATGGTCGAGTGGGGATAAGATAATCCATAGTTTTGGCGGGAATGTCCTGTGCTATGGCCGTTCGATGATGAAACCGCTTATGCTCAGAGTGTTCTCAGATGAATTGAGTGATCTTAATTGGGATCAGAAAGCAATCTCAGTAGCTAGCCACAATGGTACTTCGGAACATGTTAAAGCAGCTCAATCTCTGCTCCCCAAATCAGATTGGGGATTGATGCAGACTCCACTTGATTTACCGTTGGTTCAGTTTGGGCGCCAGGTCAGACGTTCCAGACGCTGGTATTCCAATTCCTCAGGCCAGCATGCAGCCATCCTGCTTGGCTGTCGTCGCAAGGGGTGGAATAGGGCTGGCTATACTTTGCCCAGCCATCCTTTCTTCTTTGCGTATTTGGAACAAGTTCGTCGTTATCTTGGAAAGGACTGGAATCCACAACGTATCGCAAGAGATGGAGATGGCTTTCCAACCTTGTCTAACACGGTCAATGAACTGGCAGCATGTTATGCAGGTCTAGCCAAGGAGAAGGATGACAATTGGATATGGGAGGCCATGGTCAAGAATCCGGATATTGTTGGTGGTTTCAACAGGTTGGACACTACCATAATCAAATCGTGTGATGGGAAAGTTATTGCCAAGGAGGGAGCAGATGGACTTCTCGGTATGGCAATCGTTCACGATGATTACCCTGAAGGTCTAGGCGTGGTGATCAAGGTCGCTCATGGCTGGAATCCCCAGGCTACTTGGTATATTGCCAGAGGAATTCTGGGTGTTCTTGGTATGGAACTCAGGAATCCGTATCCACTAAGGAGACAGAAAGCATTCCTAGTTCCAGGTGTTGTACCCAAAAAACATCTTGAAAAATTGAAAGATATTCCAACTTGGGATGAGTGGGACCCCGATAGCGATCGTTGGTACTTCAATCCCGAAGATTACAAGAGTCAGGGATGAAGGAAATACAGAATTATATCAATGGTAAGTTTCAACCACCTGTTAAGGGCCGTACAATTGATGATATCAATCCGGCCACTGGAGAGATTATAGGAACTGTTCCGGCCTCTACTTCAGATGATGTTCAGCAAGCTGTTGATGCAGCCAATAGGGCCCGTACCGTTTGGGCTTCCCTAGCTATCAATGAAAGAGTTGATTGGTTGGACAAGATAGCAAATTCCCTAGAGTCCCAATCCGAGAAAATAGCGTCATTGGAATCACTTGATACCGGTAAGCCGATATCCCTTGCCCGGGCAGTTGACGCCGCCCGTTCCGTCACCAATTTCCGTTTTTTTGCAAAGTTTGCCAAGGACTATACCGACGAGAAGTTTGAGATGGAAGACGCTGTCAATCACGTGATTCTGAAACCAGTGGGAATTGCAGGGTTGATAACCCCCTGGAATTTGCCACTCTATCTTCTTTCCTGGAAAATTGCTCCCGCGATTGTAATGGGAAACACTGTTGTTGCCAAACCGTCAGAATTGACCCCACTGACCGCGAATTTGTTAGCAGAGGTAATCGATGAGGTTGGTTTACCAGCCGGTGTTGTGAATATAGTGCATGGGTCAGGTCCTGAGGCCGGTCAGGCTATTGTTGAGCATCCTGAGATATCCCTGATCTCTTTTACAGGAGGCACTGCAACAGGTAGAAAAGTAGCCGCAACCGCAGCTCCCATGTTCAAGAAGCTGAGTTTAGAATTGGGAGGGAAGAATGCCAGTATTGTTCTCGATGATGCAGATCTAGAGACGACAATTCCAGGCGTTGCCCGTGCAGGTTTCTTGAATCAGGGTCAAGTCTGTTTGTCTGGGAGCCGTATTTTTGTTTCCGAAAAGATCTGGGATGAGTTTGTACCCAGATTTGTCGATTACGTCAAAAATATGAAAGTTGGTGATCCCTCTTCTGATGATTCAGATTTAGGTGCATTGGTTTCTTCAGCCCATAGAGACAAGGTGGAATCATACATTCATCTGGCTCAGAGGGAAGGAGGCAAGATACTATGTGGGGGCCAAACTCCAAAACTGGATTCTCCTTTTGATAAGGGAGCCTTTCTGGAGCCTACGATAGTTTCGGGTCTTGATTATCTGAGTCGCACAGCCACAGAAGAAATATTTGGTCCAGTGGTGACAATCCATCCTTTTGGGACCGACGAGGAAGCAATCAAAATGGCAAATTGTACGGATTATGGTTTGGCAGGTTCAGTCTGGACAGGAGATTCAGAACGGGGAACTAAAGTTGCAGAGAAAATTGAGACAGGCATGGTCTGGGTTAATACTTGGTTGCATCGTGATTTACGTGTGCCTTTTGGAGGAGTCAAAAACAGTGGTGTTGGCCGAGAAGGTGGACGGTGGAGTTTAGGATTCTTTTCTGAGGCAGTTAACATATGTGTAAAATCCTGACCAAAAATCATTATATTGAGGCTTAAGAGTAAGTTATTATGTCCAAGGGAGAAATTGTAATGGGTGCTCTGGCACCGCATCCTCCACATTTGGTTTATGCAGAGAATCCTCCTCAAAATGAAGCTACATCAGAAGGCGGTTGGGAAGAACTAAGATGGGGCTACGAGAGATTACGTAATAGCTTATCCGATAGAGATTATGATGTTATTATAGTTCATACCCCTCATTGGGCAACATTCATCGGGACACATTTTTTAGGTGTAGACAAATTCAAGTCCTTATCGGTTGATCCTATTTTCCCGAACTTGTTCCGATATAATTACGATTTGAAAGTCGACGTCGAATTGTCCAAAGCGATACATGATAATGCGGCAGATTCAGGTTTACTTGTAAAAATGATGGAAAATCCGGATTTTAGAATTGATTATGGGACTATTACCAGCTGTCATTTGGTAAATCCGACATGGGACAAGCCAATAGTCTGCATATCCTCAAATCGTTCCAAGTTCTACTTCAATTCGGAGGTCATGCAGGCCAATATGATCAAGTTGGGTGAGGCTACCCGTAAGGCTGTTGAAGCTTCAGGAAAGAAGGCCTTACTTCTTTCGAGCAATTCCCTTTCACATCGTCATTTTACGGTGGAACCTGAAGTTCCCGAGGACATGAGTCAAGAGCATGTTACCAATCACAATCAGTATCTGTGGGATATGAAAATGATTAATCTGATGAGGGAAGGTAAATCTAGACAATTGATTGATCTATTACCTGACTTCACCGAACAAACAATGGCTGAGACTGAGGCAGGTTGTCTAACTTGGCTAATAAGCGCACTCGGCTTTCCAGATTATGAAGCTGTGGTTCATGCCTATGGAACTGTAATTGGAACTGGAAATGCAATTGTAGGTTGGGATCCTAGACAGGCCAAGGTATGAGAGATGACAACGTACGCAAGGGGATACTCGTACCAGGGATGCCTCATCCATATTTATGTCCCGAAAAGAATGAAGGCTGGCAGAGAGTAAGAGACGCTTACGACAAAGCCCGAGAAGAGATAGAAGAGACAGACGCCGAGATAATGGTGATCTACAGTACCTTCTGGCCTTCCATTCTTGGCCATCAGATACTGGCTTTTCCTGAGCCAGAATGGACCTATGTGGACGAGGAATTCCATGATTTGGGCAGTATACCCTATAAATTCAGACTGGACCCGGAATTTGCTCAATTAGCTGTTGACAAGTGCAAGGAGCGCGGCCTCCACGCTCGTACAGTGTCCTACTATGGATTTCCTATAGACATTGGCTCTATTCTGGCTCTCAAGTTGCTAAACCCAGATAATCGATTACCAGCCATTATAGTGTCCAGCAATATGTATGCTAACCGGGCCGAAACGATAGTTCTGGGCAAGTCGGTAAGAGACGCAATAGACGCTAGTGGAAAGAAAGCGGTAGTAGTAGTTGTCTCAGCATTATCAAATCGGTTACATACAGTTGAGATAAAACCAGAAGACGACAAAATCCATTCACTCAAGGATCACGAGTGGAATCTGAAATTTCTGGAGTATCTTGACAAGGGAAGGTTAGAGGATGTTTCTCAGTTGTCACGACAGTTCCATGAAGAAGCACGTGTACCCAAGGTTGTCAGTTTCAAACCATTTTGGATTATGGCCTCTATGATGGGTCAAACCAATCTGTATGAAGGAAACATTCTAGCCTACGAACCTGTATGGGGTACTGGTTCGGCAGTTGTAACCATGACTCCTGCTGAGGACACGGCCGGAGACCTGGAATATGATGAGGATGATCCTGAATTTTACAAAGGCGACCGTGAGGTTCTGGACTTCTATGAACAACCTGAGATGGGACCTTTAGAGGAAGAAGATGGCGATTAGAACCGATAAAGCTGCTAAACCAGTTGGAGCTTATGTTCATGCCAAGGAAGCA
>Ga0207991_1001640_pt1 | contig 13314 bp, 16 predicted proteins | sample ETN07SmetaG_FD_185786 | JGI IMG/M metagenome (GOLD analysis project Ga0207991, IMG submission 185786) | Marine microbial and viral communities from oxygen minimum zone, Eastern Pacific Ocean - ETNP2014F14-07SV275 (SPAdes) (version 2) | ecosystem: Environmental > Aquatic > Marine > Oceanic ... | reverse complement strand
AGAGGAGTTATTGCAAGTTTTACAGATTCCTTGAAAACAGGATTTTCTCTTTCATAATCAGCAATTGTTGGGCTGAATGAGTAATAGAATTGGTTGAATCCAGCCATAAAGCTGGTCCCTGACTCGGTCTGTAACACAATGTTGTCTCGAATTTCTCTGAGGAACTGGACTTGTGGAGCCATTTCAGAGCCAAATGCTGCTGTTGCTATGAGGCAGCCACCGCCTGATTGACTTCCATTAGATGCAGGTTCATCTGTGGATGCTTCTTCTGTTTCGCTGAAATTATCATCCAAAACGATTACTTCGCTTTCAGGAGTTGTAAATTTTTGAGAGCTTGGCATGGAAGTCTTAAAAGAATTTACCATATTATCAAAGTCAACAAGACCCTCGTCAAAATTATTTTCGTTGTTAAGATAAGTTATTATGAAATGAAAATGAACGGCTTCAAGAATAACTTGTTTAAATTTAATCGTGACGTACTGGGTAACATTATCTGGCGTATCTGGTAATTGGTGGTTTGTTTGTGTAGCTACTAATACAATACCATGCTTACCTGCAATACGATTTTCCCCTGTGTAGTATTCTTCTGATAAAATACCGCCACCCACACCATAATCAAGCTCACGGTAGCTTTCTAAAAGTGGTGCAAAAATTTCCTCAAATGATTCTTCATTTGTTTCAACTGCTTGAAATGAAATGTAAGGAGTTATGCCGTCTTTTCCTACGCCTAAAGCAACTAAAACGGGATCATCAGGCCCTGTTCCTCGCTGAAACATCCACCCTTCTTGAGTCACAAAACTAAATCCGTACTCAGTGTTTCTGTACTTACCATCCCCACTTGTCCCTGTTAAACCATCTATGTATTCGGGCGCAATAACCTCCTCAATTATTGCCCTTTCTACTCGTTCAGGCGTATCAAGTGTTAGTATGTTTTCTAAACTTGATCTTGTAACAACCTCAGTTTTTTTAATTTCAGCTTTTTCCATTTCTAATGGAATGTCATTTGTAGTTGTCTCAAGGTTTGCTATCTTGTCTAGAGTATCATAGCTTTCTTGTGTTATTATCCGGCCAAAAACAGTGTATTTCTCATCAAGGGTGGCAATATGTCGATCATGCACAATGAAAAATTGAGAGCTTGCGCTGTCTGGATGCGCTGACCTAGCCATTGAGATGATTCCGCGGTCATGTTTGATGTTGTTAAATTCAGCTTTCAGATTATCGCCGGTACCCCCCTGTCCCCACTTACTTTGATCAGATTCCTTAGAATTTGGATCTCCTCCTTGAATCATAAAACCGTTAATTATTCTATGAAAAATTGTTTTGTCGTAAAAATCACTTTCAGCTAGTTTTAGAAAGTTTTCAACTGTGTTAGGTGCGTCATCAGGAAAGAGCTCTATTGCTAAATGCCCAAATTCTGTATGGAAAACTACTATTTTATCATCACTTTGAGCAAATGCCAAAGCGGTGCTTGTAAAACAAAAAACAAGTATTGTAGCTGTTGTTAAAAACTTAAGATGCAATTGCTTTGCTTTTATTCTCCCCCATAAAACATATTTGCTTTTATCAAGGCAAAAATAAGATTTGTAATGGATTTGGATGAGAAAATTTATGCGCATATTTTGTCGGTCTGGAAAGAACCCAAGGAGTTTTTTGGCGGTCGCTCATTAGAAGGGATGTTGATTTTGACTGATAAACATTTGATGTTTGTTAGAAAAACTGAAGCCAAGATGAGATGGTGGGGCGCTGTTACACAAAGACAGGTAATCAAGTTCATACGTTCCAAGGATGTTATGATTACTCAAGATGGCTACACGGAAGAAAGTCTTAGAACAGATTTGGAAAATAAAAAAAATCAGGAAGTTCGTTTTGATGATATTTTGTATATTGAGTTTCAAGAAAAAAATTGGGGAAGTGCGTTATTGATGGAAATAATTGAAAATGGGAATAAAAAAAAATATCAGTTTTCAGTTGTGCAAGACTGGGTAAAATATCCTCTTAAAGCACCTATGAAATACATGAAAGTTGACTGGTCCCGTTTTGTAAAACATATCAAAGACAGACAAATAATAACGAAATAACATGGGTAAGGTTTTTGCTGTAGGAGTCGGTCCTGGCGCATCAGATCATCTAACAGAAAATGTAAAAAAAATTATTTTGGGTTCGGATGTCGTCTTGGGATACAAATACACTCTAAATACAATCTCCAATTTAATCCAAGATAAACAAGTTCATGAAATCACGATGGAAAACCAAGAAGAGGTTTACCAAAAAATTAGTAAAGAATTAGGTGACAGAGTTTTGGTTGTACCGTTTACGGGAGACGTTAATTTTTCTGAATCTGAAGTTGTGGATAGATTAATTGAGATTTTTGGAGATGTTGAAATAATTCCTGGGATTAGCTCAATTCAGGTTGCTGCCTCAAAAGCCAAGGTACCTATCGACAAGTCCAAGGTTATTACAATGCATGTAACCACATCGATTGAAGAGAAGAAGTTGGAGCTTCAGAAGGCGCTTGTTGACGGATACAATGTAATACTAATTCCAAGACCATGGCCTAAAGATCTTGAAAAACACTTTATGCCGTCTGAAATTGCAAAATATCTGAAACAAAACGGATTTGATACATCTAAGATGAAAGTACATGTCTTTGAGGCATTAACAACAGAAAATGAGGCTGGCTTTGAAGGCATGGTTGAACAATTAGAGGGAAAAGAGTTTTCAGACCTCTCTGTTATGGTGTTCAATCAGGCAACACTTGAATCGTATATCAACTTTGAATAGTTATGCAAAAGTCACTATCTGCTGCATCTCTAAAAAAGATTCTAGAAACAGCCAACGAACGTGATCTGTTTATAGTTGGGCATATGTACATTGAGAATACAATTGACCGTATATTAGAGAAAAAATTCAACATCCCTTCAAAGTCAATCGATAGTACGCTGTTTACGTTAAATCTGAAAATGGACATACTGATAGAATCTAATCTGATTAGGGGCAGCGTGAAGAAAAATGTCGAGTTGTTAGCAAGAATTAGGAACAGATATGCGCATAAGCTGGAGCCAAACGAACAAAGAATTACAAATTATATTCGTGAGCTGCAGTACCTTGGAACTGCACCTAAACTTGACGGTAAGTATGCAAAGTATCGAGTCTGTGCAATAAGGACTTTTTCGGCTTTGGAAAAAATGTTAAGAAGATAATGTGATAATGGTTATAGAATATCTTCGAATATTGGTTCAGAATTCAGTGTGTTTCTTACCAAATCGTTAGGGATGGTAAGGTTGAATTTTTTGGTGTTACCGTGAATTCCCTGATGTATCATCCTGCCTGAAATAAGGCCTGAAAGCTCGATTTCGCTAAGCATTTGGGTTGTTCGCCTCTGTGTAAGTTCATTTTGGTGGGTTTTCTTACAAAATGATTTGTAGACGGAATAAACATCTCCGGTTGAGATGTTTGGTGATTTCATTATAGTTATTATGAGTAATTTCTCATGAAGTGGATACGACTTTAAAGCTACAACCTCTTTGTTTTCTTCAATTTTTTGTGCTGCCATACGAACGTGCTTGTCAGTTATTGGTTTGGTTTGGTTTCGTTCTGCAATTTCTGCTGCAACCCTTAACAAGTCAATTGCCCTTCTGGCATCACCGTGTTCCCCACACGCCATAGATGCACATAGATTCAAGGCTCCACTTGAAACCACATCGTTTTCAAAGGCTATGTTTATTCTGTCCTTTAAGATTTCAGTGATTTCGTTTGTAACATAATTAGGAAAGACAATTTCTTCTTCACTTAGACTACTAATGACACGGGGATCTAATCGTTCCTTAAAGGTAAGATCGTTTGAGATGCCGATTAATGATAACGAACCGTTTTGTAGCCTTTCATTGGCTCTTGTAATTGAGTAAAGAATATCTTTGCCGGTTTTTGAGACAAGCTCTGCAAGATAATCAATTTCGTCTATTACAAAAACTGTGTTTATTTTTCTTTTTTCAATAATGTAAAGAATTCTGTTAAAGACCTCACTAATTGCTAGGCCTGTGCCAGGCAACCAAAGCTTGTCATTGTCTGTCTTCTTTTCTTGTAGTCCTAACTGTCTACCTAAACTTAACAACAAACCATAAAGCGTTGATTCGTGTTTGGCGTTTGTATAAGCAAGTTTGATTGGATATGAATTTTTATCAAGTCTGTTTTGAATTTGGTTCAAAACTTTTTTTATAACTAGAGTTTTCCCAGTACCAGGTTTCCCATACACCAACAAGTTAGAAGGTATTGATTTTTGGTAAATTGGAATTAATGATTGTGTTACCATTTCCTGTTGTTTGTCTCTATGTAAAATTCGGTTTGGTATGTATGTAAAATGTAATACGTCTCGGTTTTTAATTAACGATTGGCCATTATCTACTGCATTCAATAATCGTTCCACTGGGTCCAAAGTTGTTGTACTCATTTTGAGATCATTTTTTATCTTACATTAACACTTCAATGGATCCTCTAGTTGATTTTAACAACATTGATCGTTCTGGTTGACATGGCTGTGATCGCTAAGATCGGAACACAGACACCATTGTTTCTGGTCAACATCTTAAACAATAACTAATTCTTTTCCTATTTCCTTATTCTTTTAAAAAAATTTTTAAAACACCACGACTCGAAATATTGGTGTGTGGGTCGTTAATTCACCAAAGTGTTAAGATCATGTTAAGATTTTATAAAATAACCAAAATTTACCCCCAAATTTCCTCTCTAGGCATGAAAATTGCCATTAACATTGTTAACAAGCGTAAAACACCCCTATATTTCCACTCTAGGCGTGAAAATCATATACACCCTCCCATTTCATCTCCAGGCACTGTTAATAACAAAAAACTTACCAGGCATGGCCTAGGCAGTCAATGTTAACAATTCTGTTGGTTAACAAAACTTGTAGGATCAATTCAAGTGTTAATGTAAGATCCTCAATGATCTCGATATGACACATAAGAAGATACGAATAAACCTAGAGGATTCCAGCGGTGGCAAATACAAATTTGACCTTGAGGGGAATGTCACCAGAGACAAAGTCCTCAAACTCTTTGAATTAATGGATGTAATGGATATAGAGCAAGAACAGGAAACACCAAACTTTGACACATTAGGAGGCAAAATTTGGTATATTATTGAAAATTACTTCCCTACTGGTCGGTTTACCTCTTCATTGGTGCTTCAAAAATATGAAGATGAGTATAACGAGCCAGATGCCATTTACCATGAGAGAAAGAAAGAACCAATAAAACTGAGCGTAGTTTCTACATACTTAGCAAGATTTGCCTCACAAAACAAGATTAAGAGGGAAAAGGCAGGCAGAGAATGGTCCTACCAGATTACACGCCTAGTCCAAAAACACTAGTAACTAGCCATCATTTACTGTGAAACAGCATACACAATATTTTCTTTGGAACCTATTCGTCCTTTACCACTGTCTGTAATTGAATATGTATATGGCCTCTTGGCAGTATTTCTCTCAACAAAACCATCATCAAATAACTTCTTCATTAACCGTGAAACATGTTCACGTGACCTGCCACCAAACGTCACTTCAATATCACGTGATGTCATTGGTTTTTCTGTGATTAATTTTAACACATGTTCGATGGAATCTTCAAATCTCATATTCGGAATCCTGGCGGTTCCATGAGATTTTATTTCCACAGATCCAGTCTCTTGCTTCCTTTTTTGCGGCCTTGCCAACTCTTCATTTATTTTACCAAAATTAGGCACCTCACTGTTTTCTGTGTCTAACTCCATAACGTCTAGGCGTATTTTCATATCAATTAGCTGGTTTTCATAGTATTCTAACCGATTAATTGATGTAGGAGTTGGTATTGTAGGGCTGGCTGATGAACGTAATTTGGTAGAAAGATACAACGTAACAACCCCTCCGATAAATGCCAGTATAACAAACAAGATTACACCGACATCGGGGATTTCAACTAACATCACAACAAACTAACAATGAAATGATATATCATAACAGACCAACAATTTTTTACAAATAGAGCAAAAAATCACAAACTTACTATCTGCTTAACAGCATTATCTATAACACTCGTGATTTGTTCCTGGTTTTCAGGCATAAAATCATTATTATCATACATTCTTGAAACCTGTTCTGCAAGCCTAAATATCACATCACTATCATCAGGTGATATCACATCCAAACCCTGCAGTAAAATAATTGAATAGTAAAGACCCTCAATCTTTTTTCTTGACTGTACTACCTGTCTATAGTATGCTCCTTTAGTTATGTTAAGGCTAAAATCATCGCCTAGCATCCTCTTCTTTTTTAAAATAATTTCAATTTGTCGCTCAGTAAACAGTGATTTTTTGATAATTTTTTGAATAATTATGTTAAAATTTGATTTACTAGGCTCGCTCATAGCTATACAAATTTGTATCATTTTAGTTTAATAAGTTTTAATGAGCGTGAAATATCGTACCTTAACATGAAAAATAAGGTTGAAAGGAGGCTCATTAGATGCAAAAAGAGTAAAGAAACGGTACTATTCCTCCTAGTAGATTCTGAAAATTTTAACTCTGCAGATGACGTAAAAAAGGCTGCAAAAGAGCTCTTGAGAGCTAGTAAAAAGATGGGAAAAGGCCTGGGCAAACCAGCAATATTGGTAGGAGGATCTTCCGCAACTGATCAGATTTGGATGGACAAGGTTGTTAGAATACTAAAAAAAGTAACCAGTTTGGACATCATTTTGTTTCCGGGAAACATTACTGGGGTCGTTCCAAAGGCCAGTGCGATACTATTCAGCTCATTAATGAATTCAGAAAATCCATACTATATCACACAGGCACAGACACTTGGGGCACCACTAGTTAGGAAATTCAATCTTGAGGCGCTTCCTACCGCATATTTGGTAGTTGGTGGGGGCACATCAGCGTGGTTTTTCGGAAATGTGAGGGAAATTCCCTTTGATAAGCCGAAAATCGCAGCTGCCTTTGCCATGGCAGCCCAATATCTAGGCATGAGATTTGTATATCTTGAGGCAGGCTCAGGTGCCAAGCAGAGTATCACGCCTGAGATGGTAAAAACTGTAAGAAGCGTCTTTGACGGATTTCTTATAGTTGGTGGAGGCATAAAAACTGCGAAAATCGCAACTTCCATCATCCAAGCTGGAGCAGACGGTTTGGTGGTCGGGACGTTGTTAGAACAAACCGGTGGTTTAAAAAAATTCACAGAAATGGTCAAATCAATCAAAAAATAAAATTCCCTTGGGGAGCAATTTGTTATGTAAAAAATGTGGTTTGGATGGTGAGCATCTGATCTGGGATTATGAGTATAATATCAATACTGGAAAATGGAGACTATTTGATAGGAACATGGAAAGGCCCCACGAATGTATTTCAAAGACCGTGAAGCCCTCAACACCAAAAGTGGAAGAAAAACCGGTAATATGCCCTCACTGTGATCCATTAAGTAAAAACAAGTTTATCAAGCGCGAAAATTTTCAGACGCACATCAAGGTCGAACATCTCGGTTTTTGGTGATTTTAGGCATTTTTAGTACCAAGAAAGACATATTTTACTAGTTTTTAGCTGTTTTTTTGTTCAAAAACGCCTGTTTTTGCACATTTTTTGACCAATTTTTATGCCTAAAAAGACCTTATTTCTTGAAATCAGGGTGGTTCTCAAGCACCCAACCGCCACCCATATTTCCATCTCGGTAATCCATAAGACTCGACAATATACGAGATCTGTTTTTTCCACATTTTTCTAAAGCGATAGAAAACATCTCAAGTAACTCTGGAATCGTGTTTTTCAACGTGCTAGTAATTACAGCTGAAGTTTTTGCCTTGTTAGGTTGTTGTGTAATAAGCGTCATGCTAGCATACATGCCCATTATGTTACTAAAGGCCATTTTAAGGAGCGTTAACTGCATTACTTCATTTTCGTGCCGTCCTACTTCAGCTAATATTCTGACCGTAGAAGTTCCCTGTTTTATAACATCTGTATTTATCATGTTTTCATATACACCCCAATCTGGTTTGTAGTAGCTCACGTTTCCTCTATTTTGCTCATTTTTTATGATGCGCTTTGATTTTACCAATTCAAATAAACACCTGTAAAATATTTTCTCTGAACAGATTCCCAGCTCATCACATACCTCTTTTTTTAATTCAGTGGCTCTAACCTGTCCATATTCATCAAGATATTCTGAAATTGCTCTTTTTGCCTTATCTGATCTAGATTCCGAATGTACTACGTCAGAGTCATCAAACATACAATACTACAGTACTTCTAGGTCAAGTACTTTCCGGTAGGGATAGTTAAACTATGCCCAACATTGCTAAAATTGAATCTTGGTGGGATTAAACGCCTAAACTCTCTTTTTGACTAATTTTTGTGCCTAAAAATCACTATTTTTTGAATTTTTAGCCAGATTTGAATTACCTGGTAATCTCTGTTCTTAGCTTTTCATAAGCTAATGGGGCTTGATCATCTTTCAAAATTATCACGATGCCGTCCCGGCTAAACAGTGCATCCACCAACTCGATGCCATTGCGATGAAGAATTTCGGTTACAAATGAAACGACATCGGCCTTGTTTTGTTTGCTCACAGAAATCTTGATCTTTGCCAGCCCGGAGCTATACATATTCTCTTTTGGGAATGATTGGAAAATTCGTCTGGTATCATCCGTATCATCAACCAAAACTCTAAATGAATCGCCAAGTCTGAAAAACTCAGAATTGGAAAATGCCTTTTCAGCTTCGCCAAACATTTTGGCTATGTCCTTATCTAGCAGATCTTTCATGGTCCATTGCATTCCCATGATGCGATCAGTCATGGAAAGTCTTGCATCCTTCAAAACAGGCTCATCTGTGATGCCCTGACCAGCCTCAAAAGAGTCCGCATATCGCTTTATGGCGACTACAATCGTGTTCAAATGAATAGAATTTCCTAACTGTTTTTCAACCTCAGGCTGGATTTTCACTGCTAGAGCAGTATAGTTGATGACATCCATCTTCATGCAGTCATAAACAGACCTATTTCGAGTTATGATATCTCGTACAACCTCTGGTACAGAGAGACCCGTGGTTCTCATAAAAACTATATATTATGTCATATATATTAATATATTGTAAATTTATCACTATATTGTAAGATTATTCATTAATAATAAATAAACTATATATAATGTCATAGATATGACATTAATAGGAGAAATATGACAAATGTTCCACAATGACGACTTCGATAGCCTCTTCAAGCAGATGTCAGGCTCATTCATGAACCTAGACGATGTCTTTGAGATGCTGAAGAACGCAGGAAACGTTTCAGGCCCGGTTTTTTATGGCTATACAATGACCGCCGGTTCTGATGGTGAGCCTGTAGTAAACGAATATGGAAATGTCAAGCCAGACATGCTTCCAACACAACAAGGAAAAAGAGAACCACTAATAGACACCCTAGTCGACGAGAAGGAGAAAACCCTCAAGATCGTGGCAGAAATGCCAGGAGTTGAGAAAAGTGACGTCAGCGTAGTTGTAGGAGCCGACAAGGTTATCCACATAGACGCAGAACGTGGCGAGAAAAAGTATGACGTAAAGGTTCCAATCAAACACAAAGTTGATCCAGAACCTCCAAAAGCCACATACAAGAACGGAATACTCGAACTGGTGTTCAAGCTAGAGGACGAAAAAACTAACGGCACAACCGTAAACGTGCTCTAAACTCTCTTTTTTCCTATTTTTTTTACCTAAAAAGACCTGTTTTACTTGTTTTTAGCTCTTTTTCTGTTCAAAAACAGGTGTTTTTGCACGTTTTTTGACTGTTTTTTGTGACTAAAATCAACAATTTGGGCAGCTTGTTCCAGAATCCCTTTTTACTTTACCATGAGCTTTTGTCATATGGCGAGCCAGCCTATCCGTGGCTGTAAAACTCATACCACAAATTTGGCAGACCGTACCTGTGATAACGATCTTTTTTCTTTTATTTTCAAAAAATCCCATGAAAACTGATGATTGTTTTTAATTAAAAATGTTCAAAATGGCTGTTTTTTACATACAAGATACACACAAGTCAGACACCACCAAGATTCAATTTCAGCCATGTTAAGTATAGTTTAACTATCCCTATCGGAAAGTACTTGACCTAGAAGTACTGTAGTATTGTGTGTTTGTTATTTTTAAAAGTGTAATAGGGCATGTTTTTGTGCCTGTATACTACATAAAGCGTAGTATAGGGCGTTGTGATTCTAGAATCCCTATAGAGAGGTTATTTTCTACACAGTCGTCAATAACAACACTTCACTGATTCTAGAACTTGTTTACTAGCATTATACGTGCATTATAATGCCCGTAAAAATCAGGATCTGGCAAACTTTTGTACTTGCTATTCTTTCTACTTTCTATGAGCGCTCCTTATGATGACTCGGTACAAAAAGAATGGAAAGAAAGAAAGGGAAAAATCGAAGGGTTTTATCGTGAAATGGGCCAAGTAGGTGCGTCTGGTAATAAAAAAGTCAGCTCAATTATTGTTGGAAAATCAGGCGATAAGCTGGTTATTCAATTTGAGGAAGGAGACGGAATACTCTATGAAATAGTTGAGGATATGGTAAGCCCTTTGAAAATGGTCAAGACCGTATCACAGGGCGAGATAAGCAAGTTCTTGGGTAAATCTTAGGCTGATTTTAGGCACTAATCCCATGTTTACTATGTTTTTAAAAATGAGATAGGTTGGTCTGCCACTTACTACCCATTTAGTAAGTATGTCGCCTAAAATGGCAAATCTCATTGATTTTAAAAGTACAATCGGTCCAAAAAGCCGATTTTCGTGCCTGAGAACCTCTCAATATACTTTCTGGAAAGTATATTTTTTTAATTTTAGGCACAAAATACGGGATTATTTGGTTCTACAACTAAAAGAAACAGCTAGTTTAGGCACCAAATACACGCTAATGCGTAATTCTGCTGTTTGTTGGTTCTACAACTAGTTGAAACGTGTTTCTAGAATGTATACAAATTATACATAACAACTGGTGCTTTCCAGGACATCTTCATCAAGTTCTTGAGTGAGAGATCCCCCTTTTTTCACCAGTTGAACTACATATTTTCTTGTCCCGCAATGGCAGCCCTTTTCCTGTACATCATCAACAACAAGGAAATCGCCTTTCTCTACCTTTACCGGCGTTTCTACGTATATTTTCATAAAGAACTAGTCGACCAAGCCATATTTATGCATTTAGCCACACTTAATCTTAGTAATATGATGTTTAGTAGTACTTAACTACCTTTTTGCTAACCAGAACCAACATTTCGGTCCTTTGAGTTTCTCGTTTTCTGGGTTCCCCAGGTGTTTTTCTTGTTCTGTGATTTTGATGATTTGGGGTGCGCCTTTTCCGTATGTCGTTCAAGGCGGTCATGGGTGGGAAATTCCAAATTACATTTTTTACATTTTGTTTGGCTGCTGTCGTTTCGGCTAAAAAATCCCATGCTTTGTAGACGTCATACTTTGTGATAAAATGGATCATTTCATGCCTAAAACGGCTATTTTTCAGGAGGCTCTGGTTCAGGCTCGTCAGGCGTAAATTCCCTCGAGTCTGGCTTTGGAGGCTCTGGTTCCTTCACTTTCGGTTCCACCCTTGCTATCTTCTCCTTTGGCTCTGGCTCCCGCTCCTTTTCAGTAGGCTCCCGTTCTACGGTCCATTTTCCTCCTACTTCATCTTCAGACCTAGGCCCATCTCTAAACTTGGCCTCAAGCTCATCCTCTGGAGGCTTCTTCCATCTTTTCTTGATCCAGAACGTCAGCAGGGCTCCGCAAAAAAAGAAGATCCCCAAAGTTATGATAAGGTCAGTTTCCATAGAACCACTAACTATCGTAGTTTTACGTATTCATAGGCTCCAAGCTTGTTGTCGAAACAATATTGGGTTTTTTGATAATTCTTCCTAAAATCAGCAACCTTGGCTGCAACTTCCTTTGCGTCCTTTTTATCAATAATTACCTGTTTTATGAAAGAGGCAATCTCCTGCATTTCTGGCTCCTTCATTCCCAGACGCGTAATTTCGGACGTTCCAAGCCTAATTCCGCTAGGGTGCATATAGTTCCGTTTTGCCTTCAAGTCGCCTGGGACTAACTGGCGATTGACGATAATGTTTGCCTTTTCCAAATCAGCCTCAATTTTACCCCCATCAGCATAATCAAGCACATTTACAACAGCTTGGTGTGATTTTGTGAAACCCTGCTTTTCACCTAAAACTTTGAAGCCTGAATTGTTGAGTGCCACAGCAAGTGATTTGGCGTTTTTGATTGTCTGGCTTGCATAGTCCTTTCCAAATTCTAGAGCCTCTGCAAAGGCAATTGCTTTTGCAGCCATATGGTGAATGTGATGGGAACTGGTAAGACCAGGAAATGTGGCTTTTTTGATAATCTCTGCATTTTTCTCAAATGCCAAAACCAATCCACCCTGTGGACCAAATAGCGTCTTATGGGTACTCATAGTCACGGTATCAACTCCCTCTCTCAGCGGATCCTGGAACTCGCCTCCAGATATCAATCCAGCAACATGGGCTGCATCATAATTGATGTGTATATCATACCCCTTTAGAAAATCGGCCAATTCCTTGACTGGGTGGGGGAATAAAAACACGGAACCGCCAAACATAGCTATCTTTGGCAGCCTTCCCTGCTTTTCCAATTCTTGGATCTTGGTTTTTGTCTTGTCAACGTCAAGGTTCATTTCATCACTGTCAAACGCAAAAAACTCGATTTCTAACCCATGGACAAGACCAGCAGTTCCAGAGTGCTCCTTTTTACCATGAGAAATATGGCCACCAGCTGGTATTGATGGTGCAATCATCACATCGCCCGGATTTGTAAATCCCGAATAAATTATCAAATTAGCAACAACTCCAGAAATAGGTCTTACATCAGCAAATTCAGCTTTGAACAATTTCTTAGCAAGATCCATACATTTGATCTCAACCTCGTCGATGTAGGTACAACCGGCATAGACCCGTTCTCCAGGCCAGCCTTCGGCATATCTATTACCAAAATCTGAGATTATCGCCTCTCTAACAGCTGGGCTTGGGATGTTTTCACTGGCGATCAAGGGAATCGAATTTTCAAACCATTTGTTATGTTTTTCCAAACTTGCGAAAACTTCATCGTATGCATCTTTGTTTGATGAATCAGTCATACACTAAGGATTAATTTTCCCGATTAAAAAATACCTATCTATTCTCAAACACGGCTAAAATAAGGTATAAAAGAGGAAGAAGTGTTTTTTTGTGAATGGCAGCTCAAGCGACTTCGGCAAATATGCCTGT
>Ga0207991_1001630_pt1 | contig 13348 bp, 10 predicted proteins | sample ETN07SmetaG_FD_185786 | JGI IMG/M metagenome (GOLD analysis project Ga0207991, IMG submission 185786) | Marine microbial and viral communities from oxygen minimum zone, Eastern Pacific Ocean - ETNP2014F14-07SV275 (SPAdes) (version 2) | ecosystem: Environmental > Aquatic > Marine > Oceanic ... | reverse complement strand
AATTTCAGTTTTTCCAAAACCCACATCTCCACAAACCAAACGATCCATTGGTTTATCAGACTGCATATCTAGAAGAACATCATCCATTGTTTTAAGTTGATCTGGAGTTTCTTCGAAAGCAAAGCTAGAAACAAAAGAACTATAAGAGTCACTTGGCGCAGGATAGGCAAAGCCTTTTTGAGACTGTCTTTTTGCATAGATTTCTAATAACTCTGCTGCAACATCATGGAGTGCTTCGGCGGCCTTTCTTTTCGCTTTACTCCATTGCTGACTTCCTAGCTTATGAAGTGGCGCATTGTCAGTGCTTGCTCCAGAATATCGAGAAATTAAATTAAGAGCAGTAATGGGTACCATCAGAATTGAACCATTAGCATATTCAAGTGATAGAAAATCTTGCTGATTTTCATCAAAAGTTCGACTCTTTAGACCTAAGTAACGTCCAACACCATAGTGTTCATGAACTATAGGGTCACCCAATTGAATTTCAACAAGACTTTTAATAGCCTCATCAAAATCTTTATGTTTTGCCCGTCTTCTTCTTCTTTGATTGACTGCATCTTGACCAAACAAATTATTTTCAGTAATGATCGCAAACCGATCGCAAAGAATTCCATCACTAAGACGAGCATTTGTAATGCAAAGTTTATGATCTTGATCAAGAAAATCATCCCAACCATTACAATTAATTGCGCTTATGTTATAACTTGATAGAAGTTCAGTAAGAACGCTCTGACGTCCCTCAGATTCGCATACAATTAATACTCTGGATTGGAAGTTTTCAACAAATTTAATTAATTTATTTAGAGGATTTTTAGTTTGAGCTTGAATTTTTACAGGTGGAAGTATAGCTGAGGAAAAGTTGAGAGCACCCATTTGATGCATTTTTGAAGACTGAGTCTGGATTTGATTTTTATCCTTAATTAGTTTAAAAAATTCCTCAGCGCTTAAAAAAACTTTGTTAATTTCTAGTGGAAGTCTTTCAAGAGAATGATTGCAATGTTCATAGCGCTCAAGTAATTCATTACTTTGATTCTTCATGACCTCAGAAAGGCCTTTTTGATAGACTACAACTGGCTCAGTATTTAAGAAATCAAAAAGGGTGTTAGTTTTATCAAAAAATAGTGGTAGGTAGAATTCTATTCCCCCAGGAAATCTGCCCTCACTGACTTCGTTATAAATGAATCCATCAGTGTTACCAAATTCAGATAAGTAATTACTCTTAAAGGTCAAAATACTTTCGTTATCTGATGCAAATTCTCGCGCAGGCAACAGTTTAATCTTATTTATAACTTCAATTGATCGCTGAGTTGAGGCTTTAAAGGTGCGTATCGAATCAATCTCATTATCAAATAAGTCAATCCGATATGGGTACTTTGCACCCATAGGATAAAGATCAATTAAGGCGCCTTTAATACTAAATTCCCCTTGCTCCATGACAGTTGATACCCTTCGATATCCAATTTTTATAAGTTTATTTACAAAGGGTTCTATTTCAAGAGTTTGGCCTGCACTTAAACTGAGGCTGTATCTATCAATATAGTCTATTGGGCATAATTTTTGTGACACCGTTTCCAGGGTCGTTATGACAATGCCAGCTTCTAAGGTTGATAATTTTGAAAGCGTCTCAAGCCTAGATGAGACAATATCTGGATGAGGTGAAAAGTGATCAAAAGCCAACACTTCCCAGCTAGAGAAATCTAATATTTCAATAGAGGAGTTAAAAAATTTCAGCGCTTTTTGTATTTCATCATAATGTGCAATATCTTTGGCAATGTATACTAAAACTCGTTTTTGAGATTCAGCAAATTCTAAGAGTGCTAGAGCTTCAGATGAGCCATAAAGTGAACCCCAGTGATTTGTTAAGCCAGACGAAAAAGGCTTGAAGTCTTCAGGATAAAAAACGCTCATAAGATATGAACATTTTCCTTAGCGAGCATTTTGATTAGTTGGATTGTTGGAAGTCCAATAAGGCTATTAGGATCCTTGCCTTCCATACTGCTGAATAATGCAATTCCTAAGCCTTCTGATTTGAAACTACCGGCACAGTTAAGGACATCTTCTTTTTCTAAGTAAGACAAAATTTGATTATCAGTTAGTAGCCTAAAGTTGACCTTGAAAGGCTCAACATGAACTTGTATGACTGACGTTTCTGTATTTAATAGAGCGATACCAGTGAGAAATGTTACAGTTTTGCCAGAACTTTTTTTAAGCTGTGAAAATGCATTTTCGTGAGTACCTGGTTTATTAAATATTTCATCATTTTTTTTGTCTCCGGAATCAAGAGTTGCAACCTGGTCGGACGCAATAATAATGCCAGAGTGTGTTTTTGAAACTTCTTTGGCTTTTTCTTCGGACAAGCGATAGACTAGCTCATATGGTGACTCTGAAGTATTTCTACTTTCATCAATGTCAGGTGAGGCAGTTATAAAGGGTACGCCAAGCCTTTCTAGAATGGCTTTTCTGTAGGACGATGATGATGCAAGAATGAGTGACACTAGAAGTTCAAAAATTGTAAAATAATCTAATATTTTACTTTATTCAGGCAAAATTTATGCGCTTATCAATAGTCGTTGCAATGGACGACAATCGCCTGATTGGAAAAGATAATGGGCTTCCATGGTATCTTCCAGCTGACTTGGCATATTTTAAAAAAATTACCACTGGGAATTCTATCTTGATGGGCCGTAAAACTTATGAATCTATTGGAAGAGCGCTACCTAATCGTCGAAATATTGTAATCACAAGAAACCCAGAGGCTTTATTTTCTGGCTGTGAGGTAGTTGATAGTATTGATGCAGCACTTTCAATTACTAAAAACGATAATGAAGTAATGGTAATTGGAGGTGCAAGTTTATGTGAGCAATTGCTGCCAGAAGTAACAAGACTATATATTACTCAGATCGAAGGAAAATTTAAGGGAGATGTGTATTTTCCTCATTATGATCAAAGTGAATGGCTTCAAATTAGCTGTGAATCTCACCAGCCAGACGATATTAATAAGTTTGTTTATCACTTTATTGTTAGGGAGAGGAAATAATGAAAAAGTTATTATTATTAAGTCTAATAGTTCTTTATATATCAGGGTGCGTTTTAACTAAAGTAGTGACTGTCCCAATGCGAATTACAGGTTCTGTTATTTCGGTAATACCGGTTATAGGTAATGGAGTTGACGGGGTATTAGGGGCTAGCGCAGATGTGATCGACGCAATACCTATCTAGCTTGCCTCAAGCAATACTTTATTTTTTGCCGCAAGAACTTCTTTTAACGCCTTTGGCATCACCTTAACAAAGTGAGCTATTTCTTCATCCCAGTTATTTATGATTTTCTCTGCAATCTGAGAACCCGTTAGTTTGAAATGCTTGGTTAAAAGAGTAAACAACTCAGAAGTTGACTCTCTATCCATTAGATCAAAATCTATCATTGATGAGTTAGATCTGCTTTGAAGAGTTAGATTAGGATTATAGACAAAAGCTATACCGCCACTCATGCCAGCGCCAAAATTGCGTCCTACCTCGCCTAGTATTACTGCGCGTCCACCTGTCATATATTCACATCCATGATCACCAATTCCTTCAACAACCGCAATTAGTCCAGAATTTCTTACACAAAAGCGCTCAGCTACCTGGCCGGATAAATACATTTCACCTCCAGTGGCACCATAACCGCAAACATTACCAGCAATGATTTCACTCTGTGGAGTGAAGGTAGAATCTTTTGGCGGGTAAATAATTATGCGGCCACCAGAAAGGCCTTTGCCAACATAGTCATTAGCGTCACCCTCAACTGACAGAGTTATTCCTTTTGCAAGAAATGCACCAAACGATTGTCCTGCCGAGCCTTTAAAATCAACATGTATTGCACCTTCTTTTAGGTTATTTCCATTTCTTGTCTTGACAACATGAGAAGACAGCATCGCCCCAACAGCTCTGTCAATATTAGAGATAGTTGATTCAAATTTAACCTTGCTATTGCCTTCAATTGCAACTTTTGATTTTGCAATTAGCTGATGATCAAGTTGTTTCTCAAGCTGATGGTCTTGCTTAATACTTTGAAAGGTTCCTGCATCTCTATATTGATTATCGGCAGGTGTTAAAACTGCACTTAGATCTATAGAGTCCTGTTTCCAGTGGTTAATTGCTTGATTCATTTCAAGCATATCAACGCGGCCGACCATATCAGTTAGTTTTTCAAATCCAAGTTCCGCCATAATAATACGTAACTCTTGTGCCACCATAAATAAGTAATTGACGACATGTTCCGGTTTCCCTGTAAATTTTTTACGCAACACTTTATCTTGCGTTGCTATTCCAACCGGACAGGTATTGAGGTGACATTTACGCATCATAATGCAACCCAGTGTAATCAGTGGAGCTGTTGAAAAGCCAAACTCTTCAGCTCCTAGCAACGCAGCGATTGCAACATCTCTTCCTGTTTTGAGTTGACCATCAGTTTGAATGACTACTCGTGAACGTAGGTCATTCATAACTAGAGTTTGATGTGTCTCAGCAACACCTAGCTCCCAAGGCAGGCCGGCATGTTTAATTGAAGTTAAAGGTGAGGCGCCGGTTCCACCGTCATGACCAGAAATAAGGATATGATCAGATTTAGCTTTAGTTACACCTGCAGCAACTGTTCCAACACCAACTTCAGAGACTAATTTCACACTAATACGTGCATCAGGATTAGACCTCTTAAGGTCAAAAATTAGTTGAGCTAAGTCTTCAATAGAATAAATATCATGATGTGGCGGAGGACTAATTAAACCTACACCGGCAGTCGAGCAACGAATCTTTGCAATTCCTTCATCAACTTTGCTGCCAGGTAATTCACCACCCTCTCCTGGTTTTGCGCCTTGTGAAACTTTAATTTGCAACTCATCAGCATTATTTAGGAATTCGATAGTAACACCAAAGCGACCAGATGCAACTTGCTTAATAGCGCTTCGACGAGAATCGCCATTTAAATCTGGAGTCCATCGTTTAGAGTCTTCCCCTCCTTCTCCAGTATTTGATTTTCCACCAATACGATTCATTGCTATAGCCAGAGACTCATGAGATTCAGCAGATATAGAACCAAAACTCATTGCGCCGGTTACAAATCTTTTTACAATTTCTTGAGCTGGTTCAACTTTTTCAATATCGATTGGTTTACCTGTTTTAAATTCCATTAAGCCTCGAAGAGTGCAATTTCTAGTGCCTTCTTCATTAGATTTTTTCGAGAATTCCCAGTATGCATTTTGATCATTATTTCTAGCTGCTTTTTGAAGACTGGTAATAGTTTGAGGTTCCCACATATGTTTCTCACCACCACTTCTCCAATGGTATTCTCCAAGGTTATCTAGTGAGGTTGAGAGGTATGCTTTTTTATGTTGCGCTTCAGATTCAGTTTGAATGACATCGAAGCCAACCCCACTGATTCTGCTTGCAGTTTCAAAGAAACACTTATTCATGACTTCAAGAGAAAGCCCAACCGCCTCGAAAATTTGTGCACCTTTGTAGGACGCTAATGTTGAAATTCCCATTTTTGCCATCACTTTTAGCATCCCTTTAGCGATAGCTTTGCGATATGCTTTAACAATGGCTTCGTCATCGTCTAGATTAATTAGATTGTCTCGCCTTGCTTGCCATAGTGCTTCAAAGGCAAGGTATGGATTAATAGCGTCAGCACCAAAACCTGTCAGTAGACAGAAGTGGTGGACTTCTCTAGCTTCCCCAGTTTCAACGATTAGCCCTACTTGAGTTCTTTTGTAATTAGCCACCAAATATCTATGTACTGCTGAGGAAGCCAGAAGAGAACTTATAGCATTTCGGCTTGAATTAATATTTCGATCTGACAATATAACTAGACTATGACCATCATTTATAGCTTGAGTACTTTGTTGGCAAATAGAATCAAGCATCTCACTTAAGTCGTGCTTTTCATTTACATCGTAAGTAATGTCAATCGTCTTGCTTGTCCAGCCACGATGGTCGCATTGATGTAGAGCTGATATTTCTTCATTTGTTAGAATGGGATGCTCAATAACTAGGCGATGGGCATTTTCAGCCTTGTTACTTAGTAGGTTTCCTTCGGGCCCGATTGAACAGCTCAATGACATAACAACCTCCTCTCTTATAGAGTCGATAGCAGGATTAGTGACTTGAGCAAAAAGTTGCTTAAAGTAATCATAGATTATGCGAGACTGATCTGAGAGGCATGCCAATGCAGTATCATTCCCCATTGATCCGACTGGATCCCTTAGCTCACTGACAAGTGGTAACAACATAAATTGTAATGTTTCCGTACTATAGCCAAATACCTTTAATCGGTTTATAAGTGTTTCAGGGTAGAAGCCTTTGGCATCTCCAGGAGCTGGTAAATCTGATAGTTTTATTTGTTGATCTTTTAGCCAATCATGGTAAGGATTTTTCCCAGCAAAGCTGTCTTTTATCTCTTCATCATCAACTAGCTTGCCCTTATCAAAGTCAACAAGAAACATTTTTCCAGGCCTAAGTCTGCCTTTTGTTTTAATGTTATTGGTTTCTACATCAACCACACCAACTTCAGAGGCCATAATAACTCGATCATCATGAGTCAAGTAGTAGCGAGATGGTCTAAGTCCATTCCTGTCAAGAACTGCACCAATGTATCTTCCATCGGTAAAAGCAATTGATGCAGGCCCATCCCAAGGCTCCATAACATTAGAGAAATACTCATAAAAAGCTTTTTTCTTTTCACTCATCTCATTGTCGTTTTGCCAAGCTTCCGGGATCATCATCAATACAGCTTCCTGTAATGACCTTCCATTCATTAGAAGAAATTCTAAAACGTTATCAAAGCTACCAGAATCTGAAACTTCAGTTTCAATAACTGGCAAAGTTTTATTTAAGTTATTACCAAAAACAGCGCTCTCTAAAACTCCTTCGCGAGCCCTCATCCAGTTGAAGTTACCTTGTCGAGTGTTAATTTCTCCATTGTGAGCCATAAAGCGACAAGGCTGTGCACGATCCCACGATGGAAAAGTATTGGTTGAAAAACGTGAATGCACCATAGCTAAATATGTGCTAAATTTTTTATTACTAAGGTCTGTATAGAAGTTCAATAACTGCGACCCCATAAGCATTCCCTTATAGATTATGACTCTTGTAGAAAGACTACAAATATAAAATAACAAGGCCTGAGAAAGTGAATCATCTGAGCGGATGACTTTGGAAACATGTTTTCGAATAATATAAAGAACACCCTCAAAGGAGTCTGAATCTAGTCCTTGAGAGTTAGCAATAATAAGCTGTTTCATTACAGGTTGTGAGTCACGTGCAGTATCTCCAATATCAGCCTTGATTTCATCCAAAGGCACATCACGCCAACCAATCAGGTTTTGACCTTCATCTTTTACGGCTTTTTCAATTACTGAAATGCAGTGTTCTCTTTCTTTAGCATCTTGAGGAAAAAAAACATTTCCAACTCCATAGCTTCCCGGCGCAACTTCAATTCCAAATAGAGATTGAATTTCCACTGAGAAAAAATCATGTGGAATGTTCGTCAAGATACCAGCACCATCACCAGTATTTGCTTCACAACCACAACCTCCACGATGATCCATACGAGAGAGCATTTCTAGGGCATCTTTAGTAATTTTATGAGAGGGATGACTTTTTAAATTAGCAATAAAGCCAACACCACAATTCTCTTTCTCATTGTTTGGGTGATAAAGACCACGAGGTCTAGGCAAGTGTAATTGCTTATTGTTCATGAAAACTGAGTGTAAAAAAGAATGGAAATAATTAGAGCATTATAACGTATAACCTCATCATTTTGAATACCAAATCGACCCAGTTGTATTGTTATAATGGGCATTTTAAGGTAGAATATTTTTATTTTTAAGCGATATGCTAGCAATCATTTCACCTTCAAAAACGCAAGATTTTTCTTCATGCGATATTGAGACTTATTCGCAATCTCGACAATTAAACCACTCTCAAGAATTAGCCAGCATTCTAAAGAATAAGACTCAGCAACAAATTTCAAAACTTATGTCACTGAGTGAAAAATTATCAAAGTTAAATTTTGATCGTTTTCAGAGCTTTAAAACTCCCTTCTCTTTGGGCAATGCTAAACAAGCTTTGCTTGCTTTTAAGGGTGATGTTTATAATGGTATTGATGCGCCATCACTCTCTAGTCAAGATTTAGAGTTTGCGCAAAATAATGTTCGTATGCTTTCAGGACTTTATGGTGTTCTTAGACCGCTCGATTTGATACAACCTTATCGCTTAGAGATGGGAACAAAGCTTAACAATAAAAAAGGTAGCAATCTTTATGATTTTTGGGGGGCTAATATTAGTGTTGTTCTTAATGAAGATGAATCAGATCTGATAGTTAATCTTGCATCCAATGAGTATTTTAAGGCTATTGATCAAAAAACACTTAAGGCAAATGTTTTGGATATAGTTTTTAAAGAAAAGAAGGGTGAAACTTATAAAGTTATAGGAATTTATGCAAAGCGTGCTAGAGGGTTAATGGTTAATTACATTATTCGTAATCGTTTGACCAGTAAAGAGTTGTTGAAAGATTTTTCTGATGAGGGTTATCGTTTTGATCAAAAGCTCTCTACAGGTTCGTCATGGGTTTACCTTAGAGACTAAAACCATGTTATTTGAGAGACTATTAAAAGTGCAATCTATTTAATTGACTGGTATATTATTTTTTCCTTGAATTAGCCATTAAAATATAGAGGATTATGATTAAGGTATACACGTCTCATTCTTGTTTCTACTGCACTAGAGTAAAAAACTATCTGGATAATCTTGGTATAGATTACCAGGCTCTTAATATCCAGGAAGATAGTGATGCTAGAGATTTTTTTGTCAAATCTGGATTCCGTACTGTCCCTCAAATTTTTGTAGATGATCAACTTTTATGCAAAGGTGGCTCAGATGGTTTGGTTCAAATGACCAAAGAAGATATTCAAAATAAAGTTATAGAGTTAACTGGAGTCCGTTCTTAAATTTCTCTAATTCCAGCAACTCCTTGAGCTCCTATACTTAAAGCTTTGCCAATCAGTTCTTTGTTCATTCCGCCTAATAAAAATAATGGCAAGTTGCATTGGTCAATAATATTAGATGATCTATCCCAGCCTAAGGTTTTTGCATCTGGGTGACTTAGAGTTGCTTCAACTGGGGACAGGCTAATGTAATCAGCAGAAATTTTTTCAGCATGTGTTGTTTCTAGTTTGTTATGTGTTGATGCTCCCAAAAGTTTACTATCATCACAAGGCCTCTCTTTTAAAGATAAGAGCTCAGAGCTAGTTAAATGCCATCCATCACAAATCTCTCTATAAGTTTTACTTGGTGTGTTAAGGATAAGTCTTGCTTTATACTCTTTACAAAGTTTGTATATATTTTCTATATAAGCACTATCGAGTAAAGTTTTACTTCTTAGCTGTATAAGTTTAGTGCCACTAATTAAATGTTTTCTACATTCATCTATAGTAGATTCACTCTGATGCTCATTTGGTGTAATCCAATAACTCTTTGGTAGAGAAATTTTATGAATAATTTTCCACATAGTGGGCAGTAATTTATAGTTATTAAATTGCTCGATAGTACTCCAAGCAATTTCTTGACCTTCTTTTCCTAGAGGTGCTCCTAAGGAATCTTCAATATTGTATATTGATAAATTAATCGTCTTGTCTGGATAGTGGTGACAGATTTTGTAGATTAAGCTGCAATCTTTCACAGTAATACCTATCTCCTCGTACAACTCTCTTGAGAGGGCACTAAAACTATCTTCGCCAACTTCGATTTTGCCGCCTGGAAGTTCCCAATAGTTTGGCATAAATTGATCTTTTTGACGTTTAGCAATGAGTATTTCTTTGTTTTCATTTCTAATAATTCCGACTACTACTTCAATAATTTTATTTTTAGTTTGCACAACTTTTTATTATTTTTTTGATATTTAACAGATACTTTTCTATTATCACCATTAATAGAAGTCCAAGGTAAAATAACCATTTTACTATTTGAGTATGCTAAGTGAACCTTCGCAATAAGATTCAGTCACTAATGCCTTTTAAGGAAAGCCTTACCAGTAGCCTTATCGGTATTGAAAAGGAGGGATTGCGTGTTTCAAAAGACGGCAGCATATCTCAAACAGTTCATCCAGAGAGTTTTGGTTCTGCACTAAAAAACACTACAATCACTACAGATTTTAGTGAAGCCCTGATTGAGTTAGTGACACAACCACTCATGGGTGCTGATAAAGTTATGGATGAGCTTACCAAAATTCATCATTATGTCCATCATCACCTGCCTTTAAGTGAGCGCTTCTGGCCAGCAAGCATGCCTTGTATTATAAGGGGACAGACCAATATACCTATTGCGAATTATGGTAATTCAAATTTAGGGATGATGAAAACAGTTTATCGACGCGGTCTTGCTAATCGATATGGTAGCGTAATGCAGTCTATTGCTGGAATCCATTTTAATTACTCATTCTCAGCAGAGTTCTGGCAGTCTTATCGTGAATTAATGTCACCTGATGATAGCGATTCTAAAAGTTTTATTGATTTGAACTATATGGGATTGACTCGAAATGTTTTAAGGTATGGTTGGTTAATCCCATACTTATTTGGTGCTTCAGCTACAGTATGTAAATCATTTATGCATGACTACCACGAGCATAATTTAGAAGAGTTTGATGACAATACCTTGTATTTACCCTATGCGACTTCATTAAGAATGGGCGACATTGGTTATCAGAACTCCCAGGAGGATGAAAAAGGGGTTAAGGCGAATTACAATAGTTTATACCACTATATACATAGTCTTCGAGCTGCAATGAAAACTAGCTGTAGCGATTTTGAAAAAATTGGCTTAAAAAAGAATGGAGAATATCAACAACTTAACACTAATATTCTTCAGATTGCAAATGAATACTACTCATCAGTTCGTCCAAAACCTATTTTATATGCCAATGATAGGCCTTTGAGGGCGCTCGATAAGAATGGTATAGGTTATATTGAGATTAGATCATTAGATATCAATCCTTTATTGGAGGTAGGAATTGATAAAAAACAGATTCAATTTTTAGAAGTATTCTTATTGTTTTGTCTTTTAGAGGATTCCCCAGCCATTTCATCATCAGAACTATTTGAAATTGATACTAACTCTGTTTTAGTTGCGCACAAAGGTAGAAAGCCTGGCTTGATGCTTAATCATCTTGGTAAGGAATTACCACTATTGGATTGGGGTGAGGAGATATTTGCAGGAATAAAGCAGTGCTCGAAGCTATTAAGTAGTGAGCATCAGCAATCAGTAGAAAATATTTCAATTCGTATCAAAAATCCTGACTTAACTCCATCAGCAATAATGCTTAATGAAATGCAACATCAAGAGAAGGGTTTTTTTGAATACATAGATCAATTTAGTCACAAAAATAAAGAGCTATACAAAGATAAGATTGTTGATAAAAATCATTTCGCTAAATTAGATGAGGTAGTTATATCATCTCGTAAAGAGCAGCTAGAGATGGAGTCTAACGAAGTAATGAATTTTGATGAATTTTTAGAAGATTATTTTGCTAACGATGCATAAGGTTGAAACGATATGTGCACTAGCTACGGCTATTGGGCAAAGTGGTATCGGGGTAGTTCGAGTGTCGGGACCATTATCTAAGACTATTGCTAATAAATTACTCCAAATCGAATTAAAACCTAGGCACGCCTATTATGGTTCTTTTTACGACAAAGACAGTAATACGATTGATAAAGGTGTATCAATTTATTTTCCTGGACCCAATTCTTATACTGGTGAAGATGTAATAGAGTTCCAAGGGCACGGAGGAATGAGTGTCTTGAGGAAGCTTTTAGAGACTGCTACTTTTTTTGGTGCTCGACTTGCAGAACCTGGAGAGTTCACTAAAAGAGCCTTCTTAAATGGTAAGATGGATTTAGTTCAGGCTGAAGCTGTTCAAGATCTTATCCAGTCAAGTTCTGAGCAGTCGGCTCTCAGTGCTGTAAGGTCATTGACAGGAGAGTTTTCAGAAAAAATTAACCACTTGCTAGCAGACTTGACTAGTTTGAGGGTTTTTGTAGAGGCTACTATCGACTTTTCTGATGAGGAGATTGATTTTTTAGAATCTCATGAAGTCTCAGTCAAACTGCAAACCTTAAAAAATCTCCTTTTAGAGATACTTGAGAGCGCAAATCAAGGTGCAATTTTGAGAGATGGCCTCTATGTCACTATTGCAGGCAAACCAAATGCAGGAAAGTCCAGCTTGCTTAACGCACTAACTAAACAGCCCAGTGCTATTGTCACTGATATTGCTGGAACTACAAGAGATGTATTAAAGGAAACCATCCATATTGATGGAATGCCACTTCATATTATTGATACGGCTGGACTTCATAATAGTAATAACATCATTGAACAAGAAGGTATCAGGCGAGCTCATACTGAAATCAATAATGCAGACGTTGTATTATTGGTTTACGATGCAAAGGATAAATTAGCTGACCTATCTATATTGCCAGAGGCTGTCAAGAATAAGCCTATTATATATATAAGGAACAAGATTGATCTCTTAAAAGCTAAGGCTAAAATTAATGAAGTTGAGAATCAGACAGAAGTTAGCCTTTCAGCTAAAAATGGTGATGGCATAGATTTGTTAAGGCAAGCATTGTCAGAGGTTGCCGGCTATAACCCTGATGGTGAAGGTGTTTTTCTTGCTCGAAAAAGACATATCCTAGCAATTGATCTAACACTTAATTATATCAACAGTGCTATTGAACAGCTTGAGGGTGGTGCAAGTGAGCTAGTTGCTGAAGATTTGCGACAAGCAGGTATGTCGCTCGGCACGATTACTGGTGAATTTTCCTCTGACGATTTACTGGGTGAAATCTTCTCCTCATTTTGTATTGGCAAATAGAGTATAATTATTCCTTTTCGAAAGAAAAAATAAGGGAAGTTTTAAGTTTAATATCAGCCTCTATATTGTTGATTCTAATCACTATTCCTAGGTGAGCTATCCTAAGACTCTAAGTGCTTTAAAGTTTATTTGATAAATATTCATAATATCACTTGACGCAACAGTTTGAGCATGTATAATTTCCCGCTTTCACCGCCATAAAAGATCAATTTTTGGGTGGTAGCTCTTTAACAATTTATCAAGCAACTTGTGTGGGCACTCGTGCAAGAAATTGTGCAGTGCACATAAAAAACAAAAGCAGATAAGCTTTTTAAAAAATTGAACTATTGGTTATAAAATGCCAAGTGTTCTAAAAAGTCAAAGATTAAACTGAAGAGTTTGATCCTGGCTCAGATTGAACGCTGGCGGTATGCTTAACACATGCAAGTCGAACGGAAACGATAC
>Ga0207991_1001627_pt1 | contig 13362 bp, 13 predicted proteins | sample ETN07SmetaG_FD_185786 | JGI IMG/M metagenome (GOLD analysis project Ga0207991, IMG submission 185786) | Marine microbial and viral communities from oxygen minimum zone, Eastern Pacific Ocean - ETNP2014F14-07SV275 (SPAdes) (version 2) | ecosystem: Environmental > Aquatic > Marine > Oceanic ... | reverse complement strand
AATTCCAACTTGAGCTCCGGGGCGTCCACGGTGCCTGCCGACCACACCGAAGCCAAGACCAGCTTATCTCCCAGGTCCAAAAGCCGGCGGTAGACACCGTCCTCCATGGTGTCGGTGCCGTAGCGGCTCTGGAAGTAGGTGTGGTAACCCGCCGTCAGCTCAAAATCGAAGGGCGCCACAGGAGTGATGGAGGCGGTCAAACGGTCCATGCAATCATCCGCCACCGATGGTTGTCGAGCCTACCAGGTAGTGCCTGGAGCCGGTGGGGTCGAGCTCGGTGCGCATCAGGTCGACTGTTTCCACGGACCAGGATAGTGGGGCCTGCAAACCCGTGTTAGTCATGAGGTAGCCAATCTTCCGCGACTGCTCCTCATTCGTGTTTCGTCGGACTCGTCCTAGGGTCAGATGGGGCGAGAATAGGCGGTCCTCCTTGGGCAGTCCCAGTTTTTCGACGGCTTGATCTACGGCGCTCTGAAGCGCCGACAGAGTCCCCAAGTCCCCGTCAAGGCCCGCCCACAGCACTCGGGGACGCCGAGGGTTGGGGAAGACGCCCAGGCCGGACATCGAAATCTCAAAGGGGCTGAAAGAGGCGGTCACCTGGGGCAGCGCTTCCAGGACCCGTTCTAGGGTTGAGGCAGGTATGTCGCCCATAAATTTAAGGGTCAGGTGGATGCCCCTGGGCCGCACCCACCCGACCTGTCCGCCAATCTCGGAGTCAAGTCTCTTAACGGCTCGTTCCAGCACCTCGATGCCCGATCTGGGAACCGGGATGGCGATGAATGAACGGACCATTTTTTCCCGTGACGCGGTCATCGTTTGCTTGCTTCCCGGAGCCGCCCGTACCACTCAGCCAGGTCGTTCAGCGAGTACTTGGCGTTGGCCGGGCTGGGGTTGGGCACGACGAAGACCGCCGAAGCGCCGATCGTCCGGTCTTGCAGGCCGAGCTGGGCTTGCTCTTTCACGCCCTCGCCATGTTGGCGGTAGGCTTTGTAGGCCATCAGCCCATGGAAACAGACCAACTTCGGCGCGAATCTCACGATCTTCCCTTTGAGCACCGGGGCCCATTCGCGGAAATCGGCGGCCCGTAGTCCCGACCCCATGGGCGTAGGACGCTTGGCAACGTCGGTGAACCCGATGCCGTCGTCCAGCAGGGTGGCGTCTTCTTCAGATGTCACTTTCCTGGTCACCAGTCCCGACAGGTTGAAGGCCGGCCAGAATCGGTTGCGGGGGTTGGCAAAGTAGTGGCCAACCTCGGCCGAATATTGGGAGGGGTTCAGGCCGACGAACAGTATCTTAAGACTCTCCCGCAAATGGTCGGGCAGCGTCACCCAGTCGTCGGGTGTTGAGCTTCCTGATCTCACAGCCGGAACAGCTTGGCCGCATTTCCCGACAGCAGTTTGGCTTCCACATCGGGGGCCAGCCCGGCGCTCCGGGCCTGCTCCAAGGGGCGCGAGATATCCATCAGCGGGTAGTCGCTGGCGAAGAAGACCTTTCCATCACCCGCCAGTTCAGCGACCGTGGGAAAGACCTCCGGCCCGTACAGAAATGGAGACGCCGCCGAATCGAAGTACACGTTCTTCAGCGATTCTTTGACCTCTGGCATCAGGGCGTAGAAGGGGAGTCCGCCACCCCAATGGGCGCAGATTATTGGGTTTCCAGGGAAATTCTGGATGAACCGGTACAGCTTGTCAGGGGTTGTGCTGCCCTTGCCGGGGTATCTATGGCCGACCGGCTCGGAGGCGTGAATCAAAATAGGCCACCCGTCGGAGCGAGCCAGTTCCATGATCGGCGCCATCATGGCGACATCGGTGATGTCGAAACCCTGAGTGTCCGCATGGAGTTCGCCGATGCCGGACAACCCGGCGGTCAAACAACGTTTCGCCTCGACGAACGCTTTCTCTCCCCAAACTGGGTTTACCGAACAGAAACCGGTCAGACGTCCGGGGTTGTCCGAGACCGCTTGGATGATGTAGTCGTTGGCTTCGATTGCGATGTTCGGGTCGGTCCATCCCATGCCCATGACCACGGAGCGGTCAACGCCGTCACGGTCCATGGACGCCAGCAGGTCATCAACGGATGCGATGTTCGCGCCGGGGTCGGCCAGCAACGCCGAGAAAGTAGAGTCGCGCGCGGCAATCTCGGCCCTACGGTCGCGAAAAGACGGCGGTAAGATGTGGCAATGGGAGTCTATTACCAAGGCTGAATCTGTTCGGTCCCAATGGGGCTCAAGCGGCTACGAATGAGGGCATGAGTATAGCATCGGGAGTTGGGGATTGATGTGCTCGGGAGCGGCGCCGTCGTATTTAACTGTCACTCCGAGGCGTCAGCCGAGGAATCTCGTTGCCGATGCGCCAATCCTGAATGAGAGCAAAGAGACCCCTCGTTTGCACTCGGGGTGACACACAGTCTGCATACAGGCAAAAAGGGAAACTCAGGGCGAACGAATAGCCAGATCCAAAAAAATCAGTGGTCGCTACCGTCTTCGCTGAACTCGTTCTCGTTCTCGTCGCTTAGAACGCCGGTCTCTCGGCCCTGGAAGATGTGCACCACGAAATTCCCGCGGGCGATGCCGACAGCATCGACGATGTCCTCATCCACGGTGTCGATGATCTGCTGAACGGTTTCCTGGGTCAGGCTCTCATCGACCGACACGGCCACGTGGACCATCTCCGGGGTGAAATGGATGTCTACCCGGCCTACTTGACGGTCCTGTTCCATGACCAGATAAGCCTCGGAATAAGGCGTGCGCACCTCGCGCTCAAAGTTCAAATCAGCCAATGATGGCCTCCTACCTGTGCGCTAGCCACGGTTACGGCCTGACGTGCCCCTTGCCCACGATCACCCATTTATACGAGGTTAATTCCTTGAGGCCCATGGGGCCGCGGGCGTGGAACTTCTGGGTACTGATGCCAACCTCGGCGCCGAGACCAAATTGTCCGCCGTCGGTGAACTGGGTGCTGGCGTTGACGTAGACCGCGGCCGCGTCCACTTCGCCCAGAAACCGGGTGGCCGCCGCGTCGTCCTCGGTGATTATGGCCTCGGAGTGACCGGAACCGTAGGTCTCGATATGCTTTAACGCGTCGTCCAGTGAATCAACCACCTTCACCGCCGCCGTCAGGGAAAGAAATTCCTTGCCCCAATCATCTTCATTGGCCGGCATGGCCAAGTCCGGGGCGTCGGGCCCCAGTATGCTGAGAGCCCGGTTATCGCAGTGCAGTTCCACGCCTGAAGCAGTCAACTCCTTGGCGATCAGGGGAAGCCCGTCGGCGGCAATCTCCGAGTGGACCAACACTGTATCCAAAGCGTTGCAGATGGAAGGACGCCGGACCTTGGCGTTGTGGACGATCTCGGCCGCCATCTTAAGGTCGGCGGCCCGGTCGACGTAGGTGTGGCAGACGCCGATGCCGCCGGTGACCGCCGGCATGGTCGCGTTCTCAGCCACGAACTTGACCAGGCTGGCGCCGCCACGGGGCACCAATAGGTCGATGTATTCATTCATTTTGAGCAGGTGGTCGACCAGCGCCCGGTCCGGGTTGTCGACGAACTGAACGGCGTCGGTAGTTACCCCGGCGTCAGAAAGGGCCTTTCTCAGCATGGTTACCAGCGCAGTGTTGGAGCGTATGGTCTCCTTGCCGCCCCGCAGGATGCAGGCGTTGCCCGACTTAAGACACAGACCGAAGATATCCACGGTGACGTTGGGTCTGGCCTCATAGATGCTGCCCACCACGCCCAGAGGCACACGGCGGCGGCTGGTGATTAGGCCGTTTGGCTGCGAATTTGTCTCAATGACCTCACCGATGGGGTCGGTCAGTTCAGCGACCCGCTGCACCTCGTCGGCAGTGCCGTTCAGCCGTTCGCTGGTCAGCAGCAGGCGGTCCAACAGGGACTCGTCCATGCCGTCGGATTTGGCTTCTTGATAGTCGGATAGGTTGGCTGACAGAACGTCCGCCTGGTCGGAACGAAGCAGCCCGACCAGGTTCAGCAACACCCGGTTCTTGTCCTCGGTCGATAGCCGGGCCAATTTCCGGGAGGCTTTCCTGGCGGCAAGCCCCAGGGCGGTAACGTCTTGTGCTGTTTTAGTCGTCATTCTATAAAAGCACCAAGTTATTCCGGTGCACCACTTCCTGACCGTAATGATAGCCCAGGGTCTCTTCGATGCGGTCCGAGCGTAGACCTTGGATCTTGCCGATGTCCCGAGCTGCGTAGTTGGCGATGCCGCAGGCGATCTTCAGTCCCTTGGTGTCCACCACATAGACAGACTCTCCACGGCTAAAATCGCCCTCAACCGACTTGATCCCGGCCGGTAGTAAGCTACGGTGGTCTTTAACCAGCGCTCCGGCGGCGCCCGAGTCCACGACTATCTTACCCCGTTGGGAGATTCCACTCAGCATCCAGCGTTTGCGGGCTTCCATCTTGCTGTCGGCAGGCTTGAAAAAAGTTCCCACGGACTCGCCCCGCGCGGCGCGAAGCACCGCGTCCTCAGCGCGGCCATGGCACATCACCATGGGAATGCCCGACGCCGTGACCAGCTTGGCGGCCTCAAGTTTGGTGGCCATGCCGCCTCTGGACCAAGGATGCAGGTCCTCTCCGGCCAGGGCCTCGATGCGGGCGTCCACACGGTCAACCTCGGCGATCAGGGTCGCAGCGGGGTCGGTGCGGGGATCCGCCGAATATAGGCCTTCGGTGTCGGTCAGGACCACCAGCAGGTCGGCGTCGACCAGGTTTGCCACCAGGGCGGATAGCCGGTCGTTGTCCCCGAAAACCTCGCCTATCTCGTCGACGGCTACAACGTCGTTCTCGTTGACCACCGGCACCACTCCTAATTCCAACAAACGTTGCAGGGTGTTGCCCACGTTCAAGTACGACTGACGGTTGGAAAGGTCGGCGATGGTCAGCAGGGTCTGGGCGATCTGAGTTTTGTGAGTGGCAAACATCTCCTGATAGGTGTGCATCAAGCGGCTCTGGCCCACGGCGGCAAAGACCTGCCGGGAGGATATGTCTTGCTCCATCTCTCCACGGGTCTGGCCCAGGGCTGAGCGACCGGCGGCGATGGCGCCGGAGGTCACCAACACCACTTCTCCAGATGCGTCGCGCACCTGACAGATCTGACGCACCAGGTCGGCCATCACTTCCGGATCCAAGCCGGAAGACCCGGTCAGCGCGCCAGTACCGGCTTTGACGACGATACGCCGGTGGCGAAGGGCGCCGGACATAGCACTTTCAGCCTCGTTTTTTTTACTTGCTCTGGCCATGATATGAGTTTCTGGGGTGCCGGAAATCATGATAAAAAATAGGCGGTCTGTGGCCGCCACTCGCGCTAAAGATTATAGCACGCACGCCTGGTATGCCAGATTCGAAATGGCGTCAATTTTCGCTTGTACCACCGCAGCCAAGGCAATAGAATAGTTGAGAAGGGGCTGGCTTTGTTACCAGCCCCTTTTCCGGCGTGTAATTTTATATTTCGGCCCGTATTTGCTGTGGCTGTATCGGAGCTTTTAACCGCACAATGACCCTTAAGGGAGTCCTAGAATTACTGGACCGCCATCCCGAGCACCGGGGGAACGTTGACGCCTCGGGCAAACCATCTGAAAAAACGGGTGATGGATCGGGAGTCACCGTCCGCCAAGGGGCCCGCGCCGCTTTCTTGGCGTCTTTGTGGTGCCGTCAGAACGGACCTATCTTGGTGGTTACGCCCCGGCCCGACGACGCCCGCCGTCTTCACGACCAACTGCTTACCTACCTTGGTGAAGACCAGCCCATCCACCTGCTTCCTGAGCCGGAGGTACTGCCCTTTGAGCGGCTGGCAGTGGATGCCAACACCAGCAACCAACGCCTAACGGCCCTAGCCGCCCTGGCTTCAGCCGGTAATTTCGCCGGCTCCCCTCCGGAAATCAGCCCAATCGTCGTCTGCTCGGTTGGCTCGGCCCTGCTCTATACTCTCCCTCCTGAGTTGATGGCCGGTGTTTTTCCTTCAACTGGAGAGTTGAGTGTCTGGAAGAAGGGCGACCGAATCCGGATCACTACCCTCCTCGGCCAGTGGTTGGACCTGGGTTACCACAACGAACCCGTGGTCGAAGCGCCCGGTTGCTTCAGCCACCGCGGTGGGATAATCGACGTCTATCCTACGGGGTCCGAATGGCCGCTGCGCATAGAGTTGTTCGATGACGAGATCGACACCATCCGTTACTTCGACCCGGTCTCCCAGCGCTCCATCCGGCCCGCCGAGGAAGTCCGTTTGGCTCCTGCGAAGGAGCAACTACCCGGCCTGGCAAATCAGGAATTGGTCGCCTCAAAGACCGACGCCCTCGACTACGCCAAATGCGGCGTAGAGGTACGCGACCGGATGGCCGAAGAACTCTCCGTCCTCGCGTCGTCACCCAATTCCGAAACCCTTTCTTTCTACAATGGCCTGGTCAACCAGGCCCACCTGATGGAATACATCGGTGCCAACGGCTTGGTTGTTTTAGAGCGTTCCGGCCGGGTGGAAGCCGAGGCGCTGGAACTTGAAGAGCGCTTCGAGAGAATGCGTGAGGCCCGCGAGGAACGGGGAGAGCTGCCGGTCAATTTCCCCTCGCCACACATGGACTGGGAGGAGTTCTCCAACCGGCTGAGCGGCGTGCCCCAGATGCAACTCCAGACCTGGGTTGGCGACGACGAGGACAGGATATTCCGGCCTTCCACCCCGTACTACGGCAAGCTAGAACAACTGGCCGCTGACGTGCGCCGCCACCAGGAGGCCAACTTCGCAGTGGTCGCAGTCACCCAGCACCAACGCCGGGTTGCCGAGATTCTGGAACAAGAAGGCATCGGCGTAGTCCGAGTTGACTCCCTGGAAAGCGCTCCTTCCGCCGGACAGGTAGTCCTGCTGCCAGGTTCGCTGCGGGACGGGTGGACCGTTGAATTCCCAGTGGATAAAACGGTGATTGGTCAGGCCAGCGCTCTGGTTTTGCTGACCGACTCCGAATTATTCGGTACGGCGAAAGAGCTGCGTTACACCCGCCGCCGCAAGGCCGAACACGGGCCGGAGGTTGTCCTTGCCGACCTGGTCCCGGGAGCCCACGTGGTGCACATCGACCATGGCGTGGCCCGGTTCGCCGGCACCACCCACATCGGCGACGACGAAGATGAGAAGGAATACCTCATCCTGGAATACGCTGAGAACGACAAACTCTACGTGCCCACCGACCACTTGGACCGTGTGTCCGCCTTCGTGGGCGCACAGGACCAACCGCCATCATTAACCAGGCTGAGCACCGCCGAGTGGGCGCGGGTTAAATCGCGGGTCAAGGGCGCCACCAGAGAAATGGCCCAGGAACTGCTGCGCATCAATGCCGCCCGCGCTCTGGCGGAAGGCCATGAACACAGCGCGGACACGGTCTGGCAACAGGAACTTGAGGACTCATTCCCCTTCGTTGAAACCCCGGACCAAGCCAGGGCCATCGTCGAGGTCAAAGCCGATATGGAGACTATGCGTCCCATGGACCGCCTGATCTGCGGCGATGTCGGCTATGGCAAGACCGAGATTGCCCTGAGAGCGGCTTTTAAGTCTGTGAACGACGGCATGCAGGTGGCCATCTTGGTCCCGACCACAGTCCTCGCACAGCAGCACTACGCCACCTTCAGCGAACGGCTCAGTCCCTTTCCCGTCAAAGTGGAAGTCCTTAGCCGTTTCCGGACACCCAAGGAACAGCAAGAAGTCATCGAAGGCCTGAAAGACGGCAGCGTGGACATCGTCATCGGCACCCACCGGCTGTTGCAGAAGGACGTGAAGTTCAAGGACCTGGGTTTGGCGGTGGTGGACGAAGAACAGCGCTTCGGCGTCAGCCACAAGGAACGCCTCAAGCAACTGCGGCAACAGGTGGATGTGCTGACCCTGAGCGCGACCCCCATCCCCCGGACGCTGAACATGGCTTTGGCGGGTATCCGCGACCTGAGCACCATGGACTCGGCGCCCGAAGCCCGCCTGCCGGTGAAGACCTTTGTCTCCGAGTATTCCGAGGACGTGATCAAAGAGGCCATCTTGCGGGAGATGGAGCGGGGCGGCCAGGTTTTTTACTTGCACAACCGGGTCCGCACCATTCACCAAGCCGCCGCCGAATTGAACAAACTGGTTCCCCAAGCAAAGATAATGGTTGGCCACGGGCAGATGGCGGAAACGGAGCTTGAAGACGTGATGGTGGATTTCGGCAACGGTGAAGCCGACATCTTGGTCTGCACCACGATCATTGAATCAGGGCTGGATATGCCCAACGTAAATACCCTGATAATCGAGCGGGCAGACCGGTTCGGGCTGGCCCAGCTTTATCAGCTCCGGGGACGGGTTGGACGCAGTGAGCACCGGGCTTACGCCTATCTGCTAGCGCCTCGGGGACGCCGCATCACGGAGGGCGCAGAGCACCGGCTTCAGGCCATTCTGGAGGCTTCAGAATTGGGCGCCGGATTCCGGATCGCTATGCGGGACCTGGAGATACGCGGCGCCGGCAACATCTTGGGCGCGTCCCAGAGCGGCCACATCCAGGACGTGGGCCTCGACCTCTACACTCAGCTATTGAACGAAGCGGTCCGGGAACTGGACGAGGAATCGGGCGGATCCGGCGCAGGCGACGACCCGGCCGCCGAACTGCCCAGGATCGAGCTGCCCATGAACGCCCGCATTCCCGAGGACTATGTGGACCATCTGCCAACCCGGTTGGCCGTCTACCAGCGTCTGGCCAAGATGACCGACTCCGATTACATACCTGAGATTCGCGAAGAATTAAGAGACCGGTTCGGCCCGTTGCCAGAAGAGGTTGAAAACCTTTTAACCCTCGTGAGCCTCCGCGGTCTGGCCGCGGAGGTTGGCGTGGAATCAATCGTGCAGGGCAGCGACGCCATCGTGCTTTCGTTGCGGGTGCCGGTGGGCGGTGCGAGAATTCCCCTCCAAAGGGCTTTGGGGCCGTCGGTTCAGGTTGGCAACACCCAGATGCAAATGCCGTTGCGCAGGCTGGGCGACGAATGGCTGTCCCGCCTCACCAGGGTTCTGGAGAGGTTCTTGGTCTTCCAGGAAAACCTTCGGTCTTTGGCCAGTTCGGCGTCCGCGGACTGACCCATCTTGGCCCGTTTGGTCGCATCACCAGCGAACCGCCTGGGGCAGTCTACCGTATTAATTCATTGAACCCTCATGGGCATGGCAACATCTAAATTTCTGGGAACCAGCGCCCGACCGCGCTCGTCCTGTGAATCACAACTGATTCACCACGGAGGACCCATTGACAAGAAATTCGACGATTGACCGGCCTTCCGGTCTGAGCAAAAGCAAGCTAAGATTTCTGCTCCCTCTTGTGTTGGTATTAGCCGTGGCAGCTATTGCTTGCGGCAGCAGCAGTTCCGAAAGCGGTTCGTCCATCGTGGGAGATGAGTCGTCCAGCTCCGGGGACCTGGCGCCTGACTTCGTGATCACCATGTTCCAGGGCGAGGATGTGGTCGGTGGTCAAGAGGTGAGCCTGCACAGTCTATTCGGCGAGAAGCCCATCGTGATCAACTTCTGGGCTGGCTTGTGCCCTCCCTGCCGGGCGGAGATGCCCGACCTTCAAGAATTCAACCAAAAATTCCAGGACCGGACTCTCTTGGTGGGAGTAGACCTGGGCCAGTTCACAGGGCTAGGGACCGGGCAAGACGCCCGAAACCTGCTGGCCGAACTAGAAGTGACCTATCCTGCCGGTTTTACCTCAGACCCAGACGTGATCAGGGACTACAAGGTTCTGGGCATGCCGACCACGTTCTTCATCGACATGGACGGCAAGATCTTCAACAAATGGACCGGCGCACTGAACGGCGCCGTCCTGGAAGAAAAGACCCTGGAGATGCTGGCCCAGTAGGCCGGACCTGGTTTCGTTAGTCAAAATGCCCACCACGCTTGATTGCGTAGTGGGCTTTCTATTTTCCCGCTCCTTAAAAGTCTCGCCCAAAACCTGTCATTCCAGGGCGTCAGCCAACGAATCCCGTTGCCCAGTCACCAACCCTGGTCGAGAGCGCTCGTTAGCAATAGGATTGCTATTTCCAGGACTCATGTGGGTTTGCGTTCAACAACGAGCCTGATCCAGTCAGACAAGCTGTTGGTATCGACTATTTTCAGGAGATAACCCTCCACCCCAGCCTCACATGCTTGGCGCCGTTAATCTGGGTCCAGGTAGGAGGTCAATACGGCGACCTTGATTTGCTCACCGGCACCCAGCACCTGCCGGCAAACGTCCATGCCGTCCGTCTGTTTCATCTTGGTGTCGATGAGCACCAAATCTGGGCAAAGCGTCACAATTTCCCGGATAGCCGCTTCGCTGTCGGATGTAGAGCCAACTACCTCTAATCCATGGGCGGACTCCAGGCGGCGGGCAAGGATATCCCGGGCGGGACCGTGTTCGTCTATCAGAAAACTTCGAATGCTCAAATCAACTTCGCGTCTAACTGGTGAATCTCACGCTACGGCGAAGTGGATGAGCCGGTGAGAGCCGAAGGTAATCGTTTCGGCGGGCCGTTAGGGGGAAATAGGGCCGCATGGTCAAATGACCATGCGGCCCGTTGAAACTTAGGGTTAGAAAGTTATGAGGCTAACTCATGCGTCGTAGTCTGGGCGGGCACGGCGTTCAGCAAGGAAGGTTGCCGCCTGCGAGCGACGCGAGACCTCCAGTTTTCCTAAGATGTTGCTGACGTAGTTCTTAACCGTTTTGTCGCTCAGGTTGATTCGGCCCGCAATCTGCCGATTGGTCTGTCCTTCTGCGATCAATTCCAGAATCTTCTGTTCCTGGTCGGTCAGTTGGGCCAGGTGGTCTTCTTCCTTACCCCGTCTTACGCGTTCTAAAATACCGGCAGTGACCGCGGGGTCCAGCAATGACTGGCCGGAACCGACAAGCCGGATGGCATCCACTATTTCCTGGGAGCGAATCTCCTTCAGTAGATATCCCGAAGCCCCCGCCATTATTGAGCCCATCACAGCTTCTTCGTCGCTATATGAGGTCAACATCAGAACTTTTACGTCCGAATTCTCGTCGCGTATTTCGCGGCAGGCCTCGATTCCTGTGCCATCGGGTAGACGAATGTCCATAACCACCACATCCGGAACGGATTCGCGAGCTTTGGCCACGGCTTCAGCAACAGATCCAGCCTCGGCCACAACGAAAAGGTCTTCTTGACGAGAGACCAACATGGCCAGTCCTTTGCGGACGATGTCATGGTCGTCGACAATCAGTATTTTCAGTTTGTCGTTTGATGCCATCCAGCTCACCTTGTTATGGCGTTTCGTTTCGTAGAGCCTTGCCTTGCTAAAAGGTCCGCCGACTATAGGTTACCCCAGTGGCGGCCTCGCCGCGGGAACAGGCAGGGGAACTTTGATGTCCAACTTGGTCCCGGCGCCGGGAGAGCTTTCGATGTAAAGCACTCCGCCCAAGCGCTCGGCCCGGTCCTTGATGTTGGGTAGACCATAACCCCGGCCCAATTCCGTGGTCTCCAGGTCGAACCCATCTCCATCGTCGGCGATCGCCAGGTAGATGTCGCCTTCGCGGGTGGCCAAGGACATCTACACGTTCTTGGCGTTGGCATACTTCTCTATGTTGGAAAATGACTCTTGTAGGATATGCCAGATGTTTACGAAATAGCGCTCGGACAGAAGGGACGGGTCAATATCCAGGTCAACGGTGACGGCGACACCGGCGCGGTCCTCCAGATACCCGACGAGGGAGGCCACGGCCTCCTCTAGACGCCTTCCCTGTAGTTCCGTTGGCCGCAGGTCCATGATGTAACGGCGGATGCCTCCAATCACGTGGTTCAGGTCATCGACTACTTCTTCGATTCGGGGTTGTACATTTTCCGGTTCTGCCCTGGCGCGGCTGGAAATATCTTCCAGAGTCAGCCCAACCGCGTACATGGACTGGATGACACCATCGTGAAGGTTCCGGCCGATGCGGTCGCGTTCGTCGGCCACCGCCAAGCGTTGGGAATGGTCCTGTTGTTGCAGGTAGAGGTTGATGTTTTCCATCCCTATCGCTAATTGGTCGGTGAGGGTTTCCAATGTCTTGACGTCGCTGTCATCGAAGATATTGGGCTCCATGCCGCCGACATCGATCACGGCCACGGTCTCCTCCTTAACGGTGATGGGGACCGCCAGTTCGGCTGGGTCCTCAATCCCTTCCACCGCGTGGTATCGGTAGTCCTTTCGGACATCATTGCAAAGGGCCGTCTGGCCGGTGTGGCCTCCCATGCGGCGATTCCACGGTCCAGCGGCCGGCTGGCTCCCAAATGAACGATGCCCTCCGGCATGCCGGCCATAGCGCGGACCTTGATGGCGTTATTCTCCCGATCCACCCATAAGATAGGACTCGTTATCAACCCTGGCAATCATCTAAGCCCAGCGGGGTGGTGGGGAAAGACGAGATTGATAAACAAGTACCCAATTTTGAAATAAGACCAATCGATCAGGAGAACTTTAATGATGACTCTAGTGACAGATATTCTAAATATCCGAGGATGTTGTACGCTGCCGTAGTCCTCCTAGCGATCGTGGTCATCTCAGCGATAACGGTCGCCGGCTCTCTCTGGAGAACCGACTCGCTAAAGGATACGCCGCTCGCCTCGGTAGATATTACGACTGACCACGAACTCGATCATGAGCTAACCGTGGACGGCCACCCGTCGGATGTGAGGCACCATGAGGATGCGGTTCTGGCCGGCAACAGTTCAGAGCTAGGGGATGTTTTCGAAGTTACGCTCTATGCAGTTGATGGCCTGTCCTGGCGATTTGAACCGGCCGTCATGGAGATACCGGCCGGTCACCGCGTGAAGCTCACCTTAAACAACGAAGGGTTGGTTGAGCACGACGTTGAGATACTTGGAATCTATACCGAAGACATCGATGTGGATGACGGAGTCGAAGGGCACGATCGACTTGGTGGTGGACACCACGAAGACGGCGTTGTCGCTGCCCATGCGGAACCTGGGACCACGGCATCCGTATTCTTCACCGCGACTGAACCTGGGACCTACAAATACTTCTGCACGATTCCGGGGCATGAAGCAGCAGGGATGGTTGGCAAGCTAGTAGTTACTAATTAGTTGGCCATCGCCAGCTAACGAAGGCACCGGCAATTGGCTGGCCAAATACGACTCCTCAGATGAGGTATCGACATGACACCGATTTTCTTCAACTTTTTCACAGGACGATTGTTTGATGCGTTCATGTAGAGCTTGGTCCTCGCGCTATTGGCAGTTGTTTTCATCTGGGCGGCAGTTGAGCTGGCGACTTGGGTGTTCCCCCGTATGAAGGGCGGTAACGGAACGGGCTTGGATCTCAAATCCCTCCCCAGCTTCTTGCGGAATGGGCACGCCAATTAAATG
>Ga0207991_1001623_pt1 | contig 13375 bp, 13 predicted proteins | sample ETN07SmetaG_FD_185786 | JGI IMG/M metagenome (GOLD analysis project Ga0207991, IMG submission 185786) | Marine microbial and viral communities from oxygen minimum zone, Eastern Pacific Ocean - ETNP2014F14-07SV275 (SPAdes) (version 2) | ecosystem: Environmental > Aquatic > Marine > Oceanic ... | reverse complement strand
ACTGCATACTGTTGGCTCTCGATTTATGACAGATATGGGTGGTCTAAGAAAAAAGATGAAGAAAACTTATGCATTCATGTGGGCTGCCGGTCTTGGTTTAATGGGTGCTCCATTTATCACAACAGGTTTCTGGAGTAAAGATGCAATCTTTGCTGCTGTCTATGAATCTGGAAATGAATGGGCCATGCCACTGTTTGCAATTGCTGTATTTACTGCAGCCATTACTGCTTTCTATACTATGAGAATGATGGGATTGGTATTCTTTGGAAATAAAAGTAAACACATCCAAAAGATGGAAGAAGAAGGACATCATATTCATGAAGCACCATTATCAATGTGGATTCCATATGGAATTCTTGCAGTTCTTACTATAGGAATCGGTTTAGTTGGATTATCTGCAGAAGAAGGACTTCATCATACATTTGTTGATTTTCTTGAAAACTCCTATGGTATTCATACTGAACATATTGCAATAGAATCATCAATTTTGCCCGAATTCTTGCAAGGACTCAATCCAATTGCACTTGGTTCATCATTGGTAGCATTTGCTATAGGGGCGGGATTAGGTTATATTTTCTATATTGGTAGATGGGTTGATCCTGCAAAGGTTGTAAACTCTAATATTTTATTTTACTCAATTCATAAACTTCTCTTAAACAGATGGTACCTTAATGCTATGGTGTATTGGTGCTTTGTTATAGCACCATTGTGGCTATCAAGGGGTGTATTCAGATATTTTGAAAGGACAGCTATAGATTATGGTATGAATGATGGATTCCAGAAAGCAATTGGATGGAGCGCAAAAGTTGTACAAGGAACTCAGACTGGTGTATCCCAATCATATCTATTCGTATTTGGAGCAGGACTATTGTTCGTAGTTTTGATATTGTTGATATAGGTGATATGATATGTTAGAGATTACTTCCACTCCGCTAGTTATTATGGCAATATTGGGAACTGTTGGAGTTCTTCTTCCAATTATTAGTATTGTAAGAAAAGAAAAGGGTTCTAACTCATTTTATGCTGTAATTGCATTTGCAGCATTAATTATATCCATTGGTTATGTTGGTTATCAATTTTTAAATGAAAACGTAGCACCAGCTGCTCTTTTTTCTGAAGATGTAATTGTAGATGATGCCTTTGGTGGATTATTTGCAATTGCAATGCTAATTGTTGCTTTGTTCACTACCGTTGGTTCTTTTAATTATATGAGGAAACATAATTCTCCTGCGGTATACTATTCTCTAATTTTACTTGCAACAATCGGTATGGTGTTGGTTGCATATTCTACTGATTTGGTAATGTTGTTTGTTGCATGGGAATTAATGAGTATTCCAACATATGTTTTAGTTGGATTTATAAAAAAGAATCCGAGCTCAAATGAGGCTGCTCTAAAGTATTTCCTGTTTGGTGCATTATCATCTGCAATCATAATTTATGGAATTTCAATTGCATATGGGTTGACTGGTTCTACAAATATTGGAGAAGTAATTCAAGGATATTCTACACTTGATCCTTCGCTGTTACCTCTTGCGTTACTTTCTGTTGGAATGTTTATCGCAGGATTTGGATTCAAGATGGGACTTGTACCTTTTCATCAATGGCTTCCTGATACATATGAAGGAGCACCAGCTCCAATTACAGCTTTACTTGCAGCAGCTACAAAGAAAGCAGGATTTGCTGCAACCATAAGAATTATTGTTCTTGGAATGGTTGTTTTACATCTTGATTGGACGCTAGCTCTTGGAGTTATTGCAGTCATGACAATGACTATTGGTAATATTGCAGCAATCATGCAAAAGAATCTCACTAGAATGTTGGCATATTCTAGTATTGCACATGCTGGATACATTCTGATAGGACTTGCAGTTGCACCACATAGTTCTCTTGGTTTACAAGGTTCTTTGTATCATATTCTAAACCACGCAGTAATGAAAGGTATGGCTTTTATTGCAATTGCAGGAATTGTAACAACTCTTGCAGTTACTCATATCGATAAACTACAGGGACTTGGAAGAAGAATGCCAATTACTGCACTTGCTTTGGTTATCTCCTTATTCGCATTGGCTGGTGTTCCTCCACTTGCAGGATTTTGGAGTAAATTGATGTTATTTGGTAGTGCATTGGATGCTGGTTCTACTTTATGGTGGGCACCATGGCTTGCAATTGCTGGTGTTCTTAACAGTGCATTATCTCTTGCTTACTATGGCTGGATTACAAGAAAGATGTACTTTGAAGGAGAAACTCAGAAGAGAGTTAAAGAACCAAAAGCAATAATTGCTGTAATGATTACATCAATGATTTTCTTGATAGGATTTGGTATCTATCCAGAACCAATAATGCAATTTGTAGAATTTGCAACTCCTGTAATTAGTTCAGATCTTATGCCTTAAACGAAGTAAATTTAATTAAATTTTCTAGATTCATTTTTGCATCACTATCTGGAATTTTTCTTAATCCTGCTCTTGCTTTTTCTGCATATTCTTTTAACAAATCTTCCATTTTGTTAAAAACATCTCTTGGGTCTGAACTTTTTTTAATTAATGTATTAAACAATTTATCTTCATTTTTCCAATCAAACAAATCATCTCTAATTTGATAAGCTATTCCAAGGTTTAATCCATATTCGGACAATGCTTCGATTTGCTCTTCAGTTCCATTTGCAATAATTCCACCTATTCTTGCTGCAGCTTCAAATGCTGTTGCAGTTTTATATTCAATTACTTTAAGATAATCATCAAAAGTAACATCATCACTAGTTTCTAATCTATTTTCAATCATTTCTCCTTCACTCATTAACATTGCAGTTGATGCCAAATCTTTTGTAATTCTAGCATTATCTAACCTAGAACATATTGCAAGAATTAATCCTAAAACAAAATCTCCTGTTAGAACACTTGTATTGTAACCGAATTTGATATGGAATGGATCCTTTTGTCTCCTCATAGTTTCATTATCGATAATATCATCATGAATTATTGATTCCATATGTAAAAATTCAACTGCACACGATGCTGAAAATGCATTATCATCAATTTTACCAATACTTTCAGCAGCTAAAGTCAAAATGATGGGTCTAATCCGCTTTCCACCTTCTAAGGAATATTTTAGAGGCTCAATAAATTCAGATTCAGAATATAATGATAGTTCAGCATCTAAGGCTTGATCAATTTTTTTAATATATTTTCCATATGTTTCAAGTAAAGGGTTAATTTCTATATTTTTTCTGTCCAAGATGCCTAATTGAAAAAATTTTTTCATAAGTAATTAAATCTTGGTGCTCCAGCCGGGATTTTCATCGTTAGATTTTGAACCCGGGATCTCTGCCTTGAAAGGGCAGAATGCTTGACCGGTCTACACCACTGGAACCCAAGAAAATTCAGTATTTTGTCCATAAAATCTTTTGTAAACCACAAAGATTTTTTTATTGGCAAATTTGGTGATGAATCATGAATATTATTAAAAAAATTGATGACATGATCGAAGAACGAAGTTTACTAAAGCACCCATTTTATCAAGCTTGGTCTGATGGAAAATTAACTCAGGAATCTTTAGCTGGTTATTCTAAAGAATATTTTCAATTTGTAAAGGCTGTTCCATCTTTTATGGAACCAATTATTGAAAATGCATCTGATGATGTAGTTGGTGATTTGATTGAAAATCAACAAGAAGAATTTGATCATATTAAACCATGGATTGCATTTGCAGGAGAACTTGGAATCTCTAAAGATGAATTAATTGCTTATGAGGGATTACCTAAAACTCAAAAAGCTGTATCTGATTTGAACAATTTAATGAATACTTTTGATGGTGGCGCTTGTGCAATGTATGCTTTTGAAAAAGAAATTCCAAAAATTAGTCAAACTAAACTTGATGGATTGGCAGAATTTTATGGTATGACAAATAATGAATCTACAGAATATTTCAAACTTCATACAGAAGCTGATGTTAGACATGCTGCATCTTGGCGACACATTCTAGAAAAATCTTCAACTAATTCAAATAACCTGATTGAAATTGCAGACAAATCAATTTCTGCACAAAACTTGTTACTTGATAGTTGTTTTGAAGCATATTGTTAATCTCATAACATTTTATATCTGAGAAAAATTTTACTTGCTTAGGGCCCGTAACTCAGCTTGGTAGAGTAACCGGCTCATAACCGGTGAGCCAAGGGATCAAAGCCCTTCGGGCCCATTTCTTTTCAATTAGTTTTAAAATGAGCTGTAATCAAATTCAATGGCTGCAATGAAGAATCAGAGTTATATCTGAATGATGATTGGAAGGCATTTGTCTGAGCTGCCAAATTCATTTATTGATTTGTTTTTTTACTTTTTCTAAAATATCTTGCTGTATGAGATTTTGTTCATATAATATTTTTGTAATCTGTAAAATATCTAAAACTGAATGCATCTGTACTCCTAATTCTGATAAAGCTTCATTGGCACCCTCCATTCTATTTACAATCACATAAGCATCTTTTATGATAATGTTTACTTCTTTTAGTGATTTTATTGCATTAACTACAGAACCACCTGTAGTTGCAACATCATCAATCATAACAACTTTCATACCATCGTTAATTTTCCCTTCTACTGATTTTGAAGTACCATAATCTTTTGGTTTGCTTCTCACATAGATTAATGGCTTGACTGCTTCTATTGCTAATGCTGATGCAATTACTAATCCTCCTGTTGGAACTGAAACAATTGAATCAAATTTATCTAAACCTATATCTTGAATGATCTCATTTTCAAGATATTTTACCATCTTTCTAAATTCATGTGGATAACTTGGAACTAATCTTAAATCTACATAGTATGAACTCTTTTTTCCACTTGCAAGGGTAAAGTCTCCAAATTTTATTATGTCATTTTTAAACAAAAATGTTGTAAACTCTTTTACAAAATCCATACCAAAATTAACCACACTGGATTTATTTTGGTTTGTATTATGAATGAAATATGCCTGAAATTTGGTTGAATTATGGTGTCACAGACGTTGTTTTGGATATAAGGGCTGAGAATTTAGAGCAAAAAATTGATTCTGATGGAAAAATTTTAGATGATTCTGTAATCAATGAAAAACTCTCCAAACTTGATTTATCAAAACCAATGGAATTAGTTGTTTTACATAACTCAAAATCTATACAAAAAATCATTTCTTCATTATTTACTCTATGTGAGCAAAAATCAAAACCATTTCCAAAAATTCTAACTGATAAAAAAATTCTAAATTTAGTTAAAGCAGGATTGCCTGAGGGAAGCTCAATCAATGAATTTGATGATACTGATATCTCCAATTCAGATCTTATCTTCATGGGTGAAATGGAATTTGATGGGTTATTTGGATATGAAACAATTGCAACTCGTCTTATCAAAAAATTTGGTTTAGAGTCCATGCTTTCAGCTTATGCAAAAAGACAAGGACATCTTCCTGTACCTGGACAATATCCCGAAAGTTTGCAAGAAGCAAAAAAATTTGCTAATAATTTTGAAATTCAAGGGATTGAAATTATTGCAAATTCTCAAGGCATCCTTGATTTTTCTATAGGTCATCCTTCAGAAACAATTACTATGACAAAAATTTTGGAATCAAATTCCATTAAAGATGTGGGACAACATAAAACAATGATTATCAGCACTGGAAAGGATTCAAGTAATGACAATCTTGGAAAATCTCTTTCTTCTCTTTGGAATTGTGCTAATGCAATCAAAAAAGATGGTCTTGCTATTTTAGTTGCAGAATGTAAAGGCGGTTTAGGTTCTGATGCAATTCAACAATATATTGAAAACAGATTAACCTTGGAACAATTAAAAAATCCTACTAAATACATTAGTGGAATGGAGGATTTGTTATTTCTTACAGAAATACAAAAGAATTTTCAAATTGGTTTGGTTTCAATTCTTCCTGAATTTTATGCAAAGAAACTTGAAATGATTTCCTTGTCTGGGATAAAATATTCTATGGATTATATTCTAAAAACTCAGGGTGCAAGACAAAAAGTTGCAGTAATTGCAGATGGTGCTAGACTTTTACTAAGGTAAAATACCTGGCAAAAAATTTGATGGTAATGGTGCACATAAAAGCGCCAATACTATAATTCCAATATATGCAAATTTTCTGTTTCTTGAAAGAGGGGATATATCATCAAGTGGAGTTGCACTTGGATTTCTATAACTCATGACTAGAATTAATATTGCCATTATGAAATAATCCAACAAAATAAGAACTCCTATACTGCCAAAAGTTGCATATCTGTGAATCTTTGGACCTAGTAATGTTCTTGCCATATGTCCTCCGTCTAATTGCCATGCTGGAAGTAAATTTAGAAATGTAATTAAAAATCCAATCCATGCCGCAAATAAAACAGGAGTCATGATTACTTCATGTCCTGTTCCACCTTTTCCAAACATTGCCAAACTAGCAGACATTAGCAATGACTCCCCCATGTTCCACGCAACCAATTTCTTTTCGGCAAATAATCCCTCAGCCACTATTGGATCTAAGATTGGTGCAGTGTAAGCTCCATAGATTGAAACAATAATTGCTATTACTAATCCTGCAATAGGACCTGCAATAGCTACATCAAATAAAATTTCTCGATTAATTGTTAATCCTTTTGATTGAATAAATGCCCCAAATGTTGGAATCCCAATTACAGGTAATCCTGGAATGAAATAAGGCCAAGTTGTTTTAAGTCCATGTGCTTTTGCAGCCAAAATATGCCCAAGTTCATGAATTCCTAATATTCCTAATAATGATAATGTGTAGATTCCTGCCATTTCTAGAGGATCCCCAATTTCTACAATAGAATTTGTTCCAGATGTCCTATAATATCCATCAATCATCACAAATGAAATGACTATTGCAAACAAAATTCTTGGAGTCCATGAAGTACTCATCCACTTTCTTTGTTTTTTTGGAGTAAATTTTTGAATTGTCACCTGTTTATCCCCATCAATTTTTTCTAATCTACAGACAAAACTCATATTTTCCATCCTTCTTGCCAAATTTTCAAATTTTGATTTAAATTCTATATCATCAATTTTAAATTCTAATGCAAATTCTGTTTTTGTGAAATTATTGACTTCAAATATGGAATTTACAATAGAAATAATTTCTTCTTGTGAGTTTTCTTCCATTTTTTTAGAGTCATTCTTTCCATTAAATGGTCTTTTGGTTTAAAATTAAATATCGATACTTGTACTGTATAGTATGCAAGTAATTCTTAGACAGTTGGGCGAATGTAACATTAGGAGGGCAGGACCTAGCGATCTTATTTCTATTATGGAAATTAATCTGAAAACACTTCCTGAACATTATTCTGATTATTTCTATGAATGTTTATTGGCAGAACTCCCTGAAGCATTCATTGTTGCTGAAATTGGAGGTAAACATGTTGGTTATATCATGTGTAAAACTGAATTTGGATTTTCAAATTTTAAGAAATTAGGTTTTGTTAAAAAAGGTCATGTTGTTTCCATTGCAGTTCTTGATGAGTATAGAAAAAAAGGTATAGGCAATGCCCTTGTTGAGGAATCAGTTAACGGTATAAAATTAAGAAAATGTGATGAGTTCTATTTGGAAGTTAGATGCAGTAATAATGATGCTGTAAGATTGTATGAGAAGCTTGGATTTGTAATTAGACAACAATTAAACGCCTATTATCGAGATGGTGAAGATGCATTTCTTATGGCAATTGAAATAGATTAGTTCAAACCAATAAATATCTCACAAAAAGTTCTCCGCCATGGATAAACGTAAAGGAACTGGTGTCACTATTTTTGCATCTTGTATTGGTGGATTCTTTCTTTATGCATATTTGTTAATGCTTTCAGAATGGGGCCCTATTGTATTACAATTATCTGTATTGATGCTTGCTGGAGGAATACTGGCAGTAATTGCATGGATTGGATATGTAATGGCAACAACAAAATTCTCATCTGCATCAATTACATCTGATGATTAATTCATTTAGAAATTTTTACATCAACTACTGTTTGATAATATCTTGGACCAACTGGTCTAACAATTTTTGAAGATAATATTTCTGATTTTACTGGAGTTACACTAAGATAATGTTCCTCTGAAAGTTTTCCTGCATCTGATTTTTTATCCGCATGAATGTGAGAATAATAATGAATTATCCCGTTATTTTTAGTAGTACTAATTGCTGATTCTAAAAATTCATCTGATCTTTCAGGCAACAACATCAAAGTTCTATCTGACTTATCTACAAGTTGCTCTTTGATAATTTTTGATGAGTCACCATTAATTGAAATTACATTTCCAGATAGTTTGTTTTGTTTGATATTTTTTTCACATAATTTTGAGGCAACTGGGTTGATATCTAGACTATATACCGTACATTTCTTTTTTTTTGCAGCCATTATTGAAAACATTCCTACTCCTGCAAACATGTTAATCATTACCTCTCCATCTTGGATTAGATTGGCAATTCTTTCTCTTTCTGTGGATAATCTAGGTGAAAAGAATGCATTTTCAACATCAACTGTAAATCTACATCCAAATTCTTTGTATTCTGTTTCTGTATTGTCTTCTCCTGCAAGAATTTCTAGATTCCTTGTACGAAAATCTCCCTCTACTGCCGATGACTGATAGAACACACTTTTAGCAATTTTTACTTGTTCAAGTAATGTTTCACCAATAATTTTTTTCTTTGATAATAAAGAATCTGGAATTCTAACTATGATGATATTCCCAATTTGATCAAATGCTGAGATTAATTCTTCACTTTCTTCTAATGTTAGTATATTTTCTAGTAATTTTTTTAGCATTCGAGTCAATGCTTGTAGTAAAAGTTTCCTGATGTTTTTTGTTTTTTGTCTAATCTACTTTCTATTTTATTTACTCTTGGTCTTAGACTTTTTTCATCTCTTCTAAATGTCATATCCAATGATTTGAGGAACCGATTCATTGCTTCATGTTTTGGCATTGGTGATGTAGCTGTTCCTGCTTTTCCTGATTCTCCTTCAAAAATTATCATTGAATCTGAGACTAAATCCATTAACTGCAAGTCATGATCAATAATAATTGCTGATTTTCCAAAAGAGCGAACAAATTTTTGTAAAAATTTTGCAACTGCTATTCTATCTTCTACATCTAAGAATGCTGATGGCTCATCCAGTGCATACAAATCAACTTTTTGAATTAAACATGATGCAACTGCAATCTTTTGTAGTTCTCCTCCCGAAAGATTTTTTACAGATTTATTATACAACTTTCTAATTTTTAGCGGGTCTAGAATTTGCTCTTCTTCTTGACTTCCTTCGATGGGACCTCCACTTGCTTTTTCTAATAGTGCCATGACTTCCACATCAATATCATTTTGTAGGTATTGTGGTTTGTATGCTATCTTTATTTTTTTATCAATTGATCCAACATCTGGTTTTTGGACACCTGCAATCATTTTCATCATGGTAGTTTTTCCAAGGGCATTTGCACCCATTATGCCTAAAACCTCACCTTTTCGTACTCTTCCAGGCTCAATTGATAATGAAAATGAATCAAAGTTTTTTTCAAGTCTTGGATAATTTACAATATCACTTCCTTCTTGAAAAATATCCGTAGATGATGATGATACATCCATGGAAAATTTCTTATCTCTAAATCTAACGTTCTCATTTGGAATGTATCCGTCAAGGAAAACATTGATTCCAATTTTGGTCGATAAAATATTTGAAACAATTCCGTATGCAGTTGGTTCACCATACAATATTTCGATATAATCACTAAGAAAATCAAGTAATGTTAAATCATGTTCTACAACCATCACACTTTTTCCAATTTTTGCTAAACCTTGTATTACTCTTGCAACACCTATTCTTTGAAATACATCATTGTATGATGAAGGTTCATCAAAAAAATAAAATTCTGTATCTTTTGATGCCGTAACAGCAACTGCAATTCTTTGTAATTCTCCTCCACTAAGTTCTTTCAAACTTTGCTCCATGGAATTTTGTAATCCTAATTCTCTAACTAATTCCCTTGTTACTCCTCTTTCATCATATTTATCCAGTAACTCATTTCCTGTTCCATCAAATGCTTCTGCAAGATGCTGAATTTGTTGTGGTTTAATTGATGCACGAATTTGTTTTTGCTCAATTTTTTGAAAATGTTGTTTTAATTCAGTTCCACTATAATGTTTAAAAATCTCATCCCATTCAGGTGGATTTTCATATCTTCCAAGATTTGGTTTTAGTTTTCCAGATAGTATGTTAACTACTGTACTTTTACCCATTCCGTTTCTACCTAATAGCCCAACAACCTCTCCTTTTCTTGGTGTTGGTAATTTGTATAATCGAAAAGAATTTGTTCCATATTGATGAATTTTCTCTTCAGCTAATTCACTTGCTAAATTAACAATTGTTATTGCATCAAATGGACATACTTTGACACATATTCCACACCCATTACAAATATCTTCATCAATCTGAGCCTTTTTTGATTCTTCATTTATCGTAATACATTCTGCACCTGATTTGTTGACTGGACAATATTTTATACACTCTAAACCACATTTTTGTGGTTGACATAGATCCTGATCTAATACGGCAACTCTATGTGTCATGTGGTAATTCGGTATTTTCTTTGCTTTATACCTATTTTGAACCCATTTTCAATACTTCGTTACGTTAATAGATGAGAATTTCACTTCAATATACAAGCCGGCCATAGCGTTAGGGTGCGACCCAATCCCATTCCGAACTTGGAAGTCAAACCTAATGTCGCTGTTGTGCTACTAAGATGCGAGAGCTCTTGGGAAGCAACAGTGCTGGCATTTCTATTTTCAATCAATCTTTTAATATTGAATTAATTGGATTGATGTGAATTAAATGGTAAATTGTACAGTATGTAATGAATCCTTTTCAGATGATATTAGATTTTTAAATCACATGATGGAAAAACATGGTTTTAGAAATCCAAATGTTGGTAAACCTGATAGGAATAGTCGAGGTTATTAGTTTTTTAGATTTTGCAGATAATCTAAAATTAATCTTACCCCAAAACCCGTTGCACCTTTTGGATTGTATGATTTTTCTTTGGTAGCTGTTTGTGTCCATGCAACACCTGCAATATCTACATGTACCCAAGGTGTCTTTTCAATTGCATTTTTCAAAAATGCAGCTGCTGTAATTGTTCCTGCAGCTCTTCCTATTCCAACATTTTTCATATCTGCAACTTCAGATTTTATCATATCCATAAAGTCTTGAGTTAAAGGAAGTTCCCAAATTGATTCTGTTGTTTTTTTAGATGCATCTTTGATTTTTGTTGCTAATTTTTCATCATTTGATACAATTGCTGCTACATTATTACCTAATGCAACAATACATGCTCCAGTTAGAGTTGCAAAATCAATAATTGCTTTTGGAGAATAATGCTTTTCTCCATATGATAATGCATCAGCTAAAATCAATCTACCTTCTGCATCAGTGTTTAAAATTTCTGCAGTTTTTCCACTAAATAATTTTACAATGTCACCTGGTCTATATGCTTCCCCTCCTGGCATATTTTCAACTGATGGAATAATTCCTACTACATTGATTGGAAGTTTTAACTCTGAAACTGCTTTCATAATCCCGAGAACTGTACATCCACCACATTTGTCAAATTTCATTTCATCCATTGCTGCACCTGGTTTTAATGAAATTCCACCGGTGTCAAATGTGACTGCTTTACCCACAAGAACAATCGGTTTTTCATTGCTTTTACCACGATTATGTTCTAACACAATCAGTTTTGGCTCATTTTTACTACCTTTACCAACTGCTGTAATTCCTCCAAAACCTTTCTTTTTTAATTCAAGTTTAGAAATGATATGGCATTTCATCTTATTTTTTTTGGAAATAACTTTTGCAAAATCTGCTAATGTAGTTGGTGTACATTCGTTAGGTGGTAGATTTGCAATACTTTTTGTAAATATTGCACCATCTGCAATAATTTCAGAAGTTTTAATCGTCTGTGATATTTTCTTTGATTTAGAAACAACTATTGTTAAATCTGGAGATTTTTCTGCTTTTTCAGCTTTGAATTTATCAAATTTGTAAAGTGCCATCTTGGAGCCTTCTATTATTTGAGAAACTGATGATATCTGATCAATCACAAAGCTTGGTGGTACAATAATTGAAAATTCTTTGAGTTTTAACTCTCTTGCTTTTTGTGCAATTTTACCTGAAATATTTCTAATAGTATCTTTTGTCAAATTTTCTTTTTTCCCTATTCCTGCAAGTAATATTCTTTGAGCAGGTTTTTTTCCTGGTATTGGTATTATGCTAAATCTTCCTAATTTTCCTTCCATATCTTTTAGTGATTGATTAATTGCTGAGGTAGTTTTGGAATCAAATTTCTTTAACCCTAAAACCTTGTTTGAATTTTCTAATACAAATCCACAAAGTAGTTGTGTATTTTTAACTGAATTTTCAGATTTAACCTTCATTATAAATACTTGATTTTTAAAGTCATATTTAGATTTACTATAAATTTATTTTTTTACTATTTGAAAAAAGACTAAATGATCTTAGAAAAACTGCTTTGATAGTTTTACATTCTTGCTGACAATCATTATTGATTTTCGTAATGGGTAATTTTTTTGATTTATTTGATATAATTGCTTTAATCAATGGACGTAAGGCTGCTCTTCCTCCGTATGCAACTTCTTTTTCAATAAACCAAAACATGTCTAATGCAGATTCATCTAGAATTTCATCTCTTATTTTTATTCCAAAATCTGAATAGTGGCCAATTATTGTAATTTTATCTCTTGCAAAAAAATTAACAATTTTAATAAATTGTCCACACAAATAGCATTGATCATCAAACACTATCAATGGTAAATATTCATCAAATATCATATATTATTTTAACAAACATCACATTAAAATTTTAAAAAATTTGATTATTTTTCAAATTGTTAGCTCACAATGATCACATGCTAAACTTTAACCTTGAATGTTGTATGTAATAATACATAGTATCCAAATTGGGTGGTAACTAACAAAGAACTTTGAAAACAGCAATAATTGCTTTGTTGGGTGTATGTGCCAGGTTCTTTGTTGATTACTATTTTAAAAATTTAATAAAATTCTAGTTTGAGATTTATAAAAATAACTCACTAGTATTATCTATGATTTTGGAAGCATTCTCTGCAATAAACAGGTCTGTCTTCTTTTGGTTGAAATGGTATTTGACAATCATTTCCACAATCTCCGCATTTTGCGTCAAACATTTCTCGTGGTCTATCATCTCTTCTTCTATCTCCACCAAATCTACCTCCGCCACCTCGGTTTCCACCATCTCGGTTTCCACCAAATCTACCGCCACCTTGTCTTGGTTCTGGTTTGTGATTTTGGAA
>Ga0207991_1001611_pt1 | contig 13470 bp, 21 predicted proteins | sample ETN07SmetaG_FD_185786 | JGI IMG/M metagenome (GOLD analysis project Ga0207991, IMG submission 185786) | Marine microbial and viral communities from oxygen minimum zone, Eastern Pacific Ocean - ETNP2014F14-07SV275 (SPAdes) (version 2) | ecosystem: Environmental > Aquatic > Marine > Oceanic ... | reverse complement strand
GTTGCAAAAGGTGATTTTGTAAACGTTGCATTAGGAGACGATGGTAAGCCAAGAGTAATTAAACACAAAACTACATAATTTAAAGGAGAGTAATTATGATTGAAACTATAATATTAAACACTTTAGCAATTTTTGCCCTTGCTGGATCGGCACAAGCAGGCGCAACTGACGAATTAACTATAGGTAACATAGACAGAGGAAGAGATATATATGTTGCTGTGGGTTGTTCCAGTTGTCACGGCGATGATGCGTATGGTACAATAAATCTTGGCAATGGATATCCTGCTTTAAGAGGATTAGATAAAGATTATATCATTAAACAGTTAGAAGATTTTCAGTCAGGCAAACGACAAAATGCAATTATGAATGCAATGGCTCCAATGGCAGAAGGATATGAAGAGGATATTGCTGAATATCTATCAAGTCTAAGCAATGAAAGTGTGATAGAATAAATAAGATAATAATACTACAATAAGAAAAATGAAAAATCTTGGCTTAATAATCTTAACTACTGGACTTATAATAATTATCATGTTAGTAGGCTTTCGTCCGGACAGTAACTCTTGCGAGAAAAATGAGATTGAGTATAAGATTTTGGAAGATAAAGAAGAAATGCGATATGCATTAGTTCAAAGGATTCAATAAATGTGGAATGTTCAAGTAAGTGATGTTACAGATATAGATTTAGAATGCACAACATATTGCAATTTAGCATGTCCAGAGTGCAACCGTACAACAGACAAAGAAATATCATCTATATTAAACACCACTCATATAACTTTAGAAAATTGTAAAACTTGGTTCAAGCCAACTGAACTTACTAGTCTCAAAGAAATTAGATTTTGTGGTGCAATAGACGATGCACTTATGAACCCGGAACTAACTGATATATTAGACTTCTTTTTAGACGAATTTAAAATTAAATACATAGATATAAGAACAAACGGTTCACTGCGGTCTACTACCTGGTGGTCTAATTTCGTAAATCATTTACCATCTAAGCATATCATAGTATTTGGATTAGACGGACTAGAAGATACACTTCATATTTACCGAATTGGTGCTGATTATAAAAAGGTAATAAACAATGCTAAGGCGTTTATTGATGCGGGGGGCATTGCCTCTTGGCAATTTATAGAATTTGAACACAACAAACATCAAGTAGAAGAAGCAAAACAACTTGCTAAAGAACTTGGTTTTAAAGAATTTCGATTAGTATCTTCCACTCGTCCAACTCAGTCAGAAAATCTTGACCATGTGCGAAAAGATGGGTCGAATGATAAAGTGTCAACTGATGTCAGAAACGATGAAATAGTGCCCACTAAAACACCAACGGCTTTAATAAAAGAAATTTCAAATATTAAGAAGAAAACTACACAAGAACCAGTACAAGAACTTGTGCTAGTTAGAAAGAATAAGAAAAAACAAAATATAACAATACGTTGTGAAAACCAAGGACATGGCAGTGGAAATAGAATATTAGTTAATGCTTTGTCGCAAGTCGCCCCCTGTTGTTTTCTTAATGGATATTTTCATCAACCATATGGCTTTAATAAAAATACTGAAAATATTAATAAATCACCATTTACTTTTCTTGAATACCCGAGATTAGCGGAGTTATATCATAAACACAAAGATAGTGAAAACGAACTAACCGCAATGTCGTTACAACATCATACACTAAAAGAAATATTAGCGGGAGAGTTTTTTGCTGACATACAAGACTCTTGGACAACAAAAGATCCAATAGAAAGATGTTTAGAAGTGTGTGGAAAAGACATCAAAGATGATATGACAATGGATTATTTTTAATTACGGATAAATATTATGAAAGTATTAAAAGTTTTAGATGCTGAATTAATTTTAGCAGATATAGAAGTTAATCTAGGAAAAGAAGTACGGCACGCAGTAACTTTGTGTGCTAGATATAATGGGAAAATTATCCCTCTCAATACACCAGATATGCGACCAATTTTGATGTCAGAAGAAAACGCACTCATAGATTTAGATGAGATAGATGAGATGGATGAAATAGACGAGGATAATTTACCAGGATGAAAAAAATAATTCATGATATGGAATGTCTACGATGTGGACACAGATTTAAGCCACCATTTCCTCAACCATGTATTAATTGTGGTCACAAATATCTTATTGATTACGGATTCAAGGAATGGATAAAAAAATAGATAAAACGAGAATGACATATGCGTATTGGGTAGAACGATACAAGGATAAATTAATTGATGATATTACTCTTATGGAACACAAACTTTATCATAGACAATACAAGGCGTGGCGAATGGGTAACATAGAGAAGGTATTCTAATGTGGGCTGGAACAGAAAATATTCCTAGAGTGCAGTTAGAGTTAACTAACTATTGTAATGCTCGTTGTAATCTGTGTGAGAGAGAACAAGTATATGATGGAGATATGGAAGGCGGGCCACCAGTACATCTTAATAATAAATTCATGACCTTAAAAGAAATTGAACAAGCCTTCTCTGGTGATTGGAATATATTGTCTAAAGTAGCATTTATTGGTAACGTAGATGAACCCACAATAAATCCAGAGATATTCGAAATAATAAAATTCTTTCAAAAGAAATTCCGTGGACGTAATCTGATGACTATTTCCACTAATGGTGGCGCGAGAGACGAGGAGTTTTGGACAAGAATGGGAAAAGTTGCTTCTGAACATAACGGTCTGACCGGCGGTATATTTACTGTTATATTTGGTATAGACGGGCTTGAAGATACTAATCACTTATATAGAAAGAACGTTAAATGGGATATACTTCAAAGAAATTTTCGTGCATATATATCTGCTGGTGGTATTGCTGATTGGCAATTTATACCCTTTTCTTGGAACAAACATCAAATAGAAGATGCAAGAGAACTTGCAACAAAAGAGAGATTTCATAATTTTGTTATTTTAGATTCAATAAGAGGTGAAAAAGAATGATAAAATGCCAAGCAAAACAAAATTCAGAGATGAAATCTGATAACTTGCCCGCTGGTGGTTCTGTATATATTTCTCATCACGGATATGTTACTCCTTGTTGTTGGCAAGGAAGTCTTTTTTCACTAAAAACAATATGGAAAGAAAGTAAATTAGATCCAAAACTGCACAATATAAATTACTATTCAATACAAGAGATATTAGATGGTCCCATATTTAAATGGATAGAAGACCAATGGACTGCCTCTACTTCCACTGTAACGTTAAGAACATGTCAAAAAAAATGCGAATCTGGGCAGTATGATAAACCCAACTCAATAATAGAACTAGAACAGATTTAAAGTGACAAGTAAAAATACAATATTATATTAGGAGAGAAATGATTGAGATTATAATATCCTTAGTTATAGGATTTATAATAGGCATTAAGGCTTTTATAAGTCTTATAAAGCATAATGAACACGACAGATTTTATATATATTATTTAAAAAAAATTGTTGCAGTTGCAATCATACTTTCGAGTCCATACAAATTAATAATAGCAGTTAAAGATAAAATATATCATTTTAAGTCATAAAGTATGTACTTATCTTAACAATTATATAAATAGATTATGATGAAGATGCGGGTGAGCCAAACGACCGCAGTTATAAAAAAGCGTAGGAGACATAAAATCCTGTCATAGGTTTAGAGGAGACATTTACAAAGTGCTAATAATTGAACAGATAAGAGAACTAATAAAAAAAGTTAAAGAGAAAACTCTATCTAGGAAACCTAAAGAAAATAATAGACCAAGTCCTTTACCGGCAATGAGTCCGTTTGCGATAGATTATCCAATTACAAAGCAAGACTTAAGTGCTATCGCTCCCGAAGTAGATGTAGAAGAAGATAAGATGAACGAAATTCGCAAAGCAGGCTTTTAACTCACAATAACTTTATTCCAATTATAATAATTTCTTTACTATGCAAAAAAGTATTCATCCTCCTTATAAAACTGTTAACGTTGTCTGTAGTTGTGGCGGAAACTTCATAACTAAGTCTACTATTAACAAAGAAGTAATGAATGTAGATGTGTGTTCTAAGTGTCATCCATTCTATACAGGTACAGAAAAAACGTTTGATAAAGGTGGTAGAATTGAACAGTTTAAAAACAAATATAAAGCATTTAAAAGAAAATAACATGGACAAGTATCATGGTATAGTATTTGGCGGCGGTGACTTACCAGTAGGTAATCAGCCAATGTCAGGAATATTTCGTCAGCCCGCCCCGTATAAATTAAGAACAATCGCCAAAGATGCTGGCTATAATATAAAAGCAGTCGATTATACTCAAGAATTTAGTTCAGACGAAATAAATCAATTATTAGAAAATTTAGTAACTAAAGATACTTTGTTTGTTGGAATTAGTTGCCAACATTTTGCACCCAACTCACCGGTCTGGTTTAGAATTTATGATGTTATAATAGACTTTCGTAAAAAGTCAGAATATAACTATCAAATAGTAATGGGTGGCATGAAAGCAGTTCTGTTAAAAAACTCATGGATGGAGTGGGATTGGATATTTACTGGATATGTAGATTATGATATAATTCAGTGGTTACATAAATTAAGTGGAAAAGCCAATATTCTTCAATGGAAGATATTACATAACAAGTATAAGTGGATTGATGGAGATAGTAATCCCGCGAACTTTACTAAACAAATTACTGATAATATGGAAATTGAATGGCTAGAGGAAGACCATATCCAGTCATATGAATCACTACCAGTCGAAATATCAAGAGGGTGTAGATTTGAATGTGATTTTTGTGAATATCCATTATTAAGATCAAAACAAAAAGACTTTGATGGGATACGGAAAAGTTTATCAAAGCAACTTGTTACAAATAAAGAAAAATGGGGTGTAACTAATTATTGGTTTGATGATTTTACATACAATAGTCATCAAGGAAAGTTGGATCTAATAGATGACATCATTAAAGAAATAGGATTTAAAATTAAATTCTCAACTTTTATTAGACCAGAGTTAATAGTTGCTTATCCGGAACAGCAACAGCAATTGGTAGAGCAAGGATTAAATGGGGTAGCATTTGGCATGGAAACCATCACTGATTCAATTCGTAGTTCTATTAGTAAAGGTGGTGATATAAACAAGATAAATGAAGCCGCCGCGTATATGAATAAAATTAGTAAGGGGCAAACGTCATTCTTATATTTGATGATGATGGGAATTCCTCATCAAACTATTAAAGAAATGGAAGCCGACCGTAAGTATGTACAAGAAGCAGAACATATTGATAATTTCACTTTTCATCCATTCTGGATGGGATACCCAAACAAACAAGGTGGTGATTACACTGCGTGGGAAAGTAAAATAACACTTAACCCAGAAAAGTATGGGTATCATAAGGATATGTCGCCAGAGGGTGTACATCCAGACAATGTATTAGGTGATAGATTTAATTGGACAAACGAACATACTAGTTTTCTAGAAGTATTAAAAATAAAAGATGGATGGGAAGCAGAAGATTATGCCCTACAAAAAGTAGGTGGAGTTAGTTCAATGTATTTTAGAGGTATGGGATTTGATGCTGATAACCTGATTGGTAAAACTTTATGGAAAGATGTAGACATGGAACTATCTACTAGAACAACTGAAAGAATAAGGAAATATATCAATAGTGTATTGAGTGAGAAAATAACAACATGAATAATATTAAAATAAACTCTTATACTTGGTGATTAATAATCATTTGATTGTTAATATACTGTTCAATATAATCTTTCCAAGTATTACAACAAGACATATCACCAGGAGCCAATGCGTTCGTATTTAATGCTTTAACTAGTTTATCATATTCAAATTCATTATACATAAGTAATCTTCCTACGTCAATAAACTCTAATTTAATATTAGGATGTCTAGTATTCAATCGTTCATCTCTAAAGTCTTTATATGGATTTCCTTTTTTATATCCAGTATCATATATGAAATCGTTTATCATTCTATATTGTTTATCGAATTCGTAAATAGCAAGTCTCACATCAAAACCATCTAGGTGTTCCCAACTCTTTATCATTCTATCACGAAAATGTAGATGAATGTAAGGAACGATAACTGTGGTTACGTGATGTTGAGTCAGTCTACCATGATCCTTTAACAACGTCTTCGTAGTTAATAGAGTTTTTGTGTTGTTTGATTCTTTGAAGCCTGAATGCTTATTGATAAATGACGCAAGAAATTCTCCAGCAGTAGTTAGATATGAACAAAACTGAATTGCATAAACCTCTCTCATACTATTATTTATAGTATAACCTGTGATGAATAGACACTGATATATTGAGAAATAGTCGATAAATATTGTAAATGAAATGGCTTAAACGATTATTCTGTCCTAAACAAAAACCAGTGCGTAGATTCGCAAGAATTCCTAGTCGCAAGAGTAATATGTTGTCCACTAATTATCCACCCAAATATAAGAAAATTTAATTCTCTGTAAGATAAATAGAGTAGAAGCAATCATTATATTAGGAGAAAAAGTGAGAGCATACGAATTTTTATATGAAGCAGGACTCAAATCAGACGACCTCGGTAAGAGGAACGGATGGTCAACTTTATTTAATAAAATCAATAAAAATGAGTTGTTCACAAAAGCGGGCGATGAAACGTGTGACAAAGATGGCAACACACTTGAAAATCCCACTATTCAATTGATTCCATTAGAAAAAACCAATTACTGGGCTGAGAAACATAAAGACTCGGGCGATTTACCTCGAGCAACTGTCCAAGATTATACAGATTTCGTTAATTCAAAACAAAAATTCGATGCAATCATTAATGGCAATGAAACAAAAGTAGCACTCAGTCAACTATATAAAGGAAAAGACTTCGGCAGTACTGGTTCAAAGAAGTGTAACTCAGAAGAACAAGAACATGGATTAATAGATATTATTAATAAGTATGCTAAAACAGGAATCTACATTCCAGAAATGAAAATTACAGCAACGTTAGCCCGTGGCAATGAAGGTGCAAACGCTTTGGGCAAAGAAAAATATATCGATATATTCATTACTGATAGTAACGGCAAAGACCATGGCATTTCAATGAAAGGAGATGTAGCAATGACCGTAGGCGGTGGTGGCACTGCTGGGTTATATAGTATCTCTGAAAAGATGGTTAAAAGTGTTTACAACACACTAGAAGACTTTATCGTTAATGGAATGGGGTTGAACGATGAAGATGCAGTAGACCACATCGATGTACCAGATATGTATATTCCTGTGCCTGATGAGATGATTATACCAATAATTAAAGGCAGCAAAGCAATGGGCGGACCTATTGATTGGATGTATGTGGGACCAAAAAATATAACACACACGATTGATACTATAGATGGGGTCCCATCATTGAATCTAAATGGTGGTAAATTTTCTACAGTAGAAGACTTTAAAGCAAGTCAAACTAAAAAATTCTATTTTAGAGGTCGCCAACGTAATGTCGATGGCGATGTTACTGAAATAGATTTAGCAACACAAGATAAATTTGGTTTACCAATATTAATGAAAAATGAATCAAATAACTCAAAGACTTTAAGAGTTGTGGTCACTGTTGATGCTCCAAAGGAAGCAGTATCAGGCGACAACTGGGCATCTAATAATGACCGATATAAATCAGCAAGACCAAACTGGAAATCAGGTCAAAGTCAAGTAAAAGCAGTTATATTAGAATTAAAGTAAAAAAGTTAATATAAGAGTATACATCACCCGTAAAGTGTGATATAATAGAGAGAAGATAGTTAAATTAGGAGAAATAAATGGCATATTCAAAACAAGTGTTAGACCATTACGAGAATCCTCGTAATGTAGGTAAAATGGACATGAACGATCCCAAAGTGGGCACTGGAATGGTTGGTGCACCTGCTTGTGGTGATGTGATGAAACTCCAAATAAAAATTGAAGAGGGTGTCATTACAGACGCAAAGTTCAAAACTTATGGTTGTGGTTCTGCGATTGCCTCATCTTCACTTTTAACGGAGTGGGTTAAGGGCAAAACGTTAGACGAAGCATATGAAATTAAGAATACAGATATTGTAGAAGAACTTGCTTTGCCACCAGTAAAGATACATTGTTCAGTTTTGGCAGAGGATGCAATCAAATCAGCAATCGCTGACTATAAAAAGAAACAATAATAAATGATAACAATAACTGATAACGGTGCTGAGAGAGTAAATCACTTTTTAGAAAGTAGACAATCTGGAATAGGCATCAGAGTTAAAATAACAACTACTGGTTGCTCAGGATATGCATATCAATTAGAATTTGCTGATGAAACAAATGATGATGATACTGTATTTGAATCAAATGGAGTAACTATTGTTGTTGACCCTAAATCACTAATAATGATTGACGGCACAGAATTAGATTACAAAACAGAGGGCGTCAACGCTGGATTTTCGTTTAAAAATCCACTTGAAGATGCAACATGTGGGTGTGGAGAATCATTCACTCTTAAAAAATAGAGGAATAATATAATGTTATACGCAAATGGATGTAGTTTCACGTACGGCACAGGATTAGCACTCAAAGACAAAGCATGGCCTTTTATGTTGGCTGAGAAACTTGGAATAAAGAAAAAAGAGGTAACAACTGACGCAGAACGAGGAATTAGTAATCAATATATCGTTCGACATACAATTACTGCTGTATCTGAATTACTTGCTAATAATAAAAAGCCATTTGTAGCAATTGGCTTAACTGCTCCAAATCGAAGAGAACACTTCATTGAAAAAGATAATATATTAGTACATAATATACCATCCCACGAATATCATGGTAATATTAGACTTGATGAACAGACAAACATTGATTTAAAATTGTTTAATTCATTATACATGAAACATTTTTGGTCACCAGTTTATGACTTTCACAACTATCTAATCCAAGTAATGACATTACAAAACTTTTGTGTTGCTAATGACTTAGAATACATTATATTTAATAGTCTTAATTTAACACCCAACTTAATTGAACCCACCAACTTTACTGAACTATGCGAACAGGCAGATATGAAAGACGTACTTGCACAACTAAATATGGATTGTATATACGAAGACCAGACGTTCTTTACTTATATGTACGAGAAGACAATGTTCTTTCCAACAGAAGGTGATGAAAGATACATGCATCCAAATGCAGAGGCTCACAGTGATTGGGCTGATATATTGTTTGCTGATATTGAAAACACAAGAGGTATGAAGAAATGAAAAAGATATTAAAAAAGATATGGCGCACTCTAATCTATCCTTGGACATGGTTCAAGCAAGAACGTGAAATGAAAAAACGTTTAGCGGAATTAAAGAAACGTGATCCATTTATTTACAAATAACTATTAAAAATGAAAAGATTATTCGTTAAAAGCAAACTACATAGGGTCAAAGTAACTGGCGCTGTCTTAGATTATGTCGGCTCAATTAGTATATGTCCAGCATTAATGAAGACTGCTGATTTACTTGAGTGGGAATTTGTGCATGTAAACAATCTTTCCAACGGCGCACATTGGGAAACATATGTTATTCCAGGAGACCCAGGCGAGATTTGTCTTAATGGACCACCAAGTAGACATTTTCAAAAAAATGATTTAGTTGTTGTCTTTAATTTAATAGAATTAGAAGAAGGCGAGAGTGCAACACATAAGACTGTGTTTGTCGATGATGACAATATATACACAGAGTGTAAAGAAGGAATTATTAAATCATGAGCAAGTATAAAACAACAACAGTTCTGACAGATTATGAATGGTCATGCACATCTGTAATCCATACATCTCGTAATGGTAAATGGGTATCACGTCTTTGGACAATTTCTGGTATGTTTCCTAAGTATATGCGAAGTCTGACTAGACACGACCCTGCTCAAGTTAATAAAAATCCCAAAAATAAAGCATCAGGTGGGGGCGCCGAACGTTGGATTTTTATTAATGACAAACGTATGTATTTTGAAAGCAGAAAGGCTCACGAAAAATATATGAAAGACAATGGGCTTAGTAGTAGTTGGAACAGGATACACACTTGATTTCCACAAACAATAATACGATTGTATTAGGAATAGCGGGAGCATTAAATCATGATGCATCTGTCAGTATAATCCAAGGAAGTGATATCAAGTTTGCAGGACATGCCGAACGCTATTCTAAAATTAAAAACGACCCTCTTCTAAACACAGAACTACTCCGTGATGCACTTCAATATGGCACACCAGATGTCATTGCTTGGTATGAAAACCCATGGAAAAAGAAGACACGACAGTTATATGCTGGACAATATAAAACAGCATTCGATATGGATGAGTTACCCAAAAAATATCTACAACAGTTTCCAGAATTAAAAGACATACCAATTGAATACCAATCACATCATTACACTCATGCCGCAAGTGGATATTATACGAGTGGATTTCATCACGCGGCAATTGTAGTAATAGATAGTATTGGTGAATGGGAAACTCTAACAATATGGCAAGGTTCTGGTTCCACTTTAAGTAAAATGTATACACAAAGATACCCACATAGTCTAGGACTATTTTATAGTGCAATGACCCAAAGATTAGGATTAAAAGCAAACGAAGATGAATATATTCTTATGGGAATGGCCGCACACGGAGATGCAAGTCGAAAATATAAGGGTAAAGAATTATATGTTCAACTTAAGAACGCATTCGATATTACAGGAGATACATCTTCATCATGGGAAAACAAAAACACATTATCTTTTGGAAAGAATTTACATAAAGGATGTAACTGGCTTTTTCCAGATTTGACTACTGAGCAAGACTTATTTGACTTAGCGGCCGCTACCCAACACATTTATGAGATGATGTTTGACCGAATAATCAAACTGGCTAAAGAATTATATCATGGAACAAATCTAGTGTTGATGGGTGGATGTGCATTGAATTGTGTAGCAAACAGCAACATAACTGATAACTATGGTTTCAAAAACATTTGGATAATGCCTAATCCTGGCGATTCAGGAAGTTGTATAGGGGTAGCACAAAAATACAACAACGACTGGGCATTGGATTGGAAAACACCATATCTTGGTTATAACATTGAAGGTGATTATCCAGTTGAAAAGGCATTAGAAACATTATTAACTGGTGAAATCTGTGGCATTGCTAACGGTCGTGCTGAATTTGGACCAAGAGCATTAGGTAACAGAACATTAACAGCAGATCCAAGAGGACCAACAGTTAAAGATAAAATGAATGAGATTAAACACAGACAGAAGTTCAGACCATTTGCCCCAATGATTTTGGAAGAAGATGTTCATGAATATTTCGAAATGCCTGGAAATATTACACAATCTCCATACATGCAGTTTGTAGCAAAATGCAAGTTTCCAAAGGAATTTCCGGCTATTGTACATGTTGACAACACAAGTAGAGTACAAACAGTAAATCAACTACAACATCCAGAGTTATATCAATTATTATCTAGTTTTAAAACAGAAACTGGCTGTCCAATGCTAGTAAACACATCTCTCAATATAAAAGGAAAGCCAATAGTGAATGACGAACAAGATGCTATTGATTTTTCTAAACATTATGGTGTAAAAGTCTTTACATCTGACTAAAAAAATGTTATAATACAGAGATGATTACTGATTTTGGACCAAGAACTTAATGGCATACGATGGGTACTACTTAACCTACAAAGCAGACAAAGAAACAAACGAAAGATTTGACGAGATACGAAAAAAGTATCCAAGTTTTCGTATGGTTAAGATAAATCTAGAGGATTGGGCAGATCCCAAGGTAGAGCAGGCAATTACTAAAATTGCTACTATCACAAACACAAAGCACTTTTGGATAGTTGATCCAGATGTGAAAGTTGATGACGACTTTGACTTTTCTTTTGAAACCGATGACTGGGATAATAATCTAACTCATCTTTGGAACTGTGATGAACGAAATGTGTTCAGAAGTGTTGTTGGTGTTAAACTATTCAAAACTAAAGATGTTAAAACTAATAAAAACTCTCACATAAGAGATGCGTATTATCTAACGGGCGAATACAAAGAACACGAAACAGACCAAGTAAACTATACACCAACAACTGAAACGTACGATATATTCTTTTGGGATAAAGGATATGGATACAAAGAATTAAGTAAACTAAAAGAAAACTACACAGTTAATGTGGTCAAGGGCAAAACAAGTTTAGATGTCCATAAAAAATGTAGAAAACAAACAAGTACAGATTTCTATTATTTAATTATGCCTAACACAAAGATATATGATTCCTTCAAGTTTGATTATTCATTCGCGTTTGGCTTAGAAAAAGATAAACAGAAAGTAGTGGTGTGGCAGAAAGAAAATCCAAAAACCAACCTATCACGCGAGTATCATGGAATTGGATTATTCCCTAAAGCAGGCAAACTATTTACTAACAAAGAATACGATATATTTAATTTCAAAAGAAAAGCAGTCTATGAAAAAGAACCAGCATCAAGCGACTTGCCATTTGAAGTGATAAGAACAACCGACTTACACACATTTGACCACAAGTCCGATAGTGATATGTATTGGCTTGTACATGAAGATGTAGAAGATTTCAAATCAGACTTTTATCCTATGAATTATGATAGAAAATTTATTCATAACTTCAAGGTAAAACTGTCAAACGGCAAAGAAGTTCGCAATGGTGTTCGACTAATACCTACTATTAAGACAATAATCAGTAAACAAAAAGATGTTGATATGGTGATTGGTAATATTTCAAAGATAGAGGGATCTATTTTAGAAGAAGAAATTGATTTAAAGTTTTTTGACAAAAAAGTTTTTAATGATTCTGGACATCCAGTATTCTATTTTGATGAGGGCATGTATTCATCTAATACTGAAAAGTATAAAAAAGATAAGACGGTTGAAGTGTTAACTGGAACATTAGAAGATTCATATATGAAAGCCGCAAAACTAACAAACACTGGATATTTCTGGGCTATTGATAATGATGTAGAGATACTGAAAGAATTTGATGGAACAATAGCAGAAACATTGAATAGAAGACAGTACATTGACAAACACACCAAATCACATTTTCACGTGTGGCCAAAGATAAATCCATATACTGGATTCGTTCATCAATATGGTGGATTGAAACTAATTCCGGCAGAGGCAATAAAACATTTAAAGCCTAACTCTGACAAAATAAGAAAGATGAAGTTTAAAAACAAAAAGCCAATCAAGTCAGAAACAATTAGAACACGTGATATTCCATATGACGTTGTTATGTTAAGTTATCAAGAGAAAGAGGCTGATGCCAACTATGCCAAATTGTTAGAGAAAGTTCCCAACGCTAAGAGAGTTCACGGTGTTAAAGGCATCTTCAATGCTCATCAACGAGCATCTGAAATAGCAGACACTAAGATGTTTTATGTTATTGATGCTGATGCAATCTTACTTGAGGACTTTAAATTTGAATACTTTCCAACAGTATGGGACGAAGATACA
>Ga0207991_1001608_pt1 | contig 13484 bp, 15 predicted proteins | sample ETN07SmetaG_FD_185786 | JGI IMG/M metagenome (GOLD analysis project Ga0207991, IMG submission 185786) | Marine microbial and viral communities from oxygen minimum zone, Eastern Pacific Ocean - ETNP2014F14-07SV275 (SPAdes) (version 2) | ecosystem: Environmental > Aquatic > Marine > Oceanic ... | reverse complement strand
CTATTCCCAGCATATCCAAATCCGTTTAATCCAAAGACTACAATTCCTTTTAGAGTTGAATCACAGTCCGATGTTACAACTTTACAAATTATTGATATTTCCGGACGACTGGTCAAAACATTAGTGAATAAAGAACTCGTTTCCGGTGAACATAAAATACAGTGGCATGCAGGAGACCAGCCAAGTGGTGTGTATTTTATTAGGCTGGAATCAGGGGAAATATTTGAAACCCAGAAAATAGTATTAATGAAATAAAACAATGTGAAAGTGAGAAAGTCGCACAGAAATAAAAAAAATATGAATCAAACATGAAAAATATATTCATAATTATTTCAACAAGTCTTATCCTTGAGCTAGTGGGGTGTAGCAAAGACGAAGCAAAACAAGCAAATAAAACTTTGGCAGATCCCATCGCTTACGATGCATAACCAGGATGTTGTATAATAGGGGGGATGTAGAAAAAATGAGGACGGGAAACCGCCCCATTTCTATTATTCCATTCAATTATCATAAATATATTAAAATGAAAATTCACTTATCATTTTTACTTTCGGTCATAATAATAGGTTGTTATGCTCCTAATAGTGAAGAATTACCTTTTAACTCAGGCAGTCGCTATCCCCATTTAACAAAAACAGAAAAGGGAGGGCTTCTCGTTTCCTGGTTTGAGCCAGTCGATTCTACAATTTTTGGCTTGTTTTGGTCTGAATTCTCAAATAACGAATGGTCGTTAAAAACTCTCATTTATTCTTCAGATCATTTCTTTATTAATTGGGCAGATTTCCCATCCATTTTTGAATTAGATGAGAATACGATTGTGGCACATTGGCCGGAAATGAGTGCTGAAGGGACATATGATTATGATGTGCGGATTTCCTATTCTAAAGACCGAGGGAAAACTTGGAGTGAACCGATCTCACCTCACCGGGATGGGAAAGAGGCAGAACATGGGTTTGTATCCTTTTATAAAAATGAAACTCATGAATTAGAAATGGTGTGGCTAGACGGAAGAGAAATGGCTGGTGGAAATGGACATGAAAGCGCTGGAGATATGAATCTTTACACGACATCATTTGATCGTGACTTCAAACAAAGACATGATATTTCTATTGATGCCATGGTGTGTGAATGTTGCCCAACCACGGCTGTTCAATCAGAGAAAGTAACTATAGTCGCCTATCGCGACCGCAACCCATCTGAAGTGCGAAATATTAATATTCTTCGTAAAGTAAATGGGGAATGGGAAAACCCTTATCCAGTGAATGAAGATGGCTGGATAATTCCAGGGTGTCCTGTAAATGGACCAAAATTGGCAGAAAAAAATGGAAAAGTCGCTATTGCATGGTTTACCGCCCCGGAAGGCGATGGCCGGATAAATGTGGCATTTTCAAATGATCTAGGTAAAGCCTTTTCTGACCCAATTCGAGTAAATGGTGGGCAATCTCAAGGAAGAGTGGATTTAGAATGGCTAGATGAAAAAACCGTTGTGGTAAGCTGGTTAGAGGCCAAGGAAGACTATTCATCTATTGTTTATAGAAAGATAGATATAAATGGCACCTTATCAGAAATTTCTTATGTTGAATCATTAGGCGGCGGACGTGGTATTGGTTATCCACAATTTGAATTAATGGAAGATAAGACTCTGTTTGTGTGGACAGATCCATTGGGAAAAAACCAAATAATATCAAGATGGATTGATCTATAAAAAATGCTTTCTAATTAAGTAAGAATGTGTAATTTCACTCCGTAATTCGAGAATATGACTTCATGAAATTCCTAACCCGACTTTTGATATGTTTATTTCTGATGGGAAATCTACCCATTTCAGAAAAGGGATTCGTGCGTGCCGAATCGGCTGAGCAACAAAAGAAAAAGAAATCCAAAAAGAAAAAGAAAAAGAAATCATCCAGTAAGAAAAAAAAGAAATCCAAGAAAGGATCCAAAAAGAAAAAATCATCTGGAAAGAAAAAGAAATCCAAAAAGAAAAAATCAAAGGAATCAGCTACAGAGCCAATCGAATCCGCGTCAACGATTAATAAAAAATCCCGTATAAACTCGGCTGCTTATGCGGATGAATTATTCAACTTAACGGTCGAACTCCAGGCATCAAATCGGGAATTAGCTCGAGCTACACGTTTTTATTACAAGGAAGACCCTCAAAAGAGAATGGTATCTTTGGATTCAAAACCATTTTTTTCCAGGGAAGATTTTGAAAAAGAGTCTCGCCTTAACCCTGACAATTTATATGTACAAAGACAGTTAGGGATGCATTACGAAGCCAATGGTGATTATGCTGCAGCCAAAGAAGTTTATTTACATGAAGTTAGAAAAAATCCCGGAAATCCTGACGCACATTTTTTCCTGGGATCATTATATGCAACCCTGGGTGAATATCAAAAGTCAAAAAATGCATTGGAGGAAGCATTGTACTTAGATCCAAATCATGGAGCAACCATTGAAGCTATGTCTATGTTTGTTCAAACAGATCAACAAAAAAAACTGAGTCGGGATATACTTACTCTTTCTTCACAGAGAGCGCCAGATGGGCCAGCCCAACGAATCACTATTATTCGTGAGAAAATGGCTTCCGGTGATTATACAGAGGCATTGAATTTATCTGAGGAAGCATCTGAAAAATTTCCAACGCACACGGGTTTTGTTCAACTGATTGGTGAAAATAATTTACGGCTTGGTCGGGTAGAACAAGCTAAAAAAACATTTCAGCGCGCAGTTAAACTCAATTCAAAAGACGTTCAGCCTCATCTTTCATTGGCAGATTTATATTTTGAACAGGGTAAATATGTTTATGCTGCACTTTCTTTTAGTGATGCCGTTTATCTTGAACCGGATAATCCTGATTATCGATACATGCAAGGACTTAGTTATTTTAATGCACAGGAATGGGGTAGAACTGCTGCTGCATGGGAAGATCTCCTACACTATCGCCCGAATGATGCCGTGGTTCGTACTCTCCTGCCACAGGCATATTATGTCCTTGCAGTAGAATACAACAGGATAGGAAATCCTACTATGGGCCGCCAGGCGTTTAAGAATGCTCTGTCTGTCAACAACAACACAACGTCTTGGCTTTCAGGCGCTATGGGTGTTTTAGGAAAATTTTATCGAGAAAAAACCATGTATAACGAATCACTGGTTGCCTATCAGGAAGTTCTTGAATTGAGCCCTAAAAATGCCGATGCCTATATGGGCATGGGTATCACATATTGGAAAATGAATGAAAAACAATTAGCTCGTGCTTCCTGGGAGAAAAGTATTGAGATCAAGCCGGATAATAATGAATCACGTGGATGGCTCATTTTGTCTTCTCCAGGTTAATAATCCTTTTCAAGTTTTGATTCGTGTTCTGATCCGCCAAATGCGGATGAGTCTTCAATTATTCTTAACTATTTAATTTGTATTATATCCATTGGTGCGTTGTAGTATAATTACACTTATTTTCTTTTCGACTCTATTTTCAAAAGATTACTATGAAGGAGACCATCTCGTTAAGGATGGTGTATATGCTCTCTACAATTATGAGTTTGACAGTGCTGTTACTATACTGACAAATGCCAGGGACAAATATCCCGATCATCCTGGTGTACATCTTATTTGGGTTGCTGCCCGGTGGGTACGAAGTCAGGCAAATGATTCGTTTGAAGAAGCCAATATCTTGCTTGAAACGGATCTTGTATTAATTCAACCTATATATGAAGAGTTGGTGGAGAGATTCGATTATGACCAAACCTATCAGCTTTACCGGGGATCTGCATTGAGCTTAAGTGCTCGTGTTACTTTGGGGAAGAAAAAGTGGCTTAAGACATTCTTTCGTGCGTATAAAGGATTTTCGATTATAGATGATGTAGCAAAAAAATCACCCGAAATAATGGATGCTAGGCTTCCAATTGGAATTGTAGAGTATTACAGCGCTATGAGTAATATCTTAATAAAATGGGCTGTTGAACTCTATGGATTAGACGCATCCAGAGAGGCGGGCTTGAATGAAATGTCCCTGGCTGCAAATGAGGGAGACTGGGCATGGATCGAGGCAAAAGGGATTCTCAGTTTTCTCTATTTGTGGGTGGAAGATGAACCGATACTGGCTTTTAAACATTCCAAGGATCTGGTGGCGCATTTCCCGAAAAATTATTATTTTAATCTTCTCCTTTTGGAATCCATGATTCGAATAGGAAATTCACAAAACATTATGGCAATAATAAAAGATATAGAATTACTATCACCTAATCTCACACATCGCCAGAAAGAATGGTATGAATCTTATTTTGATTATGAAAGAGCATTATTTTCTTTTCATCAAAACAAATATTCAGATGCATTGGAATTTCTGAATTCAGCTATCAATTCATATACAGCAGAGTTGGATATTATTTTAGGAAATGCGTATTTATTACAAGGCATGACTTACGATATGATGAATGATAGAATTGAAGCAAAATCAAGCTACAAAAAATGTTTGAAACTCGATAATTTTTCGTCTGCAATGAATAAAGCTAAACAATATTTAAACCAACCTTACCAAGGGCATTAATGCAAACATACTGTCCCAGTTTAACAAAGTACCAGCGGTGGCAAACACGGGAAGTTATGGTTGGGAATGTGGGTGTAGGTGGAAAAAACCCTATCCGAATCCAATCCATGACCACCACGGATACCCTAGATACGATTGGGACCATTGATCAATCAATCCGGATGATCAATGCAGGATGTGAGATTGTACGTGTGACGGCGCCCAGCATTAAAGAAGCAGAAAATCTTCAGGCGATTCGGGATGGATTGAGAGAGAAAGGCTATCATACTCCCTTGGTTGCTGATATTCATTTTACACCGAATGCAGCGGAGGTAGCAGCAAGAATTGTTGAAAAAGTTCGTGTGAATCCCGGGAATTATGCCGATCGAAAGAAATTTGAAATTCATGATTATAATGATGAGACTTATGCAGAGAAATTGGATCGTATTCGAGAAAGATTTATCCCACTGATTCAAATCTGTAAAGAGTACGGGACCGCTATGCGGATTGGGACAAATCATGGATCATTATCTGACAGGATTATGAGTCGCTATGGAGATACGCCCATAGGGATGGTGGAATCTGCAATGGAATTCCTTCGCATTGCAGAAGACGAAAAATATCACGATATCATTTTATCCATGAAAGCCAGCAATACACAGGTCATGGTTCAAGCATATCGATTGCTTGTGAAAACGATGGTGCTCGAAGGTATGAATTACCCACTTCACCTTGGTGTGACGGAAGCTGGAGAAGGTGAAGATGGTAGAATCAAATCATCTGTTGGAATTGGTACACTCATGGAAGATGGCTTGGGTGATACAATCCGTGTCTCTTTAACGGAAGAGCCAGAAGCTGAAATTCCGGTGGCTCAATTGTTGGTTAATCGCTATGAGGCCAGAAAAAATCATGAACCTATTCCAGAAATCAATTCCATTCCATATGACCCATTTTTCCGCAATAAACGAGAGACAAATACTATAATGAATCTAGGTGGTGATGAGGTGCCGCGCATCATTGGCAATATGTCAAAAAAAGATTTGATTACATATCACGATCTGATACCATTTGGATATATTTATTCTGAAAACCGAGATAAATGGCAAATTTCAGATCAAGCTGTGGATTTTCTATTTATTGGAGACAATTCCATTGATTTTGAAATTCCCGGCACATTAGGAATAATCCAAAACCATATTTCATTGGAAGATAAAGAGAGACATTTTTCATTTTATTCACTTGATGAAAAATCGTTGATTGACCAAAATAAAATTTCATTTTTAAATATTTGTTCAGACATATCTTCAAGTTTATTGTCCGAAATAAGTCAACTTAAAAAAACAATATTTGTTTTAGATACTAAAAACGAACACGGATATGCTGATCAAAGACGATTTTTTGTTGAATGCATGAAGAAAACAATCCAAAATCCCATTATCGTTAAAAGATCCTATCGTCATTGTTCTCAGGATGAATTACTTCTTTATTCAGCAACAGACTTGGGTGGGCTTCAGTTGGATGGATTCGGAGATGGTATATGGATTGACTCCAGCCATGACGCTGGTTATGTAAATGAAACCGCATTTGGAATTCTCCAGGCAAGCCGTTCCAGAATCTCAAAAACAGAATATATTTCTTGTCCATCCTGTGGAAGAACCTTGTTTGATCTTCAAGAAACGACGGCAAAGATTCGAGCTCGGACCGATCATTTGAAAGGGCTGAAGATTGGGATTATGGGCTGCATTGTTAATGGTCCCGGAGAAATGGCGGATGCTGATTATGGATATGTGGGGACGGGAGTCGGTAAGATATCACTTTATAAAGGCCAGGATGTGATCGAAAAAAATATTCCTTTAGAATCTGCTGTTGATGCCTTAATCCAACTGATTGATTTTCATGGAGATTGGATTGACCCTGCAGATGTTTAGCATTAGCCATATGTTACTGAAAATCGTATTTTTGACCTAATTAAATCGTCCAAGATGCCTAAAAAGAGTCAACTATGAAAAAACTCATTCCATTTCTGCTCATAACAATTTTGTTCGCACAAACTGGCGAAGGTAAACTTTCACCAGTGGTTACATATTGGAAAACCTTGTCTGTTGATGAAAAAGAAACATTCCTATTTTCCTATTTGACCCAGGTGTATGAAACACACACAGAACTTCAAAACTCAGTTGGGTATGATGGCTTTACAGAATGGTATTACGAAAATCGAGCAGAATTGATCTATGGCGTTTTTGATAAATTGAAGGAAGTTACTATAGCAGAAATGGCAGAATGGATCGATGAATTTTATTCCCATGGAGAATACGCTAACCGGCCATTTTATGAAGCATTGGAATTCGCTTATCGCTTTGCCGATGCATCAGGCGGTACTATGTGGCAAAAATACGAAAACCTGAAATTCGAAAAAATCAAACCCGGAAAAGATTAATGCCATTTCATCAGCCAAAATTTATTAATGGTTGGCTGGATATATATAGAGCAGGAGGATTCACAAAACTCATTAGAGAAAAAGGCTGGACTATACTCATTACATTCTTTCTATTCTATTTAATTCGTGATTCAATTCTTTATATCTTTATCCCTTTCCTAGTTTATTCCAATTTTAGCACCTGTTTCTGATTTGAACTCAAAAGTCCTCAGCAGTGCTATTCTTGGAATCGATGCCTATATTGTTGAGGTAGAATGTCATATAACAGGGTCTCGACTCCCAAAGTTTGTTACAGTCGGTTTACCAGAAGGAGCGGTAAAGGAAAGTAAAGAGCGTGTCTCAGCTGCGATCCAAAATAGCGGGTATAAACTTCCTGGAAAACATATTACCGTCAATCTTGCTCCAGCAGATATTCGTAAAGAAGGGTCTGCATTTGATTTGCCCATTGCAATTGGTCTTTTGTCAGCGATTGGTGAGGTGAGTGAAGATTATATAAATAAGATCCTTTTGATGGGTGAATTGGCTTTGGATGGTTCTATTCGTCCAATTCAGGGTGTCCTTCCCATTGCTATTTGTGCCAAGAAAAATGGAATTCCCGGAATCATAGTGCCTGAAGAGAATGCCAAGGAAGCATCCGTGGTGGAAGGCGTAAAGGTTGCAGGTGCTTCATCACTAAATGAAGTGGTCCATATCCTGAATGGGATAATTGAGAAAGACGCAATCAAAACGGACTTGAAGTCATATTTCAAACAACATAGTAGTTATTCAAGGGATTTTTCAGATGTAAAAGGGCAGGAACAAGTAAAACGGGCCCTGGAAGTGGCAGCAGCTGGCGGGCATAATGTGATCATGGTGGGGCCCCCCGGAAGCGGAAAAACTATGCTATCCAAACGAATACCAACCATCCTACCAGACCTTACCCTTGATGAAGCACTCGAAACAACGAAAATTCACTCAGTGGCCGGTATTTTATTGAATAAGCTAGGGTTGGTCGGCATCCGCCCCTTTCGATCTCCACATCACACGATTTCGGACGCCGGTCTCATTGGTGGCGGTACTATTCCAAAACCAGGTGAGGTAAGTTTAGCGCATCATGGTGTTTTGTTTTTAGACGAATTACCAGAATTTAAAAAGAACGTTTTAGAAGTGATGCGACAGCCTCTGGAAGATAGTGTGGTGACAATTGCTCGGGCAGCATTGACCTTGACTTATCCAGCACAATTCATGCTCGTTGCTGCCATGAACCCATGTCCATGCGGGTATGCCACCGATCCAACTAATGAATGCACATGCTCAGCACAAATGATCCAAAGATACATGAGTCGAATTTCAGGTCCGCTTTTGGACAGGATCGACATTCATATCGAAGTACCTGCGGTCTCATTCCAAGAATTAGCTGATAAGGAAGAAGGAGAGCCATCAATGGATATCCAGGGGAGGGTTCAAAAGGCCCGGGAAGTACAATTATTAAGATTCAAGAAATCTGGAAATCTTTTTGCAAATGCCCAAATGGAAAGTCAGGATCTAAAAACTCATTGTGGGTTAGATAGTGAGTCCAGTGAGCTTCTACGAACAGCCATGGATAAATTGGGGTTGTCTGCACGCGCCTATGATAGAATCTTGAAAGTATCACGTACCATTGCTGACTTGGACAGGAAAATAAAGATTGATTCTGGTCATATCAGCGAAGCAATCCAATACCGGAGCCTGGATCGGCAACTATGGTTGGGGTAATACATTGCAATCATGAGGGGGACCCAGTCTCTTGATTCATCCAGAGCGATTTTACGTGCCTTTACAGTATTTAAATAATATGGAAATTTTGAAATGACTCCAATAATCTAAAAGGGAATAATTTGGCAAGTGACCTTTATTGAATCTTTGTATTTTACAGATATGATATGGTCAATAATTTCCACATCTTTCTCAATATGTTTTCTCTTCAAGGCAAATCTGGCACCTTTTTCAACAAAAAATAAATTGGTGAAATAATTGGATAAAGTCCGCATTTTAAATCTCAAGATTCCTGCACGCCACGGCGTGTATGAATTTGAAAAGGACAAGGATAGCATATTCGAACTGGATGTGGAAATGCATACGGACCTTTCTATCGCTGGGCAGACTGATAATTTGAAAGACACCATCAATTATAATGAAGCCGTATCTGTCATCACCGATATATTCACGCAAAAAGATTATCATTTGATTGAGGCGGTGGGACAAATTATTTGTAAAAAATTATTAGCAGATTTTAAGATCCAAAAGGTTGTTATTAAAATTCGAAAACCTCATGCGCCGATTATGGCAAACCTGGATACAGTAGAAGTAGAATTGGTGCGAGAGAAATAAATGAAACCGGTTGCTGCTTATTTATCATTGGGCTCAAACCTGGGAGACCGGGAATCCAATATCGCCCAGGCTACCATGGGATTATCCATTAATTTTGATATTTTGGATATTGAATCATCTTCCTATTTTGAAACGGAACCCTTGTACAATATGGATCAACCCTATTTCCTTAATTCTGTGGTAAAATGTACCACCACATTAAAACCATTTGAATTTTTAGATGTGATCAAACGAATCGAAAAAATGTTGGGACGTTCAGATATAAGAGAAAAAAACGCACCACGTATCATTGATGTTGATATTTTATTTCATGGTGATTCAGTATTGGAAACAAATGAATTGACGATTCCCCATCCCATGTTGGGTATGAGAAAATTTGTTTTAATACCTTTTGCTGAATTGGAACCAGACTTTAAAATTCCCCATTCAAAAATCACCATAAATGATCTGCTTGATCATTGTATCGATACATCAATAGTGACATCCCACCGCATGGAGACACAGGCTTGAGAAATTTATATTATATTGCAATCGAAGGACCGATCGGTGTCGGGAAAACCAGTCTAGCAAATTTGATGTCCAAAGAACTGAGTGCTCGATTAGTCCGGGAAGAATTCGACGAAAATCCGTTTTTACCTGATTTTTATAAAGATCCGGAACGTTTTGCTTTTCAAACCCAACTATTCTTTTTATTACAGCGATATCGCCAACAGCAGGAACTCCGACAGGTGGATATGTTCCAAAAATTACTCATCACGGATTACATGTTTGTGAAGGATCGCTTGTTTGCATCCCTGAACTTAGGTGAAAAGGAAATGCAACTTTATGATACGGTAGCAAATCTTTTGGAACGTAATATCATCAAACCAGATCTTGTGATCTACCTCCAGGCAGATACGGATACCCTCATGAAAAATATTGCTAAGCGTGGCCGGGAAATGGAAACAGGTATCACTTATGAATACATTGATGCATTGAGCCAGGTTTATACAGAATATTTTTTTCGCTACCAGGAGACACCCTTAGTGATCATAAACACGAATAATATTGATTTTGTTCATAACGAAGATGACCTGAAAGAGGTAATTAAATACATTCGCCAGCCTGTTTCAGGGACAAAATTTTTTAATCCTGTTACGGAATTCTAATGTTAAAATGGCTCCTTTTAGGATTCATTGTTTATATGCTCTATAAATCTGCGGGTCCATTACTTTCTCTTTTTCAGTTTAACCAATCCATAAAAGCAAAAAAGCATAAATTAGATATTCGTTCTAAAATTCAAAAAATGGATATCCAAGATGCAGAATTCGAGGAAAGTCCAGATGAATAATTTGAAAATACTTTTAAATAATGAAGAATTACTTGCTGACGGCAAGGATTGGGCCTTACTTATTTTACGGGTGATTCCATCATTTTATCTTTTCTATTTTCACGGTATGGATAAGATCACCGCCGGTACAGAAACGTGGGATTGGTTGGGTGGTGCAGTTTTGTCCATATTCGGAATTTCTTTTGGACATGTATTGTTTGGATTTTTTGCAGCGGTAAGTGAAGGGGTCCTGACTTTGTTTGTCCTGGTAGGATTCAAAACACGGCTGGCTTCTTTATTCGTTATGATAACTATGTTCTTCGCAGGAGTGTATCATCTGTCAGGAGGAGAAAGTCCCGAATCTGCCTTTATTTATTTTACAGTTTATTTTACATTGTTTTTACGGGGCTCAGGACAATTTAGCATTGATGCGAAAATAGACAAATGAAAGCAATACGGATTCACGAACATGGTGGTGCAGACGTTTTAAAATGGGATGATATTCCAAAGCCAGAATTATCCGTAAATCAGATTCTAGTTGATATAAAAGCAACATCCTTAAATCATTTAGATATTTGGGTCCGAAAAGGAATTCCCGGCGTTCCTCTTCCATTAATAACGGGCAGCGATGCTGCCGGAATTATATCGGAGGTTGGTGATGGTGTGAAAAAAAGCAGGATCGGTGAGAAAGTAATGATCCAACCACTGATATTTTGTGGGAAATGTGCTTCTTGTAACAAAGGGAAAGAAAATTTATGTAAATCAATGGGTATCATGGGAGAGAATTGTCAAGGCGTGAATGCTGAAAGAATTACTGTTAAGGAATCTCAGGCCATTCCATTTCCAGATCAATTAAGTTTCGAAGCAGCGGCATCATTCGCATTGGTGGCCCAAACGTCTTTTCAAATGTTGGTGAGTCGGGCGAATCTTCAAGCTGGTGAATTTGTTTTGATCTGGGGAGCAAGTTCGGGCGTTGGAAGCATGGGAATCCAAATTGCAAAAGCTATGGGTGCCACTGTTATTGCAATTGCAGGAACCAATGAAAAATGTGAAAAAGCTGGTTCATTGGGTGCTAATCATATTTTGAATTACAAAACAGAAGATATTTTGGGTGAAATAAAATCACTCACTAATGGAAAGGGTATCGATGTTGTTTTTGAACATGTAGGACAAGAAACCTGGGATATCTCCATGAAAAGTCTTGCTCGAGGTGGGCGTATTGTGACCTGTGGAGCAACCACGGGATTTGAAGCCAATTTAAATCTGACCCATTTATTTTTTAAGCAACAGTCTATCTTGGGATCGACCATGGGTTCAAAATCATCTTTTGATGGTGCGCTTGCATTATTGAATGAAGGTAAAATAAGCCCGGTTATTGATCGTATATTTCCGATAACAGAAATCCAATCTGCTCATAAATATTTAGAATCTGGTAAGCAGTTTGGGAAAGTGGTTTTATCTTATGAATAAATTATTAATATTTGTATTTCCTGTCTTTTTATTGGGACAGTTTGACCAAGTTACCAATGGTTTTGGCTTAGATATCGGTTCCAGTGGATCCGGCATGTTTATTATGCGCAATTATGTTCATGCTTCAGAAAGATTAGCATTAAATGGTGAACTAAGGTTCTATGATATTAAAGCAGAAGATGAAACAATCGTTTATGATTATTATACAGGGCAATACAAATCAGTGGGTGGTAAAAGCTTAGTTATGCTCCCGGTGTTTGTTGGTGGGAATTATTATCCTTTTGTAGGAAAAATTGAGAATAATTTTTCGCCTTTTATTGCAATAAAAGGCGGCATAGTTACAACAGTTAATGGGCAGGAATTTGGAACTTTCAGTGAACGGTGGGGAAATCCAGATATTCAATATTCACCAGGAGGATTTTTTGGAGTGGGCATCGATTTCAAAATAGTTGGACAATCATCTGTTATGGTCATGGTTGGTCGTGAATATTTACCCTTAAAAAAAGTAACAGATGGTAAAAAAGATTATTCCGGTTTTCTGATCCATCTATCTTTCAATCGCCGTGCAAAGTGATCCCGGATAAAGCCTTTTATGTGAATCCTTTTAATGTTAAAGGGAGCACATTTCAATTAGACAAAGCCGAATCTAATCACGCTACCAGAGTCCTTCGGTTAAAACAAGGAGATGAAATCTGCCTTTTGGATGGAGCAGGTATAGGATACCATGCTAAAATAAAATCCATCGGAAAAAATGTTTCTGGAACAATCAAAGAATCATTACCTGATTTAGGTGAAAATAAATATTCAGTTATTTTGGCGCCGGCGCTGATCAAAAGAGACCGATTTGAATTAATGCTGGAAAAAGCTACTGAATTAGGTGTGAATGAAATTCAGCCATTGATGCTCGAGCGGTGTGTAAAAAAAACTATGAATTTTGAACGAAGCCAAAAGATCGTTATTTCATCTTCAAAGCAGTGTCGCAGAAGTCGGTTCCCGGTGCTGCATGAGCCAATAGATATAAAAAAAATATTGAAAAATACGGACGGACAGTTTATTTCCGGGCTCATGGGTGCAGACAAATCATTATCTGAATTGGAATTGGATAAAAATGTCACCGTGATCATTGGACCTGAAGGAGATTTTACAGAAAATGAAATTGGGCAAATGAAAAATGCTGGCGTTTTATTTTTCAATTTGGGAGGAAGACGCCTGCGAGCAGAAACAGCAGCCTTAAATTCTTTGGCTGTTTTAAATGAACTATTTGATTAGGGTGGCATCATGGATGATTGTTTATTTTGCAAAATAATTTCCGGGAATATTCCCGCAGACAAAGTATTTGAGAATAAAAGACTTCTCGCATTTAGGGATATTAACCCGGCTGCTCCAACCCA